>VFSW01003814.1_pt1 | contig 22584 bp, 28 predicted proteins | sample 5358111 | NCBI WGS metagenome assembly VFSW01 (sample SAMN11554181, study PRJNA540505) | mine drainage metagenome | isolation source: sediment from site ElyBrook_90M | place: USA: Ely Copper Mine, Vershire, VT | collected 2017 | reverse complement strand
CATCGTCACCGACAAGTTCAACCGCCAGTACGACAAGGAATTCGGCCAGAAGGGCCAGAAGATCGGCGCGACCTGCAACATCCGGTTGCCGCCCCGGTACCTGGGCACCTTCGGGCCCGCGCTGAATGTCGAGCCGAGCACGGAGAACTACGTGCCGGTGTCGATCCTCTACCAGTACCACGTCGATATCCAGTTCAACACCATCAACATGCTGTTGGACATCGATGAGTTCGAGGATCGCTTCATCCACCCCGCCTGCATCGCGGTCGCAAACGTGGTCGACAGCTACGGCGCCTACTTTGCGATGCAGAACACGGCGAACCGCCAGGGCACCCCCGGCACCCCGCCCGGCAGTGGGCAGACCGCGCAGCAGGCGCTGCAGCCCTTCACCAACGCCCGCGCGATCCTGGTGTCAGAAGGCATGCCCAAGGGCATCATGCCGGTGGCGGTCCTGCACCCGATCGCCAACGCCTTCCTGAGCCCCGCGCTCTCGGGCCTCTACAACCCGCAGGCCAAGATCAGCGAGTTCTTCGAGTCCGGCATGGTCGCCGTCAAAACGGCCGGGGCCGACTGGTTCGAGGATGCGAACATCGCGAACTATGCGACGGGGGCCCTCCCCGGGGCGCCGGTGCTGCAGAACCCGCCTGGGAACGCCGTGCTCACCACCGGGTGGGCCCAGACGGGCACCCTGACGGTCCAGGGCCTCACGGCATCGACGGCCGCATGCCAGGTGGGGGATACCATCCAGATCGCCGGCTGCTACCCGGTGAACCCGCAGAACCGCGGCAAGTACGGCACCACGCTCAAGCAGTTTGTGGTGCTCCCGCCGGGCGGGTATGCCCAGCAGACCGGGGCGCTTACTCCCGGAGGTCCCCAGTTCGCCCCCGCCGCGCTCACCAACGGCACCTTCAATGCCGCGACGGGCCTTTACACCTCGAGCGCCGGCGGGAAGCTCGACCTCACCATCGGGGAGTGCGCCATCACCGGCGGCCAGTTCCAGAACTGCACTCCCTTTGCCGCGGGAGCTGCCGTCACGATCAATGGCGGGGCGGCCGGGGGCACCTCGAGCACGGAGAACCTGTACTTCCAGCGCGATGCCTATGCGATGGCCTTCGTCGACCTGCCGCTGCCGCGCACGGCGGTCGAGGCCTCGCGCGCCTACGATGAGGATCTCGGGATCGCGATCCGCATCTGCGCGCAGTACACCATCAACAACGATGCGGAGCCGACCCGCATGGACGTGGCCTTCGGCTTCAACTCCCTCTACCGCTCGCTTGGCGTGCGGGTGTCGGGTTAAGGAGCCCACTCCATGGTCGCAACTACCAACGTCGACGGCTCAAACCCTGGGCCGAACACCGTCACCCAGCCGGACACCGTCCAGTACCCGGTCGGCAATGTCTGGAAGCTCGGGGTGTTCACCCTCAATCTCACACCCGCCATCGTCGCGACGATCTCCGCAGCGGTCCAAAACTTCGCCGGGACCGGGATCGGTCTGCAGGTCACTGACCAGGTCGATGTCAGCCCTCCGGGAGCCACTGCCGGCGTCGCGCTCGCCTCCGCATGGGTGAGCGCTCCCGATCAACTCTCGATCCAGTGGGTGAACCCGACAGCCGCCGGAGTCACGCCGCCCGCCGGCAACTACATCGTCTCCGTGCTGCGGCCGCTGCCGCTGTGGAAGAGCGGCGGTGCGGTGCAGATGGACTGGTAACTGCAAGCTGACAGCCTCGGCGCACGGGGCGGACGATCTGGACGCCCCCTTGTTCGGGGGCGTTCTTTTTGGAGCGGTCGATGCCGGCGATGCCGAATGTGGTGGGCCAGAATTACGATGAGGCGGTCCTCACGCTCACCGACGCCGGCATCTACGTGAACTATCCGGCCTATGCCTTTCTCTCCCCGCCGCAGATTACCGTCGAGTGGCGCAAGGCCGGCGGCGGGGGCGGCATCGTGCAGGCCCAGGCGCCAGCCTCCGGCGCCAACGTCGCCGCGGGCGTCCCGATCACGCTTACCGTTTCATCCTTCCCCATGTCCGCCGTCATCAGCTGAGGGACCATGGCCACGACCGCACTTGACCTGATCACCGCAGCGCTCCGTCGCATCAACTCCTACCAGCCGGGCGAGCAGCTGGCCGATGCCGATGCCAACGATTGCCTGGAGACGCTGAACGATCTGCTTGACTCCTGGAGCAACGAGAAGTGGCACATCTACGGCACGCAGGAGAGCGTGCTCGCGTGGGTCAATGGACAGTTCCAGTACCGGATCGGCAATCCGCTGTGCACGGACCTGGCCGAGGCTCCCTTCACCGGCATCCTCACCAAGGGCTCGAACGTCATCACGAACGTGGCGCAGATCCCCGCGGACCTCATCGCCGGCGCCGCGGGCCCAGGACCCGGCGCGGGTTCCTCGATCACGAGCTTGCAGAACCTGCTGCCGGCGGGGACGTATGTGACCGCGATCGGCGCCAACACGGTGACCTTGAGCGCCCAGGCGACCGCGAGCTCAAACGGCATGGACACGCTCACCTATTCGATCCCGGGAGACTTCGCGATCGCCCGTCCGCTTCGCATCACGGGGGGCTTCACGCGCATCAACGAGCTGGATTTCCCCTTCGATGTCTACACGACTCAGGAGGAATACACCTCGATCCTCTTTAAGTACCAGCCCGGCCCGTGGCCTACCGTCGGTTGGTACAACAACGTGATGCCCTACGGGCTCTTGAACGTCTATCAGGCCCCGGGGCAGGCGGCCGAGTGCCACCTCTTCACCGATACGCTACTCACCAATCTCGCCCTCTCCGATGTCATCCAGACGCCGCCGGGGTATGCGAGGGCGCTGAAGTGGAACCTGGCGTATGAGCTGTGGCCCGAGTACTGGGGGACCGCCGCGATGCCCGATGTGATTAAGAAGCGCGCGCACGAGTCTTTGGTCGCGATCAAGAGCATCAACATGCAGCCCCCGAGAAGAAGCCAGTACGATCGGGCGCTGATCCGCGGCAGCAAGCCGGACGCCTCGTGGATCACTCACGGGGGCTTTAGCACCTAAGCCATGGCGCTCGATCTCTTCGGCGATTTCGCGTTCGGGGCCGGGTCTGATGAGACCGCGAACCCGTATCAGGACGCGCAGCGCTGCATCAATTTCTACCCCGAGGTATCACCCTCCAAGGGAGCCAAGATGGCGGTGGCGCTCCTGGGATGCCCCGGCCTCACGCAGCTCGCGGCCGCCCCGGGAGGGGGCGCTCCTGGGTTTTCGCCGACGATGACCGCATGGCCCGCGCCCTCCGCCGTCACGAACCTTCCGGTGCGCGGTATGTGGGTGTTGCCAGGACGCACGCAGGCGCTGGCGGTGATCGGCAGCGGTTGCTACCTGGTGACGCAGAACGCCCCCGGGGGCAGCGGCCTCGCGCTGACCAAGGTCGGGACGCTCGCCAGTGCCAGCGGGCCCGTGTGCATCCGGGACAACAACGTCGGCGGCTACGCGGTGCTGGTTGACGGGCCGAACGGCTATCTCTATGAGATCGCGACCCAGTCGCTTTCGCAGATCACGGATCCGGCGTTCTATGGCGCGGACACCGTCGCCTTTATCGATGGATGGTGGATTTTCAACAAACCAGGGACGCCTATCTTCTACACCAACTTCCCGCAGTACGGCACTGGCTTCGCCGGCAGCTACTTTGCGCTGAAAGATGCCTGGTCCGACAACCTGGTTGCCCTGATCGAAAACAAGGAGGAGCTCTGGCTGATCGGGGAGCAGACGACTGAGATCTGGTATGACGCCGGGGGCCAGTACTTTCCCTTCCAGCGCCTGGTCGGGACCCTCCTTCAGACCGGTTGCAAGGCGCAGCACTCGGTCTGCCAACTCTCCCAGGGCGGCGATGACTCTCTCATCTGGCTCGGGCGCAACGCTCAAGGCGAGAACGTGATCGTGCGCACGAGCGGCTTTGCGTGGCGCGTAGTCTCAACGCCCGCGGTCTCGAATGCGATAGCCGCGTACGGGGTGACCTCCGATGCTATCGGCTACGTCTATCAGGAGGACACGCATGAGTTCTACGTGCTCACCTTTCCCACGGCCGATCGCACCTGGGTCTATGACGCCACGATGCCGCCCGATCTCGCCTGGCACGAGCGCCGCTCGTACGACCCGTACGCGGATGCGTGGCATCGGCATCGATCTAACTGCTACATGAATTTTGCAGGCATGCGCATTGTCGGGGATTACCAGAACGGGGCGCTCTATCAGCTGACGCGCGGCGCGACTACCGATGCGGGTTGGCCGCTGCGCGCGGTGCGCCGCTCGCCTTACATCTGGAGCGCACAGGATCGCGAGCGCGTCTTCATGCAGCAGCTGCAGGTCGATTTCACCCTGGGCCAAGGCAACGCCTCGGGAATGGGATCAAATCCCCAAGCGCGCCTGCGTATTTCGCGGGACTACGGGACGACATACGGCTCTGCCGTGCAGGCCCCGATGGGGGCGGCCGGGCAGCTGACCAATCGCTGCATCTGGCGCCGCCTCGGCTTCTCCCGCGGCGCGGTCGCCGAGATCGAGGTCATCGACCCCGTCAATCGTGATATCGCAGGCGTCACGCTGCGGGCGGCAGCCCCGTGAGCCTGCTCCCACAGCAGATCCTGCCTGAGCAGACCCCGATCGGCAGCGTGCGCGCCGATGGGAAAGTGCTGATAGATCACAACTGGTGGCTCTTCTTTTACAACCTGTTCCTCAATGTGCTCGGCAACGGCGCGGCGGGCAGCCTGCCGGCGGATGCATTGATCGACCTGGCGAGTGCGGATCTCGATGCGATCGACGCCGATGCGATCGCCTTGAGAGCTCAAATCGCCGCTCTCGATACGGAGGCACCAGAGCTTCCCGATGTGAACGCGAGCACAAGGGACCTCGCCAATGCGCTCTTGCTCGCCGAGGATGGGGCCGAGCCCGAGGGGAGCCCAAGCGCTCAGCCCGCGCAAGCGATCGCGGTGGGCGCCTCGCCCTTCACCTACCAGGCGCCTTTTACCGGCATGGTGAACGTCAAGGCAGGGGCTGTGACCGGCATCTCGCTCATTCGCCAGGGGACCTCCTTCGGCCTCGGGATGACTGGCGGAAATTTCTGGCTCGCGCGCGGTGATCAGCTTGAGGTCACCTATACAGGCGCCCCGACGATGACGTTCTTTCCCACCGGAGCCTAGACACTCATGACCACCGTCACTCAGGTCCAGCTCGTCGCTCCTCAGCCGCTCGCCGCGGCAGACACATCGCTCTACACCGCGCCGGCGCAAACCACCGCGAAGATCGGGCGCGCCGTTTTCTGTAACACGAGTGCCGCGGCTGTCACGATTACCGCCGGCATTACCACGGGAGTGGCGCTCACCGCGGCGCAGACTCTTCTGTCAGCCCGCTCGCTCGCCCCGGGGGAATCGTACGTCAGCCCCGAGCTCGCCGGCGCGGTCATCCCCGCAGGTTCCCAGTTGCATGTTTACGCAAGTGCCGCGAACTCTGTCACCTTCACCGCCTCTGGACTCACGATCGTCTAGGGCTTAGGCTTCCCCGTACGTCCTGAGCGCTCCTCGAGCCGCCTTAGGCGAGTGCCCTTCCCCTTTCCCGGAGCACTCGCCGGGTGTCCAACTCCACCTCCGATGCTGATGCCTGGCGTTGCCTCGCCTGGGACACGTACTTTTGCGGCGTCGTCACCATGAGCTTGCATCCGGGCACAAGCCGGGAGAACGCGGTCAAGCGCTCGATCGCCGACTGCGCCCAAATCGCCGACGAGATGTTGAGCGAGCGCGACAAGCGTTTCTCGAAGGAAGGAACGTGAACATCTCGGCGCTCCCCTGCGCCTTCAACGTCGAGCCGCTGCGCGCTGAGCTCGAGGCGCATCCTGAAGCGTGGGACCGCCACCGCTGGCGCACCGAGCACCCGCGGTCTCCCCATCGGGAATGCTCGGATATCTGGTGCCGATATAACGCGATCGAGAACTACGGCCCGCGCTTCAATGACGAGCACGAGGGTGTCTGGTACCCGGTCGCCGAGCAGTTGCCGAGCGCCCGCGAGATTTCCGAGGCGCTCTCGGCCATTCGGGGCCAGAAGCTCGCCGGAGTTCTCTTGACGAAGGTGCCGGCGCGAAAGCAGGTGTACCCCCACATCGACCGTGGCTGGCACGCAGAGAGCACCGACAAGGTGGGCGTGCTCATCGAGGGCAATCGGCTCCAGCGCTTCTGCTTCGAGGGTGTTGCGCACGGATGCGAGGAGGGCGAGTGCTTCTGGTTCGCGAATCAGGCGCCGCACTGGGTGTTGAATGACACGGATCAGGACCGCGTGACGCTCATCGTTTGCTTGAGGAGACACTGATGCCCTGGGGCTTCGTCGCCGGCGCGGCCATCGGCGCCATTGGCAGCATGGCCTCTGCGAGCACGCAGGCCGGCGCCCAGGAGCAGGCAGCCAATACTCAGGCCGGGATGTTCAACACCGTCGTCGGCCAGGAGCAGCCGTTCCTGCAGGGCGGCTACGGCGCTGAGGGCGCTCTCAATCGCCTGCTCGGCACCGCTCCGGGCTCGGTCGGCGCCCTCCCGAATGGCTTTCTCACCCAGACCTTCAACCCGACCATGCAGCAGCTCGAGAGCTACCCGGGCTATCAGTTCCAGCTGCAACAGGGCGGCCAGGCGGTCCGCAACGCCGATACCCCGGGCGTCGGGGCCCTCTCGGGGCCGGCGCTGAAGGACCTGATGAGTTTCAACCAGGGGCTCGCGGCGTCGAATTATCAGAACTACTTCGACCAGTTCCAGACGCAGCAGAACAACATCTTCAGCCGCCTCTCCTCCATCGCCCAGATGGGGCAGAACGCGGCCGCGAATCTCGGCACCGCTGGCACGCAGCTCGGCACCGGGATCGCCCAGGCGCAGGCGGCCGCGGGTGGCTCGATGGCCTCTGGAATGGCGAGCGCCGCAGGCGGCTTCGCCAACTCGATCCCGCTCGCCTACATGATGGCTGGCAACGGGGGCGGCTCCGGGGGTTCCCCCTTCCCGGCTGGAACCTGGGGGCCCTGAGGCATGCCCGACTTCGGCGCGCCGGTCGCTGGTCAGGCTGGGTTCAACCCGCAGCAGGGGCTTCAGTCGCTGTCTAGTCTCCTTGGGATCAGGCAGCAGCAGATCGGCCTTCAGCAGCAGGCGCAGCAGCTCAAGGCGCAGACCGCCCAAGCGACCGTTGCGCAGATGGACGCCCAGCAGTACCAGGCGGCCTCGAGGGTCAACTGGCAGGGGTTCGCCAATCCCGACGGCAGTTATGACACGGCAGCCGCGACGGCCAAGATGCTCCAGGTCGCCCCGAATCATCCCGAGTGGGCGGAGCGCTTGAGCGAGACTGCGACGGCGAGCGCCGCTGCCAAGCGAGCGTTCTTCGGGCTCTCCCAGCAGTACCAGGAGCCCGTGAGGGCAGCGTTCGGTGCCTGGGCGGCCGATCCGAAAGCGCAGCCCTCGGACCTCGCCGCGCAGCTGCAGGCCATCTCCGAGGATGCCCCGAAGAGCGATCGGGGCTATCTCGACAAGATCGTGAAGAACACTTTTGGGGTCATGACGGGCCCCGATGTCTTCACCGGGGCGCCAAAGAATCTGGCGCAGCAGAAAGCGGCAGCGCTCGCCTACGCCCGCACGGGGCTGAACCCGAGCGAAGTCGGCGGCCCTGGGGGCCTGGCGACGCCGGTGGGGGGGACCGCCAGCACGGGCACCGAGCTCGTGCCGACGACTACGAGCCGCATGACAGGTATCACGCGCGCGGCGCCCGCCCCCCCGGTTGCGCAGTTGCACAACCAGATCTCACTTCCCAACGGCCAGGTCGCGGTCCTCAACAGCGCGACGGGACAATATGAGCTCGCCGCCGGGGGCGTCAAAGGAGCAGGCGCGGGCGCTCCTTCAGGCCCCCAGATGACCGCCGCGGACGACCCCGCGCGCCCCTCTCCCAATGCTCCCGCGCAGCTGCAGGCCCAATGGCAACAGGCCATCACCCAGACCAACGCGCTCGTGCAGTCCACGCGGCAGGAGGACCAGGGCTACGGCAACAATATCGCGATCGCCCAGGACATCCGTGCGCTCTCGAGGACCGCCGGCGGCAAGAACATAGGACCGGGGACGCCCGAGTGGACGAAGTTCATCGGCAGTCTCACGAGCCGATTCGGGGGCAGCCAGGGCGTCACCAACGTGCAGACGCTGGAATCCTTCCTCGATCGCCAGGCCGCCTCGATGACGAGCGCCATGGGGCTGCCCGCGACCAATCTTGGCAACGAGCAGGCGCGCACCATCTCTGGGAACATCGGCATGCAGGTGGGGGCGCTGCGGGCCAAGAACGACTACAACGAGGCGCTCGCGCAGGGCCTTCACGATTACCGCTCTGGCCTCGATCGGGTCGCCGGGTTCGGTGGCAACGCGAGCCCCACGGCGGTCAATCGATACCGCAGTGAGTGGGCGAGTGTCTTCAATCCCATGGCGGTCGAGTATCAGCTCGCCCAGGGGCGAGGCGACCGCCAGCTGATGACGGCGATCGCCAGGAACGTTAGCCCCGCGCAAGCGCGGCGCATGCGCGCGGACCTCGAGGCGATGGAAAGCCTCGCGAGCACTGGGAAGCTCCCGTGAGCGGCGCGTTCGACCCGTTGGCAGATCGAGCAGCGCAGGCAGCCCCGGCTGCCGTCTCTGGCGCCTATGACCCGCTCGCCCTGGTCGCCGCCGGGAAGGCGCTGCCCGCAGCGAATGAGCCCTCCGTTGCCCCGGCGAACTCCTCGGCGCCGAGCTGGGAGCAGGACTGGATCGAGCACGGGGATCCCGTCAATCAGTTCGTGCAGGGCGCCTTCGATCAGGCGATCACATCCGCCGCCGCCCCGGTCGCTGCCGGCCTGAAGGGCTTATGGGATCTCGCCGCTGGCCGCGGGGGCGCCGCGGCAGCGTCGGATGTGCAGGGCACTGAGCGCCGGCTCGCCTACCAGCCCCAGACCGGTGCCCAGCGCGCCGGCTCCGCGGCCGCATCGAGCGCCTGGAATCCGCTTAACTGGCCGGGCGTCGCCGCCGGTAAGCTCGGGCAGTGGATGGGCCATGGCGCGGAGGCTGCAGGCGCTGCGCCCATAGTTTCCACCCTCGCTCAGGTAGCCCCGGCTGCCGCCCTGTCGGCGCTCGGCCTCAAGGGAGCCGGCATCGGGCCCGGCGAGGGCTACGTGCCGGAGGTAGAGCGGGTTGCCACCGAGGCGCCACCCCAGGCCGCACCGGGAGCTGCTGGGGCGCCCCCCTCCGCTCCAGCTCCCGATGGCCCTCCCGTTGAGGGTGGCCTGCCCAAGGAAGCACAGGCCGAGCGGCAGGCCATTTTGGAGCGGGTCGGGATCACGCAGGCCCGCAAGAGCGCCCTTGAGGGGGATGCCAAAGCGGCCGCCACCGACTATCAGGTGAACCGAACCGACGAGCCGGCGGGCCGAGAGGCTTCCGCGCAGTTCGATCACGAGAGGAGCGCGCTCGCGGACTTCACACAACGACAGATCACGCGCGCCGGCGGCTCGATCGGCACCGATGAAGACGCGCTGATCGATCGAGGGCAGACGATCGCTCGGCCTTTCGACGCTCTGCGGGACTGGTTTGATCAGCGCCAGAAGCAGCTCTACGCCGAGGCGCAGGCGCGCTCCGATCAGCTTAGCGCCAATGGCAATCCGACCGCCTACACGCAGCTGCAGGGCGTCGACCGTCTGTTGAGGTCCCCCGACTTTCGCAACACGCTGATGGCGCGCGATCAAGGGAACCTCCTGAACGCGGTGCAGGCGCAGCTCGAGCGCTTCCGCGAGACCAACCCCAACGGTTTCACGCCCGCCGGCGCCGAGCAGTTCCGCCAGTGGCTCAATCAGGTCTGGAGCCCGGAGAACCGCTGGGCCGTCGGGAAGGTGAAAGACGCCGTCGACCAGGACGTGACGCAGACCGCGGGCGAGGACCTCTACGCCCAGGCGCGCGCGATCCGGGCGTTGAAGGCTCGCACGCTCGAGAATCCCAAGGGCATCGCCTCCCTCTTCGATGCCGATCCGCTGACGCCGATCAACCGAGTGACGGCGTTCGAGAAGATCCCAGACAAGATCATGGGGTTGCCCCTCGAGCAGTTCGGCAACCTCGTCCAGACGCTGAAGGAGATGCCGCCCGAGCTCCAGGAACGCGCGCAGGCGGCCCTCGGGGAGGTGAAGGGGCAGCTCTTGAACCGCCTGCTGAAGGCCGGCACCGAGACCCGCGCGGGCCGAGGGGCGCAGCTGTGGCGCGGGGAGGAGGTCTCGCAGACGCTTGCCAGGCACGCCGGGAAGTTCCGCATCGCCTTTGACGGTGACCCCGAAGCGCAGGCCGCCATCAAAGATCTCAACTCCGCCGGGCAGATCTTACGCACGCCGCAAGGTTACCCAGGCGCCTACGCCCAGGCGACGAATCTTGCCAAGCGCGGGGTGGGCTCGGCGATTGTCCGCCAGGTCGGCCGGGGCGCCGGCGCTGCGGTGGGCAGCGCGCTTGGCAATCCCGTCACCGCCGTCGCAGGTGAGATGGCCGGCAGCGCCGTGGGCGAACGGACCGCGGCTGCGCTCGATGAACGCGCGGCGCTCAAGAACTGGCGCAAGCGCGTGGTCAGCCTGGAGGGGCGCTAGATGCGCGACGCCCGGCGTTTCAAGTCCCGCATGAAGGCCCGCCAGGGGTGCTTGGCGCGCCACCGCGCGATCGCTTTGCCGGCGACGGCGATCCACACGAGTAAGTTCAAGAGGCCCAGATGACCACCGGCGTGCTGGCGACCCCGCCGATTCTGCAGTTCCTCGACAGCCGGGGCAACCCGCTGGTCGGCGGCTCGGTCCTCACCCAGGTGGGCGGCGTCGATGCGGCCACCTACCAGGACTCGGCGCTGACGACCGCGCTCCCGAACCCGATTCCGCTCAACTCCCGCGGTGAGGTCTCAACCGCCGCGGGCGCCTCCTCGCAGCTCTTCCTGACGCCCAATCAGGTCTACACCTTCACGGTGTCGGACGCCAACGGCAATCAGATCTGGGTCGCCACCTATATGAACGGCGTGCAGACCTCAATCACGCAAGCGATCGTTGGGGGCGCACTTTGGCCGCAGACCGCCGCCGAAAATTCTGGCGGCATTGTGCCCGGGAGCTTTGCCTCTCCGCCGACCATGGCTTTTCGCTATGGGGTCGATCCGACTGGAACGGCCGATTCGACCGCAGCCCTTCAGAGTTGGATCAACGCCGCCTGGTCGATGTACAACTACGTCGATCAGCAGGGCCTGTGGGATGGCGCGGGGGGCGCCGTTCCGATCGCGACCATGCCGCCCGGCAAGATCAAGGTGTCCGGATCGACGGTCATTCCAAGCGGCGCCACCGTCACGGGCCAGGCGCATCCGGCAAACACCGTCAACCATACGCGCGTCGTGCTCAATTCCACCGGGAACACCCCGGCCGCTGGATGGAGCGCTAACGCCTCCATCATCAGCGATCAGTTGATCGCGCCCGGCAACGGATTTTACTACCAGGCGAACAACTCAGCCGTGTGGATCGCAGGTGTCACGGGGGCGGCGGAGCCGGCTTTCCCGACGGTCGCCGGCCAAACGGTCGTGGACGGTACCGTCACCTGGACGTGTCAGGGAGCCACCGCCGCCGGCGATAATCGCAACACGCCGATGTTCAAGCTCTCGCGCGCGACCAAGCTGGGAGGGGCCACCCTTCAGAACCAGTACTGGACCGGTACCTTCGAGGACATGGAATTCTGGTGCGTCAACAACGGCAATGACTTCGCCAATCCTCTGGGCGCTGGGGGTGGCGTCCAGTTCGGCGGCTACCCGCTCGGGGGGATGATCTACATTGATTGCGACACAGCCGATGCGCGAATCGTCAGCTGCTGCTTCCAGAACTCCCCCTGTGGCATCCGCATCCAGAACGTCAAGAACGGTACGAGCGGTTCAGACGGGTTTGCCAATCAGGGACAGGTCGTGCTCTACGTGGAAGAGTGTGAGTTCGACGCCGCGGGCTCCCACATCTATGCCAACAACAGCGCCGGGCTGCAGCTCTGGTTCAAGAACTGCAGCTTCTTCGACGGCATCCACAAATACGTGGGCTGTGCGGGGCGGGTGGTTTACGAGAATTGCAAGTTTTTTGGGGGCGCTTTCGTCGATGCCAGCGACTCGGGGAACCAGTTCGAGCTGTTCATGATCAATGGCGGCTCGGTCGACCATTTCAATGGCGCCGATACGGTCAGCGTCTACGGCGCGACGATGCTCGAGGTCAAGAACGTTACCTTCGGGGGCGGTGCCACGCCGTACTCCTCGCTCGTGGCGAACTTATGCTCAAGCGGCCAGATCTCCGGAAACTCGATCAATGATTCCGGATATAACACCACGTTCAGCGTCGGCGGCCTCACGGCCGCGGCGGCCATCAAGATGATCGACTGCCAGAATATGGCGGTTCACGGTAACAACATCTCGGCGACCGACACGGTCGGGGCGACCTATGGAGGTTTCGGCATCCTCACCCTCGGCTCCGTCCGCGGCAGCAAGGGCAATTTTATCCACGGCAACGCGGTGAGCGCACCATACAACGGAGCTGTCTACAACGGTCAGACCCGCAGCATCAATCTCGCTAACACAGCGGACATTCTCGGGGTCAACTACGACCAGAACAACGGCGTCGTGCCGGTGACGAATGCCATCGCCCGCAACACGATCGCGGTGCCATACGGCGCCTCGATGGCGTTCGACGTCTCGGCGGGAAGCGAGTTTGACATTACTGTGACGAACGCAAACGCCTTCACGATTGAGGCGCCGACCAATCAGACACAGTGGCAGGAGATCACGCTTATGCTTCGCAACACATCCGGTGGCGCTCTCGGGGCGATCACCTGGAACGCGGTGTTCAAGATCAACGGCACCGCGCTCTCTCCGGCCAACGGCACGAGCCAGTCGATCAAGTTCCGCTACGACGGCGTCAACTGGGTGGAACTGTGGCGCGGCGCGTACAACATACCGAACTAACATGGTAGCCAAGGTCTCGCTTCGCCCACAATGCCCGCGGAGGCGGAAACCGCGGCACGCTGTCGCCGGTGCGATCATCGGTGCTTTCGCTCTCGCGTGCGCAGCGCACGCCGCGAAGGTCACCGTCAGCTGGACCAACCCGACGCTCAACACCGACGGAACGCCCATTACCAACCTCGCCGGGATCTGGATCGACTGGGGCACGTGTTCCGGAATCGGTGTGTTCGGGCACCTCGAGGGGAGCCTCTTCGTGGCCGCAACGGTCCCCGGAGCGCAGATGAGCGCTGCGCTGAGCCCGAGCGTGACCACCACCACCTGCATCGAGGCTCAGGCCGAGGCCGCCGACGGCGCGCGCTCGGCCTTCACGGCGCCGATCGTCTGGACGCCCCCACCCACGACCGGCAAGCCCGTCACGCTCGGCCAACCGATTGAGCTGCCACCCACCTAGGAGAGTTCACCGTGTCAAAGCTCGTCCCTCTGAAGGATTTCGGCATACCCGTCCCGTCCCCGGCCCCCGCCGGGACCGACCACCTGATCGTTTATTACGGACCGCACGGTTTCACGCCCTCCTACGCCCAAGCGGACCGGATCGATGCCGGCGCCGTCTCGGGCCTCACCGTGAAAACCGTCAACGGCATCGCCTACTACGACGATCCGATCAGCGCGCAGCTCCCCGCAGGGCTCGCATCGGGCGAATATGACTTCGTGTTCACCCTCGCGGATGCGAATGGCAACGAGGGCAACTTTTCCCCGGCGATCACGGTGGCCGTGGACACCGCCGTCCCCCCTTCGTTGGGCCAGCCGATCGAACTGTGACCGAGCTGGCCGAATGTCTGCGCACCGGGGCGGTGTTTTTGCGCACCGTCGCAGCGCTGTTGGACGCGCTGAGGATCGAGAAGGAGAAATAGATGGAGCTGGACATGTCCCGCGCGATGGGCGCCCAAGATGAGGCGATCGCGACATTGAAGCGCGAGGTCGCACTCCTGCGCGCCGATGTCGCAGAGATCAAGGACATCCTCGCGAGCAACCGCGGCGGGGTGCGCACGCTCGTGACGGTGGCGCTCCTTGCCGCATCGCTCGGTGGGGGCGTAGAGGCGGCGCTTCGGGGGATCTTCAAATGAAGTTGGGACCGAAGGGGGAAGCGCTCATCAAGAGCTTCGAGGGCTACAAGGAGGAGACTTACCTGGATGAGCGCGGCATCCCGACAATCGCCTATGGCCATACCGGCTGGTACTCCCCAGGGGTGCCCGTCGCCCTGGGGCAGACCTGCACGGCGCAGCAAGCGCAGAACTGGTTCTCTCTCGACACCTCATACGCCGTCAACGGCGTGATTCGGTGCCTCACCGTCGCGGTGAACCAGAATCAGTTCGATGCGCTCGTGAGTTTCGCCTACAACCTGGGGGTGGGGGCGCTCGCTCACTCGACACTACTGCGCTACCTCAATCAGGAGGAATGGCGGCCGGCCGCCGATGAGTTTCCGAAGTGGGACTACGCGGGCAGCCAGGTATCGGCCGGCCTGCAGCGGCGCCGCCTGGCCGAGCGCTCTCTCTTCCTGGCGCCAGTGGCAGCCCCCTGATGCCGGTCTGTCACCTCTGCGGCGCCCCGGCGGTGAGGAGCTCCTCCGGGGCCCACACCACGCACTGCGCGCAGCACCGCGGGCGCCGTGCCTCGGGCCTCATGCCCGCGGGGGCAATCGCGATCGAGCGGGTGTGCGCACAGTGCGCGCGCCCCTTCACGGCTCGGAGCGAGGCGTCCCAATACTGCGGGCTGAGCTGCTTTGCACGCGCGCACCTAAACGCCTACCACGTGCCTCGCGGAGGCAGGGAGAGCACATGGGAATCCTGAGTCTCATCATCGGGCCGATCGGCAAGATCCTCGATCGGGTGCTGCCTGACCCCAAGATCGCGGAGGCTGCCAAAGCGAAGCTCGTGGAGCTTCAGCAGCAGGGCGCACTCGCCGAGATCGACGGGGACGTGAAGGAGCAACTCGCCGCAGCCGACATCGTGCGCACGGAAGCGCAGAGCGGGCATTGGCTGGCCGCCGACTGGCGCCCGCTCATCATGCTGCTCATCGCCGGCGCTCTGGTGGCGCACCTGTTGGGCTGGACGCCGGCGTATCCGAGCGATCCGGAGTTCGTCAACGCCTGGGACGTTCTCAAGATCGGCCTCGGCGGCTACGTCGTGATGCACCCCTCGAGCTTAAATGCGCTCGGCGGCGCGATCAAAGCAGCGCGAGGGAAGTGATGGCCTGGTCCCGCTACGCCTGGACGCGGGTGCTCGCCACCAGCGTGGACATCTTCTTCGCCGCGATTGTGTGGCGGCATTACGACGTCACGATCTCCTCGCTCACCGGGCTCGCGCTCAGGCGCCCGAATCCGCCCTGGTGGGCGGAGCGGCTCGGGGCGTTCCTCAACTGGGTGCAGCCCAATCACTGCGAGCTCGCGATCGCAAGTGACGCCGCCCGCGCCCGGGCCGCGATCGAGCTCCTCTCGGGCCACGCACCATGAAACGGAGAACACGCATGTCAGTTATCACTGAAACCGAACAGGCCCTTAAGCGCCGCCTCGCGGCCTCTGAAGAGGCACTCCAAGCCAAGGGCGCGCAGCTCGAGGCGCATCTCGAGGAGAAGGCGAGGGCCAGCAAGCTGTGGCTCCTCGTCTGCGCCGCGTGCTTCCTGGCTGGGCTGATCATCGCGCACCTGGTCTAGGGCGCGGAATCGAGCGCACAGGAACCGGCACAGAAGCTAGGTTCGACAGATCGAGCGCGTAAGCTATTGATTTTGGTAGCGGGGGCAGGATTTGAACCTGCGACCTTCGGGTTATGAGCCAGATTTGGCCGCTCGCGGCCGCCTCTCACCCCCAATTCCGCGGCCGTAAGCGGCCGGATCCGGCCGAGATGTGCCCTAGCGATCGCACAGAAGCCGGCACAGCGCTGAAGGCGCCCCCGCCATTGGCACAGGCTTTCTTCGGTGACCGCTTGCCGCGGGTCGGAACTGCGCCGCTCCTGCGGCTTCCTATTGCGTCAGGCCCGCTGTCGGACTGAGAGCCGTTCGGCCGCTTCCGCCAGGTGATCGGGCGCAAGGTGCGCGTACCGCAGGACCATCGCATAGCTCGCCCAGCCGCCGAGCTGCATGAGCTCGTGCAGGCTCGTGCCGCCCTGGACGTGCCAGGACGCCCAGGTGTGCCTGAGGTCGTGCCAGCGAAGGGGCGAGACGCCGGCCGTCGTCACCGCCTCTTTGAAGGCCGCTGTATTGAAGTCATCGATCCGCTCGCCCCGCCATATGTGCACGTACTTCGAGTCCGGGTTCATGGCGCGAAGCGCCCGGAGCGTGCGTAGCGCCCGCCGGGAGAGGGGGAGGCCGAGCGGCTTTCGCGCCTTCATCTGGCAGCCCGGCACCCAGGCGCGTCGCGCCTCCATGTCCACTCGCGACCACTCGAGCTTTGACTGGGAACGCATGCGAAGGCCGGTCTCGGTGGCGAGCCTCGCTGCGAGACGAAGGTGCCGCGGGAGCCTGCGACACAGGCGCGCGAATTCTCGATGAGTGAGCCAGCGCGGTTCGCCGACCTGCGGCCGGTACATCGGCACTTTGGGGATGGAATCGATGACTTGCCAGTCATCGCGGCATTTGCGCAGGATCGCCCGCAGGCGCTCCATGTGCCGGTCTGCCGTCGCCTCACTCGCCTCGGCGCGCTTGAGCTCGCGCAGCTCCTCGATCACCTCCCGGGTGATCTCCTGGACCGCGCGCCCCTTCAGGTGCGAATCGAGCCAATTCAGGATGGTGGGTAGTGGGTCAGTTTGACCCTAGGCAGTATTCCCCCTGGGCCGAGGGCAGGTGGAACGCAAACCATCGACGTGCTCATGCAAATCTTCGGCAATCGCGCTCCACATCGGATCAAGAATGAAATCTACGCCTTCGCGCCGCGCCAATTTGGCGGCTGGAACGAAATCCGAGTCCCCGGCCACCAAGACGATCTGATCTACTTGTTTCTTGTAAGAGACAGAAGCTATATCGAGGCCTATCCGCATGTCGGTTCCCTTTTGATTCACGTCGTAGACGAAATCAGAATCAACGAGATCAGAGAACTTAATATGCTCTTGTAAGACAGCCTTGAGCTTATCCGGCCGAATGCGCCATCCTCTTCGATCCTGTAGACGCCCGAGGCGTAAAGCCACTTTTCGCAAGCACTTCAGTTGCTGGTGGAAAGCGGTGCGAAATTGAGCGGTATGTGTTTTCGAGAAGTCTACCGGCCGTCCAGAAATAGGGTGTTGGGCTTTCTTAAGGAGCGGCGGACAGTCATAGACAAAGATTCGATATAGTTCTTTCCGCTCGGCGTCTCCTCGCTGGGTCAAGTGATCCAGCGCGACTTCGTGCAAGGTGCGGGCGACGAGAACGGGGTCTCCAGAATTCTTATCTGGATATACGGTCGGAAAGCGTTTCAGGAAAAATCCAACATCGACGAAAACAGCGGTGGGCACAGGACACCTCACATAGACTGCATAGCTAAAAGAAATGCCCCCGGGATCGGCCCACAGTCTGATGCAGAGCTGCGGACGTACTGCCGGAGGCCGGATAAGTAAATAGTATAAGGGTTCAGCCTGCCTTTTCAAGATGACCACGGCCGCATGTGAAGAGCGTCACCTTAACCATCTATTAAGGCAGCAATTTCTTCTAGCGACCAAACGTGATCTGAGGCACCAGCGGCCATCGCGGGGGTGATCCGGAGCGACTGATGGATGCGCCCGAAATTGTAGTACATGAAGTGCAGCGCGACCGCGTAGCCTAGGTTTTCTAGCTTCTTCGAGAACGCATTGGTGAGCCGCGTGAATCGGCGCATGCTCATTCGCATCGTAAGGTTCTGGCGCTCGACGTAGGACGTGGAGACGTGCGCCATATCCGGGTTGCCGGTGACCGTTGTCGGGCGCGCACCGAGGCAGACGTTCGGGCTGTACTTGCGTTCCGGTCCGGCATTAGGCGCATCGCCGTAGAGCTTCACGAGCTGCGCATAGTCGATATCGGCGCCGAAGGCTCCCTCGACGGCTTCTAGGTATGCCTTTAGACCGTCCGTCGTGAGCTGCACGCGGCTCGCGAGCCGGCCGGCCAAGTCCTGCATGAAATCGTAGGCGACCCCGCCGTCGCGCGGGCCAATCATCCAGCAGGGCACAAGCTTCGTATCAGCATCAATCGCTGTCCACGTCCAGGCGTCCCCTGCTCCCTCGGGAGCGGCCTTCGCGGTCGGGACGTTCTTGGCCTTGGCGTAGACGAAGGACCAAATCTCATCGCACTGAAGGCGCTTGCAGGGCAGGTTCCGCAGCGCCTTGTCCTGGTACTCGGCGCAGGCCGCGCCGACGTCGGCCAGGAGCTTGACCACCGTATTCTTGGCCGCGCCGGTCATGCGGACCGTTGCCCGGATTGAATTGCCCTCGACTAGGCAGGCGAGGATGCGAGCGCGGTCTTTGAGGTTTAGCTTGTTCATGGTCACTCTCTCCAATGTGACCATTCTGCTTGAGCGGTCTTGCATTTTCAAGAACTCGTGAATATAGATTGAATAATATTACAGAACTTTACAGAAGCTAGGCTTATACTGTCTTGGTCATCGTTTCCCAGGAAGCTACCCCGTGCGCCTTGTCGAACGTGATCAGTGCATCAGTGATTTAGGAGAACTGCTCCGCCGTGCCCCCGAAGCATTTCACGCCGCAATGCGGCGCATGAGGAATGCCTCTCCTGAAGATCTGATTGACCGGACAAAGACAACGGGGTCGAACCTGACTCGCGACTATGCGGTAGCAGAGTTTGAGAACCTTTGGCACGGCAACTCAGAGGTCAGGACGTACGAGCGAGGCATGCTGAAGCTGTTCATGCTGAAGGAGCAATACCTTCTGCGCATTAAGAAACTCGACTATAAGTCAAGATCAAGCAACGTCCGAACCGGCGACGATTACAGATTCAGATTCCAGCTTCCCATGGTTGGAATCCCGCGTCTGCCTCATCTTGAACTAGGGTACGTCCCAAATGTGCTACGGACTGCCGTCGATGACGTGCGCCTCGTTTGCCTGAACGGCGGCGGTGTTTACTGGTCCCATAGCATTATGAATCCTGATAGCGACGAGAATGTCTACGACCTGTTTATGGGGAAACCTGGCCCGAATCATCCACGGCCGACACCAACGCCGCGAGAGGACCAGGAATCGCGAGAGACAATCAAAATCAAACCAAAGAAGCGATGAAGTTCAATCCAGAAATGGTGATGCTTGCGCGTGAATATCGAGGCTTGACCCAGGAAGAACTTTCGAAGAAAGCAAAGTTTAGTCAGCCGAAAGTCGCGCGTATCGAGAATGGCATTGGCTCTGACCTGGAGCCTGACGAAGCTGTGCGTCTTGCCGAAGCCTTGCAGTTTCCTATCGAATTCTTTATGCAGAATGAAGTGCGCGTCGGCTTCGGTTCGAGTTCCTACTATTACAGAAAGCGCGCTTCTCTGTCGGCCACAGATCGAAAGCGCATTCAATCCATTGTCAATCTCTTCCGCATTCATTTGAAGCGGATGCTTAGCGCGGTGGATATCGAATTCACAAGACCATTCCGGCGATTAGAGATGGAGGATTACGGAAATACGCCGGCCGGCGTGGCGAAGGCCCTTCGTGCATTCTGGAGACTACCTGACGGCCCGGTTCACGATCTGACAGCGGCGGCCGAAACCGCTGGTATCTTGATCATTCCCTGTAATTTTGGCACCCACGAGATGGTCGGCACGAGCCTGTGGCTCGGCGAACTTCCACCCATGATATTCATCAATCGAGATCTCCCCGGGGACAGGTGGAGGTTCACCGTAGCCCACGAGATCGGCCATCTACTGATGCATGAACTCCCGCATGAGACAATGGAGCCCGAAGCTGACCAATTTGCTGCCGAACTGCTGATGCCGGAAAAAGACATTCGTCCGCAGCTTGCCCGCTTCTCGTCTATTTCGCTCGCTGATCTTGCCAACCTGAAGTTGTATTGGAAGGTAGCGATGCAATCAGTGCTGCGCCGGTCGCGGGATCTTGGATACACAAGCGATAACCAAGCTCGCTACATTTTCCAGCGCATGAGCAGTATGGGGCAAAGGATGGCAGAGCCAATTGAAATTCCACGAGAATCCGCGACGACCGTCGGGAAGCTTCTGGATTGCTTTATGGAACAGCTTGGGTATACGGCCGATATGCTCGCCTCGTTCCTACGCATCCCACGCGACGACCTTGAGTCGCTGTACGGAATCAAGTTCCGGCCAGATAAGATTGAGCGGCCTCGTTTGAGGCTCGTTACTTAAGATTTGTGCCAGCGCTTTTGGGCAGCCGCCTTGGCGATCTCCGAGCGCCGCCTAGCGGGTAGCTTCTCGGCGCGTGCCTTGCCGCCCTTCAGGCCGCCCCTGCGGCCGAGCGCCACGGCCGCCGGGTCTTTCCCGTCGTCCGTCTTGGGCAGCTCGGCCTGCCCGGTGGCGATATCGGCCACGAGCTTGGCGAGCTGGTTTACGTCGCGCGGGCGCTTGCTTGAGCGGTTACGCATTGACAGAGTATGGCACTTTGGAGGACGCGTCGAAAGAGGGGCGCCAATGAACCGCTGGAACATCCCTGCGTGGCTAGAAAAGGAAGTCCGCGAACGGGATAAGGCGTGCGTTTACTGCGGGGTTGCCTTTTCCATGGACGCCCCGCACGCCAATCGCGCTAGCTGGGAGCACATCATTAATGATGCGAAGATCGTCACGCGCGAAAACATTGTGCTTTGCTGCCGAGGATGTAATTCTAGCAAAGGCGTCCACGATCTCGCCGTCTGGCTGAAGTCTCCCTATTGCAAGAGACGCGGCATTACGGCGCAGACAGTCGCCGATGTCATCAAGGCCGCGCTTTTGCGGGCATCCTACGTCAAGAATTCAAACTGACCCACTACCCACGCGCTTGACCAGTAGATCCGGCAGCACACCGTTGTTGTTGATCTTGATGAAAGCCGGCGGCGGCCAGGAGAGGCCCAGCGATTTGAGCGTCGCAATCACCATGCCGATCTGCACGAAGTCATCGTCGAAGGTCACAGCAGCTCATCGGCCTTCGCGACCTTCACAAACAAGATCGCCTTGAGCTGTCGCGGCGTCAGAAGTCGGAGAAGCGGTCGATAGGCTGGGCACTCCGTGCATACGCCGACCGACGCGCCGGCGTCGTCGAGAGAGTGAGGGGGCGAGCGGCAGCGATCGCACGCTCGAAATCTGCGCGCTCATGCTGCAGGCCTCCCCTTGATCGCGAAGTCCACCGCGGCGCAGGCCTCCACGTCGACCTTGGCGCGGTGCGCGCCGGCCAGATCCTGGCCTGCGAAGTGTTTGTACGCCTCACCGAGATTTGCGCTCTTGTAATGGTTGCGCCCGACGGCGAGCATCCGCTCCGTCGGAGGGAGCTTCAGGATTGGCGTCGACAATGCCTGCGTGCACTCAGCGCGGCCGCCCTTCCAGGTATCCGGAACGGCGCACAGTCCGTAGCGCAGGAGCGCGATCCGGATGATGCGCGCATCGAACTGCTCGTTATGGGCCACCCGCAGAGCGCTGCGGCTCCAGAGCTCGAGCAGCAGCTCAAGTGCGATCGCCTCGCGGACCCCGACCGCCCGCGCATGCTCCGTCGTGATGCCATGGATGGCGGCCACCTCCAGGGGGATCTCCCAGGTGTCAGGGCGCACGATCACGTCCATGCTCGCAAGCGTTGCGCGACTCTCGAGGTCGATCAGAAGGGCCGCGAGCTGTGCGATGTGGGGCTGGCGCGGATCCTCGCTTGGCTCATTGAAGAGCGGCAAACCGGTGGTCTCGGTGTCGTAGAAGAGGCCGATCATGCTGCGCTCTCCTCGGCGTGCTGCTCCTTGATGCGCCCGTCCTCGAGCACGACGGCATCACCGCTGATAGGTCTGACGGTCTCCAGCAACACGTCCACTGAAAATTCCTCGGCCAGCTTCGCGAGCTCCTGGTAGGAGTCATCATCGAGGAGCGATGCATCCCGCACCCAGGCGAGACGTAGGGTCGGGTTCAGGGCGACGATGCGCGCAATTGCCACCCTGAGTTTCTGTGCTGTAGAGGCCTGCTCGAGCGGCTCGCCCTGGTAGAGGATTTCACCATCGCCGAAGTCGATACCCGGGATCGGCAGCTTCGCGTTCGCGATCGCATCGCGCTTCGCCTGCTCGCGGGCCTTCATCTGGTCCGTGAGCTCCTGCGCCTCGGCCTCGTACTTCTCCGCGGTGGCGATGTGCCTCGCCCGCTCCTGCGCCCTGGCGACGGCCCGGTTGACCAGGCGCGCGCTCTCGATCTTCTGCGCGATCGCCGCGGTGTCCGTGACGGCGGGGAGCTCGGGCGCCTCATCGAGGCGCTTCTGCAGGTCATCCGCCGCTGCGGTGTGCTCGGTCGCCTGGGCCGTCAGACGTTGCGCCTCGCGCGCGATGTCCGATTCGAGCTGCTCGGTGGACGCGGCGATGCGGGCGCGGATGCCGGCGATCTGCTGCTCGAGCTCGCGGATCCGCTGCTCGGACTCCTCGACCAGCTGGCCGTGCCGCGCACGCGCGGCCTGCGCTGCTAGCTCGATCGTCGCG
>VFSW01003813.1_pt1 | contig 22585 bp, 19 predicted proteins | sample 5358111 | NCBI WGS metagenome assembly VFSW01 (sample SAMN11554181, study PRJNA540505) | mine drainage metagenome | isolation source: sediment from site ElyBrook_90M | place: USA: Ely Copper Mine, Vershire, VT | collected 2017 | reverse complement strand
ACGCCGACGCCTCCCCGCACGCACTGCGCGCACGCATCGCCACGACGCACGAAGTGCGCACGCGCACCAAGAGCGCTTCGTCGTCCCAACGTTGTGCACGCCGGGCGTGGGGGACTCGGCACGCGGAATGCTGGGAAGCTCCGCGGCGTGGCCACGGCGGCGCGTCAGGAGCAACAGCAGATCCCATGCCCACCACCGAACTGGATGTCCGTACGATTCCATCTGAGGCGCGCAACGCAGAGGTGTTGCGGGTGTTTGACCTGTTGGCAGTAGGCGACGCCGTGTTGCTGACCGACCAGTGTTACCCTCGCGCGTTGCTCACCGCGATGCTCTCCTCCCGCCCGCGGCGCTTTGACTGGAACGTTCTTGAAGCTGGCCCGGCGACGTGGCGGGTAGAGCTCAGGGCACGGGCAAGTACCGACGATCGCACGGTGTCCGAGTGCTTGACCACCGACCACCAGCGGTTGGATGCCATGCTCGTGGGCGTCAAGGGCATGGCCCGGGCGGGCGACATGGACGGCGCGCGAAAGGGAATGAAGGCTTTTCGCACCGGGCTCGAACGGCACATCGAGATGGAAGAATCCGTGCTGTTCCCGACGTTTGAGGATCTGAGCGGGATGACCCAGGGGCCGACGCGGGTGATGCGCGCGGAGCATGTCACCATCCGCGGCTGCCTGGACGCCATGACCTCGGCGCTGGCAGACAGCGACGCCGATGGGTTCTTTCGTGTGGCCCAGGACCTTGCCGAGGTGCTCGAAGCCCACAACATGAAAGAAGAAGGGATGCTGTACCCGATGAGCGACGAGTACGCCGGCGGTCCCGCCGAGCGCGACGGGATCGTGCGGCGGATGCAGTTGCTTTGATCGACGGTGACCCGACGGCCCATGCTGTCTCACATCCCCGTCGTGGGTCCGTCCCGGTCGCACCGTTACGACGTCGGACCTCGACCGCGTGGTGTTACGGCACGCCGTCGTCCGCACAACGAAATCCCGACACCGGGAACCTCCCGGTGGCTTCATGGTGCACCCGGTTGGTCACCCGTAGCCCCGTGGGCCAGTAATTCCACGCGCCACCCCGCAGCACGCGCTGGCACGCCGTCGGAATGCCCATGGCACCCGTGAAAGCCCATCGGTTCTCGCGCCGTAGAACCACGTACGAAGCCAGCGCCGTGGCGCACACAGGGGTCACCTCCGGGTGGGTGTACCCCAGCGGGTCGTACACCGTCTCGGTCCACTCCCAGACGTTGCCCGCCATGTCCAATGCCCCGTACGGCGACGCCCCGAGTGGGTGTGTGCCAACGGGATCCGGGCGTCCAACGTTCATCCTTTGCCCGTACACCGCCCGCTGGGGCGTGGGCGGGTCGTTGCCCCAGGGGTACGTTCGACCGTCTGTGCCCCGTGCGGCTTTTTCCCACTCGGGCTCCGTCGGTAGCCTTCCGCCGGCCCAATGACAGTAGGCCCGCGCCATCGTCCAACTCACCGCCACCACCGGAAGCCTCGAATCCGTCCATCCCCGCCGCGCCCAGGCTTCGTCACACGCCCTCGCACGGACGCACTGCCGCCAGTCCCCTTGGGACACCTCGGTCCTGTCGATCCGAAACGCACCGACATCGACCCGGTGCGCCGGCCGCTCGTCCGGCTCTCACCCCGCGTCCAATCCCATGGTGAACGCCCCCGCCGGTACCCCCACCCGGTCAACCCTGGGTACGGTCACCCCGGCGCCCAAAGACTGTTTCCCGTGCGAAAACGCTGCGAACGGCGCCCCCAGGGTGACTGCCACCGCCGACATCCCGATCATGGCACCCGCCCGCACACCGCAAACCTAGCACCACGTGGGCTTTTGTTCCCCTTGCCCTTGACCCGCACACGTCCACGGGGATAGCACCGGAATCCTACAGATCCCTGTATCCCCCACCGAGGTCCGCGTTGAGCAATCCTGACAGCACTTCACCCGGAGACTCGTCGCCGGGAGACCCGACGGGTGGCGCCCGTGGGGGCGTGCGCGTCGTCAAGCGGTACAACAACCGTAAGTTGTACGACACGGTCGAGAGCCGGTACGTCACCCTTGCACAAGTTGCCGAACTCGTCCGCCGCGGCGAAGACGTCCGGATCATCGACAACAGCACCAAAGAGGATCTCACCAGCATGACCCTGGCGCAGATTCTCTATGAAGAAGAACGTAAACAATCCCGTCCGCTCCCGCTCACGGCCCTGCGAGAGCTCTTGCACGCCTCGGGCGAGCGCTTCATCACCACGCTGCGCGAAGGCCCGGTCGGTAAGCTCATCGGCCGCACCGAGCCTCACGACGCATCAGGCAGTGACACCCCGGGGAGCGAGTCTGTTGTCGCAAGCAGCACACCGACCGAACCGTTGGCCACCGAGACACCCCCGGGGCCCTCGGTCGGGGGCCCTGCGGCCACGCGTGTGCAACAACTGGTGGAACAGTCCCGCGATGCCTTGGACCAGTGGCAACACCGGATGGACGAGCGGATGAAGGTGTTCTGGGAGAGCATCAATCCCGCGGGGCAGATTCAAGCGTTGCAGGCCGAGGTGCGGAGGCTGCAAGCCCGGGTGGACGAGCTCGAAAAGCGCCAGGGAGACCCTGTGCTTCGACAGGATCCACCCGTGTCCCGGGGTGATTCGGAATAACCCCCCCTTGCCGGGGGTTGTCCGCGTGCTTCCCTTGGGTGGAACGAGGGCACATGGTACGCGACGACAAGACCCGCAGAGCTAGGTTTGAAGCCGAGGTACTCCCGCATCTGGACGCGATGCATCGTACGGCGCGGCGGTTGACGTACAACACCGCGGACGCCGACGATGTGGTCCAGGATAGTGTCATCAAGGCCTACCGGTACTTTGATAGCTTTGAGCCTGGGACCAACGTTCGGGCGTGGTTGCTCAAGATTCTCACCAACGTGTACTTTTCGCGGCACCGTCGCAACGCGATGGAGAACCAGGTGGCGGCCCTGGGCGCGGGGGACCCCGTGGCCGACGGGTGGGTGAGCGCGGCGACCATGGCTGCCCGACGGGAACCCGAACGGGTAGCCGAGCGGCCTTTGATTGAATCCGCCGTGGCCCGTGCGCTTAGCGAGCTCCCGGACGACTTTCGCACGGTGCTGGTGCTGGTCGACATCGAAGGTCTCACGTACCGCGAAGTCGCCGAATCCATGGGCTGTCCGATGGGAACCGTGATGTCCCGATTGCACCGCGCCCGACGGGCGGTAGCCCTCTCCCTGGGAATTGCACCGAGGGTGCCCTCGGAAGAAGCGACGACGGCGGCGCCCGAAGACGTGGTATCGCTGGCGGCGTACCGTGACCGCCGCAAGGAGCGCGTGGGATGAAGTACGGCTGCGACGAGGCACGGCGGGCGATCGACCCGTGGATGGACGGCGAACTGGATCCCAGCGCGGCGGTTCATGTCGACGTGCACCTTGCCGACTGCCCGAACTGCCGTTGCGAAGCCGAGACGATCCGCGCACTCAAGCGCTCCATCGGGGGGCTGCGCGAAGCGTCTGCGCCGACGGCCCTGCGGCTGAGTGTGTACGCCGCGCTGGATGCCGTAGACGACGCCCGCGCGCAAGAAGCTTCGGTCGCGCGGAAGAAAAAGCACGCCCTGGGCTTTGCGCTTACGGGAGCGGCCCTTGCAGGGGCGATTATTGCACACCGTGGGCTGATGGGTGGGGGTGCGAGGGAAACGTCAGAAGCATCGTTTGCTGGGTTGATTCCCGTGGTGGAGGATGTCGCCGCGCACCATGCACACGACCTGCCGATGGAGGTCAGTGGGAGCAACCCGGACGAAGTCTCTCAGTGGTTTCGGGGCAAACTAGACATTCCCGTGCAGCCCATGGCCTTTCGGGGAATATCCGCACGGTTGGTGGGCGGACGCATCTCCAACGTACGGGAACAAATGGCCGCGGCGTTGTACTACGACCTCGGTGGCCGACGGATGACCGTGTTCGTCTTTGACGGCGCCCTGGTTCCCCGGCAGAATGTCACCCGCCAGGTGGTGAATCACCGGAATTTCTACGTCGGTTCCTCGCACGGGTACACCGTGACCTTTACCGAACAACGGGGTGTGGGCTATGCCGTCGCATGCGACCTTCCCCCGCAAGAAACCGTTCGTCTCGTCGCTGACGCCGACATGCGGTAGCGCGTAAGACCCGTACCCCGTACTGTAGAACCCGGACCGCGTACTGTAGAACCCGTACCCCGTACTGTAGAACCCGTACCCCGTACTGTAGAACCCGGACCGCGTACTGTAGAACCCGTACCGCGTACTGTAGAACCCCAACTCGGTGGTGTAAGACCCGACCTGGCCGGTGGATGCCTTGGCGAGGCCACCGGCGATGCCCAGGCGCTTGAGGGGAAAGGCGTCTTGAGATCCCGTATCGCCTTGGGCGACCTCGTGCAGCCCGCCTACTGCGCCATCTGGCCCGTCGGAGTCACCACGAAGCTGCTCGACAGTGTCGCCGGATTGCCCACATGGAACTCATTGACGATGAGGTTGCCGTCGGCGCGCTGGAGGACTTCGACAAAGCCGAAGGCTCCGTTGCGGCCCGAGAGCGGGGCGCCGGCGTTGCCAGTGATCACTGCGTTGCTGCCCTCGCGACGGTATTCGTGCGTGTGACCGTAGAGCCGCAGGGTTACGCCGGACGTCGCGTCGATGAGTTGTTCGGCCGCGGTGGCGCCCGCAGGGCGGCTGCCAGACGACGGCGGTTCGTGCATGGCCACAAAGGTGTAGCGCATCCCCGGGGCGGCCAGGGCGCTGGTGAGCCAGGTCTCCTGGTCCGTGGACCAGGCGTTGGCCGCGATGATGATAAAGTGCGCGTCACCCATGGACGTGTGCACGACAAAGTCGTGATAGACGTTGGGGAGGTCGGCCTGGAGCCGCGCGCGAAAGCCCTGGACGTTGGGATATTCGTTGAGGGACGGACAGTTGGAGACGGTGTACCCGTTGCACTCGTGGTTGCCCATCGCGTGGATCACCCACCCCGTGTACATGTGCTCGGCCGTGAGAAACAGGGTGAGCTGCTGGTCGACGGAGTCCGCCGTGCTGGCGAACATGTAGTCCCCGGTGCCGACCGCAAAGGGCACGCCGAGGCCCTGGATGCCCTGGAACACCGACTGGATCACTTGGACGGGATAGTTGCCGACGTCGTCTTGACTCGGGGGGCGTGCGTCGCCAAAGGCCGCGAAGTGCAAGAGATTCACGGTGCCACCGTCGGGGCCGACGATGTCCGTGGTAGAGGTCACGGCGTCCGTGGCAGCGTCCGTGGAGAGGACCGCCGCGTCGGTGGGGGTTGCGTCGGCCCCCTCGCCTGCATCCGCGGGCGCCAGGGTGGTCGCGGCGCTACAGCCCGCCATCGCAAAAGCCGAGACCCACGTCCACGGAAACGAACCGCGACGCGCGCACGCAGGAGACGATCGGAATGACGTCATGGGGGTGCCTACCTGTGCCAGATTCCCCCCACGGCGCAAGCGGGTCTCCACGCCTGACTGACGAATCACGGCACGGGCGTGCGAGATCACACGCCATGGACAGAAAGTTTCAACGGGATGCCGTGCGCTCCCGCCGCGTGCGGAATCTTCTTGCGCGGTGATAGGATCCTCCCATGCGTGCCGTGGGCCGGGTGAGCGTCACGATGTTGGCTGCGGTCATCGTGGCGTCCTGCGCGGGATCGCCCGCGGTGGGCGTGGATGCCGCGGATGTCCCACGCGGGATGGACGCCGTGGGCAACGACACCGCGGTGGACGCGGCCTTGGTGGACACAGCTCCCGGAGACGCCTCGGACGCACCGGTGCCCCTGCGGTGTCCCGGTCCCTTTGGTGCTCCAGACCCAGCCGAGCGGGGGATCCTCACGCGGATGGGTGTGCCGCAAGACGCAGGCTGCGTGGTGATTCTCTCCCAGTCCAGCCACCTGGACATCGATTGGCAACGCACGTTTGACGGGTACTACCGTGCGTTTGTCGACGGGATCTTCGGGCAGGCCCACGATCTGCTTGGCGCGCAGCCGGCCTACCGATACTCCGTGGCCGAGATGGCCTATCTCACGGCGTACCTCGCACGGCACCCCGAGCAGGCCGCGGACTTTCGGGCTGCCGCGGGCCGTGGTGCGCTGCGCATCGTCGGCGGGGGAATCACCAGTCCAGACACCCTCTTGCCCACGACCGAACCCCTCGTGCGGGATTACCTCCGCGGGAGTCTCGTGGCCGATCGCCAACTCGGAGTGCGTGCGCGCGCGGCGTGGCTGCCCGACAGTTTTGGCCACTCGCCCACGGTGCCAGACCTTCTTGCGGGGATGGGGTACACCGCCGTGGGCTTTGCGCGGGTCGACGGCCTGCATGACTTTACCGAGGTGCTGTTTCATCAGCAGGAGATTGTCCCCGGGTCGACGGCGGAGATGCTGACGGCGATGCACAGCACGGACTTTGTGTGGGTGGGGCCGGGCGGCGGCGAGGTGCTCGCCCACTGGATGCCGACCAAGACGTACTGCCAGGGAGACAACCTGGATCACGACGGGATCCCTGTTCCGGGTGGATGGATTGGCAATGACCACACGGGGGACACGATGTTTACCGACGCGGCCATCGCGGGGTACGTCAGCAACCTCGGTCCCATGGCCCGTACGCCGTACATGTTTGTGCCCGTGGGCTGCGATTTTCAGTCTCCAAAGCCCCACTTGCTCGACGCCATCGCCCATTGGAACGCCGTGCAGTACCCCACAACGGGTGCGTACGTGGTCGCGGCTACTTTTGAAGACTACGCCGACCTTGTCAACGAGCGCCGGGGGGATCTCCCGCGGATGACCCGGGACATCACCCCGTACTTTACGGGTTACTTCGGTTCGCGCCTCGCGGTCAAAGCCGGCACGCGGGCGGTGGGAGACCTCCTTGCACAGACCGAAGTGACGGCGAAGCTCGCGCAGACCGTGGCTTCTGCGGCTTACCCCACAGCAGCTTTTGCCACCACATGGGATGCCTTTGCGCGCACCGACCACCATGACTACATCACCGGGACGTCCCTGGACGATGTCGTGACGAGCGAGCAACTCCCGGCGTTGGCCGCTCTCCAGACGTCGGTGGCTGCGCTTGAAACGTCGGCGCTCGGCGCGCTGGCTACTGCGCTGCCCGCGCAACCGGGTGCGATTGCAACGGTCGGTGTCGTAGGCACGGTGGGCGCGACGGGTCCGCGGGCCGCGACAGTGCAACTCACACTCCCACCGGGTGCCGTGCGAGACCTCGGGGCGAGTGTTCCCCTGCCGGTGTTGGCGGCGACGAGGGACGGTGCGGGGATGCTGTCGACGGCGTCGGTGTTGCTGGTGCTGCCTTCGGTGGTGCCGGCAAGTGTTCAGCGGGTGGGGCTGACGGCGGGCCCGGCGACGGGTCCCGTGACGGTGACCCGCACCGCGACGGACGTTACCCTCCGTGACACTTCGACGGGACTCACCGCGCACATCGATCCCGGTACGGGTAGCCTCACGGCACTTTCCATGGACGGCGCTTCATGGATCACCGCGCCGTCTCTGACACTCACGGGGTGGAACGACCAGGGCGGGCTCTACCGAATCGGCAGCGAGACAGCGAGTTGTACGTTTGCTTCCACGGGTCCCCCCGCGGGAGACGTCACGGTCACCGTGCTTGAGCAAGGTCCCGCTCGCGCGCGGGTGCAGGTTCAGCATGGTCCGTCGGCCACGATCACGGTGGGAATGACCGCGGGGATGCGCACCCTGGACGTGGACGTCCAAGCCCAGGCCCCCGAGGGACAGACCCTCACCGTGGGTCTGGCGACGACTGTAACCGGGAGCAATGCACGGTTCGCCCAGGCCGCGGGGGTGGTCACGCGACCGCCGGACGGATTGTACACACCAACGTTTTGGCCCACGGTGCGCGGGATGGATCTCGTGCGGGCAGACGGCAGTGGCATCGCGGTGCTCCCGAGGGTGAGTACAGGGGTGCGGTACGGCACCGACGGTACGATCGACGTGATGGTGGATCGGAACGCAGTGTCCGAGCGCTGTGATGTTCTCGGTGCGATGGGACACGACCAGGGGATGCCCACGGTGTCCCTTTCGCTACGCCCGCACGGTGCGGGAATGGATCTCGTGGCCGAAGCCATGGCGTTGTTGACGGCGCCGGCCGTGCAACTCACGGGGGCACCGGGCACCGACCGCAGCGGCGCACTCTGGACCCTTGGGGGAACGGGCTACGTGGTGAGTGCCGTCAAGCCTGCCGAGCGTGGCACGGGCGATGTGCTCAGGGTCGAGCGCACGGCCGTGGGTGGGACGCTCACCGTGGCTTCAGGGCTTGCACCCGTCGGGTCGCTCACCCGCACGGATCTCTTGGAGTACGATCTCGGCGGCGTGGGTGCTTCGGTCACACTGGATGGCGCGCTGGTCACGCTGCGGGTGTCCCAAGGGACACCGTGACGGGAACGCCCTGGAGCGCTGAAGCCCCTGAGGCTTCGTCCACGCGGGTGTCGTCCGTCAGGTCGTTGAGACTCACGCCAGGGTGCATGGCCGCCACGGCGAGTTGCGTTCCCGTACGCCCGTGGCCCCACCCGTGTGGAATGCTCACGACCCCCGGCATGATGTTCTCGGTGATCTCCAAGGGTACATCCACGGTGCCCACGCGCGAGCGCACGGTGACGGTCGCACCCGAGACAAGCCCACGCACGGACGCATCGCTCGGATGCATCAGCAGGGTGCACCGCGGCCGGCCTTTGACCAGCCGTAGACTGTTGTGCATCCATGAATTGTTGCTGCGGAGCGTCCGTCGGCCGATGAGAAGCAAGACGTCTTGCGGTAGCGCGGGCTCACGCAGCCGTTTACGCAGCCGTGGGATGTCGGCGACAAGGGCGGGAGGCGCGAGTTGGATGCGTCGCGTCGGGGTGTTGAGCACGGCGGGAATGCGCGGGACGAGCGGACCGAGGTCGATGCCATGCGGTGCCCGGAGAAGATCGTCGAGGGTGAGCCCGGAGTCTCCGAGGCGCAGCATCGCGCGGAGAAGTGCGCGCGGACCGAGACGTGGGAGAACCACGGATTCGATCGCACCGAGGAGGGAACGGAGCCCGCCACTACGGGATTGAACGCGGGATGCGAGGGCGGCGAAGATCTCCCAGTCGTGGCGTACGCCGGGTGGTGGTGGAAGCAGCGCTGGAGAAAAGTGCGCGGTGTTTCGCACGGCGGTTCCGTGAAAGAGAAGCGGGTATTCGTCACGTTCGAGGCCAAAGGTGGGCGGGAGAATGTAATGCGCGTGACGGGTGGTCTCGTTGCGGTAGATGTCGATGGAGACCATGACGTCGAGGGAGGCGAGCGCGCGGTCGATGCGTTGGCCGTTGGGCAACGAGAGCACGGGGTTGCCCGCGTGGGTGATGAGCCCGCGGATCTGACCAGGGCCGGGTGTTTCGATCTCTTCGGCAAAGGCTGCGACGGGGAGTTCGCCGTTGAATTCTGGACGATGGCGTACGCGGCTTTGCCAACGGTCAAACGCCCCCGCTTGTCCAAGCGCCTTGGCGGCTCCCGCGAGGTCCACCGCCGGCGAGGGGAACATGACCCCCCCTTGCCGATCGAGGTTGCCCGTAAGGATGTTCACGAGGTCGATGAGCCATGAAGACACGGTTCCGAAGGCCTGGGTGGAGGTTCCCATGCGGCCGTAGCAGGCACCGGGACCGTGGGTACGGAGCACGCGGGCGAGCGCGCGCACGGTGTCTACGGGCACACCGGTCGGTTCGGCAACGGCTTCAGGGGTAAATCCCGCAAAGAGATCCTTGAGCCGCGCAAGGCCGTCCACATGACCGGCAACCCTCCCCAGATGCAGTGTACCGTCCGCAAGAACCGTGTGAACCATGCCCGCAAGCAGCAAGGCATCCGTGCCCGGACGGATGAAGACATGCTGGTCGGCCACGGCGGCGGTTTCGGTACGCCGCGGGTCGACCACGATCACCTGGCCTCCGCGGGCACGCAACGCCGCGAGCCGCGCGCCAACGCCAGGCGCCGTCATCACGCTGCCGTTGGACACCAACGGGTTGGCGCCCAGAATGATCAGCGTGCGGGCGCGGTCGATGTCAGGGATGGGAAGCACGGCCTGGTTGCCGTACATCCAGAGCGAGGCCAGCAAGCGCGGGAGGGAATCCACGGAGTTGGATGAAAAAAGATTCCGTGTGCCAAGGTGCTGCGCAAAGAGAAGGCCGTAGAGCATTCCCCCAAAGGTGTGGGCAGTGGGGTTGCCGTAATAGAACGCCATGGCGTCCCGGCCGTGCCGATGTTGTATTTCGGTGATGCGGTCGGCGATGTCGTCCAGGGCTGCGTTCCAAGAGACCTCACGCCAGGTGCTCCCGTCACGACGCAACGGTACGCGAACGCGATCCGGGTCGTGTTGAACGTCTCCAAGTCCGACAGCTTTGGGGCAGATGTGCCCGCGGGAAAAGGCATCGTCGGGGTCACCGCGGATGCCAAGTACCCGTTCGCCGTCGTGCTCCACGGCGATGCCGCAGATCGCGTCGCAGAGCGTGCACACGCGAAAGTCCGTACGAGTGTCACCCATCCCACGGGGGATGGTAACCCAATGGCGTTGTCAACGCTTCTTGCGAGCAAGCAGGGCACGCATCGGCTGCGGGAGCCGAGACACGACTTCGTGGGAGGCCATGGTCACATAGCTCCGCACCACCTGCTTGGTCACTGCAGCCTTGGCCTGCAGACTCCCAGTGCCCGGACCCTCGGTGCCGAGCGTCTGTTGTTCAAACTGCTCCCGCGTGCGCCGACGTTGGAGCTTGCCGCTAGAGGTCTTGGGGAGGGTCCCCGCGGGAATCAACACGACCTTCCAAGGGGAGAGTCCCACCTGGCCAGACACCGCTTGCACGATGCGCTGTTCAATGTCCCGCAGCGCGTCCTCTTTCGGTTTTGCACTGGCGACCCATTCGGCCACGACCACCAGTTGCTCAGACGCCGCCGCCTCGGGGAGAAACGAAAACGCCACCACGGCGCCCTTGCGCACCCCTTCGACCTCTTGCACCACCCACTCGATGTCCTGTGGGTAATAGTTTCGCCCGTGGACAATGATCATGTCCTTGGCGCGGCCACAGACGTAGACCTCGCCGTCGACCATGTAGCCAAGATCTCCCGTCCAGAGCCTTCCGTCCCTAAAGCTCTTGGCGCTCGCCTCGGGGTTGTTGAAGTACCCCTCGCTCACGCTCGCACCCTTGAACGTCAGTTCGCCGATCATCCGATCGGGCAGCCGCGCGCCTTCTTCATCAAAGACTGCGACTTCGTGGTCGATGAGCGGCCGACCGCACGAGACAACTTCGACACCACGGGATCCCGCCCCTTCGACATACGGCTTTGCCTCGCCCGCGCGGAGGCTGTCCGTGTCCACAAGGTCCGTCTTGACGGTACCGTCGAGGGACTTTGCAAACGAGATCGCCAGCGTCGCTTCGGCCATCCCGTAACAAGGCCGCAGCGCCCTTGGATCGAGCTTCGCACGCGCCATCCGATCAAGAAACGTTCGCATGGTGGACGGTTGAATGGGTTCGGCGCCGCAGCCCAGGACGCGCACGCGCGAGAGATCCCAGCCATCGAGTTCTTTGTCGGTCACCCGCCGGGCCGTGAGCGCGTACGCAAAGTTGGGTGCAAAGGTAATCGTCGCACGTTGTTTATGCAGCATCTCGGGCCACCACGACGGCCTGCGCACAAACTCCATCGTCGGGAGAAAACAAATCGACACGCTGTCAAACAGCGGCGCGATGACAAAACCAATGAGCCCCATGTCATGGTACAGCGGCAGCCAGGACACTCCCCGGTCGACATCCGGGTCGTTCACCAGGGCGTGACGCATGATCCCCCAGCAGTTGCGGGAGAGGTTGTCGTGCGTCACCCGCACACCCTTGGGGTTGGATGTACTCCCCGAGGTGTACTGCAGAAAGCACAGGTCGGAAGGGGCGATGACGGGTTCGGTACCCGCCCGCGGTGCCGTAAGGTCCAGATCTTCGACCAGGATGAGTTTTTCGATGGCGCCCGTGGCAAGCGCCGAACCCAGGATCGGACGCACTTGACGGGATACCAACAACGCCCGCGCACCCGACGAAGCCACAATGTGTTCGACGTTGCGCACATAGCTGTCGATCTTGCCCAGCGCCACAGGGGGGTACATCGGGACGGGAACCATTCCCCCGAGGACGGCTCCGAGAAAGTTCAACACGAAGTCTTCGGGGCCGGGGATCACCATCGCGACGCGATCCCCCTGTCGAAGTCCCTGGGCGTACATCGCCGCCGCACGCGCACGCGTGGCATCGAGCAACGTCTCCCAGGTGTATTCCCGGTCCGGCTCGCGCGGATCGCAAAACGTGGGGCCGGGATGGGGGCCGCGGTACTTCGCGGCGTCTCGAAGCGCATCGGCAACGGTAGAAGACCAGTGTCGTTCGGTCATGTCGGGCGGTGTTTTACCCCCACGTCATAGCCCACGTCACGGGGTCCGACGTGTGCGACGTACCCTTCGCGGGGGTGCGAAAACTCTGTCCCGGTGCTCCGTGATATAAGTCCGCATGACAACGGACGCACCCGAGATGAGCGCGAGCGCTGCAAGCCGCTCCGAAACCGACGCCAACCACCTTGACGCTGCGGTACAAAAACTCGGCGACCGCGCACGTGCGTTCGCACGCCTGGGCCCTCGCGAACGGGCGGATCTTCTCGAATCGTGTCGCCCGGCCCTGGTTGCAGCATCCCAGCGCTGGGTCGATGCTGGGATCGAAGCCAAGGGACTGCGCGCCGAGGCCCCCAACGTGGCCGAAGAATGGCTCGCGGGCCCGATGGCTACGCTGCGCAATCTCAGACTCACCGCCCGCGCCTTGCGAGACATCGCCCGGGACGGTCGTCCGAAGCTCGATGGAAAGCACTGGGGCGCTACGCCCGAAGGCCGCACCGAAGTCGAAGTCTTTCCGACGGACACCCTCGACGCGGCGTTGCAGACTGGCTTTTCGTCCAGGGTGAGGTTTCTCCCAGGCATCGACCGCGCCCAAGCGTTGGAAAAGCAAGCAGCGTTTTATCAACGCAAGGATCCAGACGGTGGCGTGTCGTTGATCCTCGGGGCGGGAAACGTCTCGTCCATTCCCCCGATGGACGCGTTTTACAAGATGTTCACCGAAGGCAACGTCTGCCTCCTCAAGATGAACCCGGTGAACGAGTATCTTGGGCCGGTCTTTGAGCAGGCCCTCGCGCCTTTGGTCGACAAGGGCTACCTCGCCGTGGTCTACGGCGGCGCTGAAGCGGGTTCGCGTCTCGTAGGGCACACAGGCATCGCCGACGTGCATATCACAGGCTCGCTGCACACCCACGACGCCATCGTGTGGGGATCCACTGCGGACGAACGCCAACGTCGCAAAGCCGCGCACGACCCGCGGCTTACCAAACCCATCACATCGGAACTCGGCTGCGTCACCCCCGTGATGCTCGCCCCATGGGATTATTCTCCCGGCGAGATCCGTTTCGTGGCCGAAAACGTCGCGACGATGCTGGTCAACAACGGCTCGTTCAACTGCAACGCCGCGTCGGTGCTGGTCACCGCAAAGCGCTGGCCGCAGCGCGAGGCTTTTCTCTCTTGCTTGAAAGACGTCCTTGGGACTGTTCTCCCGCGGAGGAGTTATTACCCGGGTGCGCGGGACCGTCACGCAGCAGCCGTCGCGGGTCGGGACAACGTCCAGTTCGTTGGACAGTCCGAACCCGATCGCATTCCCTGGACGCTTATCACGGGCCTCGATCCCGACTCCAACGACCGGTTGTTTACCCACGAAAACTTTTGCCCGGTGCTCTCCGAAGTCGCGCTCGACGCCGCAGACCCTGCGGAGTACCTCAGCCTCGCCGCGCCCTTTTGCAACGACAAGCTCTGGGGAACCCTAAGCTGCATGATGATCGTGCACCCGCAGAGTGAAAAAGATCCCGCGGTGAAATCCGCCGTCGATCACGCCGTCGACGCCCTGCGCTACGGCGCCGTGGCGATCAATCACTGGGCGGGGATTGTCTACGGTTCAGTGGCGCCACCGTGGGGTGGTCATCCGTCGGCGACGCTCGAAGACGCGCAGGGAGGTCTCGGGTGGGTGCACAACACCCCGATGCTTGGCGGGATTGAAAAGTCTGTTCTCCGCGGGCCGCTGGTCGTCAAGCCCAAGCCGCCCTGGTTTTGTACGCACAAGAACGCCGCGGCGGTCGCCCGCAAGCTCGTGGCATTCGAGGCTGAACCATCGTGGTTTAAAGTCCCTGGCGTCGCACTCGCGGCATTCCAAGGCTAGGGTTTGCCTTCGGGTGTGCGTTTGCTACGCACGCCCGCGGGCGTTTTCGGTTTCAGTCCCGGTTGGAGGAAGGGACTCGGCGTTGAGCTTTGCGATGAGATCCACGGTGGCGATGAACCCGAGATCTTGACGGCCACGGCGAAGCGTCACGCCATCGCTTTCAAGTTCTTTGTCACCCACCACACCGATGTACGGCGGGCGCAAGAGCGCCGCGTTGCGGATCTTGGCGGTAAGCTTGTCCGAGCTTGGATCCACCACGGGGCGCAGACCCGCGCTACGAAGTCTCGCAGCAAGATCTTCGGCAAAGGCTTGATGCCGATCGGCCACGGTCACCAACACAATCTGTTCGGGTGACAACCATGCGGGAAAAGCTCCTGCCGTGTGTTCGATGTACACCGACAAGAAGCGTTCGAGGGATCCGAGGACGGCGCGGTGGAGCATCACCGGGCGGTGCGGTTGATTGTCCGGGCCGATGTATTCGAGACCAAACCTCTCCGGGAGGTTGAAATCAAGTTGAATGGTCCCAAGCTGCCACGACCGCCCGATCGCGTCGGTCACATGAAATTCCAACTTCGGACCATAGAACGCCCCCTCACCCGGGGACGAGACGTACGTCCGTCCAAGCGCGTGTACCGCATCGCCGAGTGCTTTTTCAGCTTCGGTCCAAGCTTCGATCGAGCCCATGGATCCCTGGTCGGGGCGTGTCGCGAGACGGATCTCGACGCGGTTCATCCCGAGGGCTGTGTACACCTCGTCGAGGAGTCCGAAGAAATCCTTGATCTCTTGGGACATTTGTTCCGGCGTGCAAAAGATATGGGCGTCGTCCTGGGAGAAGGTACGCACCCGCGAGAGTCCATGGGTCACCCCCGAGCGCTCGTACCGATGGAGCCGCCCAAAGTCCGCGAGACGCATCGGGAGATCCCGGTAGCTACGCTTGTCGCCGTCGAAGATCAGGCAGTGGGCTGGACAGTTCATGGCTTTGCAGCCTGAGACGTAGTCTACGGCGATGGGGGCCGCGCAAAGTTCATCGGTGTGGGTGCTTTGATCGCCCGCGTACTTGAAGAGTTCTGAAAGATGAACCCGGGCGTCGTGGGGTGCGCGGTGTTCAGGTCCCTTCCATCCCTCGTACGGAGCGAGCGCGTCGGTGCCCACCGCGAGAAACATGTTGTCACGGTAGTGTTCCCAGTGTCCCGATCGTTCCCAAAGGGCTTTGTCAAAGATCTGCGGGGTAATTACTTCTTGGTAACCCCGACGGGCGTACTGCCCTCGCATGTAGGCAACCAGGGCGTTGTAGACAAAGGCTCCGCGCGGAAGAAAAAACGGCGATGCCGGCGCCCACTCGTGAAACATGAACAACCCAAGCTCTTTGCCAAGCTTGCGGTGATCCCTCGCGCGGGCTTCTTCCAACTGCTTGAGATGTGCATCCAGGGCTTTTTGCGACGGAAAAGCCGTACCGTAGATTCGTTGGAGCATCGGCCGACGTTCGTCTCCGCGCCAGTACGCACCGGCCACGGAGGTCAGTTTGATGCCCTGAAGAAACCGCGTGGACGGGACGTGCGGACCCTCGCAAAGGTCGATCCAGTCGCCGTGGTGGTAAAACGATATTTCTTCGCCCGCGGGGATCGACGCAAGCACTTCGAGTTTGTACGTCTCGCCCATGGCTTCGAGACGTTGCCGCGCTTCGTCCCGGGATACGTACTCCCGGGTAAACACTCGATCCGACGTGATGATCTCGCGCATGACGGCTTCGATCCGTGCGAGATCTTCGTCCGTGAAGTGCCCGTCCCGACGGTCAAAGTCGTAGTAGAAGCCGTTTTCGATGGCCGGTCCGATGGTAACTTTCGTGCCGGGAAACAACCGTTGTACCGCGTCGGCCATGACGTGGGCGGTGGAGTGACGGATGACAGCAAGAGCCCTGGGATCGTCGGATTGAACGGCACGGAGTTCGACGGGCGGAGCGATCGGGGTGTGCAGGTCTACGAGCCGACCGTCGGCGATGGCTGCGACCGTGTTGGCGTCGAGCTTTTTGATCTCTCGGAGGAGTTGGGCAGCGGTTGACTTCATGAACAGAGTTCCTCAAGGTCGCGAAGGCGCGCGAGGCGTCGTACCATAACCCCAGAGGACGTGCCCATGAGCTCACTCTTTGCGAAGCTTCCGGAGCGGGTGTCGGTGTACGAAGTGTCCCTACGGGACGGACTGCAGAACGAATCGGTGCAGGTACCCACACTGGCCAAGCTGCGCTTGATCGACGGGTTGGTTTCTGCCGGGGTGCGCAGGCTCGAAGTCACAAGCTTTGTGTCTCCGCGATGGATCCCGCAGTTGGCGGACGCAGACGAACTTACCCGTACGCTCCGCAAAGTTCCCGGTGTGACGTACTCCGCGTTGGTGCCCAATCGCCAGGGATTGAATCGGGCCGTGGCGGGAAACATCGACGAAGTCGCCGTGTTTCTCTCGGTCAGCGAGACCCACAACCTGAAGAACGTGAACAAGACCGTAGCGCAGACGCTCGCGGCGTTTCGTGATGTGGTGCAGCCTGCGGTAGAAGCCGGTCGCAAAGTAAGGGCGTATCTCAGCACGCTCTGGGGCTGTCCGTACGAGGGTGACATCGACCCGCGAAAAGGGGTTGAAATCACCCGAGCACTGTTTGACCTGGGCTGTTACGAAGTGTCTCTCGGAGACACCATTGGGGTGGGTACACCAAGACAGACCCAGCGGATCGTCCAGATGTTTCTCTCGGAGTTTCCAACGGACAAACTGGCGTTGCACCTGCACGACACCCGCGGAACAGCGCTGGCCAACGTGATGGTGGGCTTGGAACTTGGGATTCGTACCTTTGACGCCTCGGTCGGGGGTCTCGGCGGTTGTCCCTACGCACCCGGCGCCGCGGGCAATCTCGCGACGGAAGACCTCGTCTACGCGCTCCACGGCATGGGCATCGAGACGGGCATCGACCTTGAAAAACTTGTCGAAGCCGGACGCATCGCCGAAGCCGTCGTCGGTCGCGCGCTCCCGGGCAAAGTGCACCAGGCTGGCGTGCGATCCCTGCGCGGGTGATTCCCGCTTCACCCCCCGCCAGTCCCCCCCTTCGTTCCCTGTCCACTTGTACCGTCCGCGACGCCATCCTGCGCCGCCACCGCAGCCGCCGCTGCGGCTTTTTTCGCCGGGCGTTGGTGCGCCCTGGTCAATCGTTCCTGGGCTTTGGTCACATCTTGCTGCGCCGTCATCGCCGTCACCGGCGCGTTGTCCCTTTTCTTACCGATCGACAGCAGGTCTTGGATCTCCGCAAGGTCACGGGCGATGTTCACATCGGTTTCTGCCCTTCGCTCCGCCACGACCATGATCTCGCCACACGCGCGCCACACGTCGCGATGACGCATGCGCGACGTGCTGTTGGCCAGCCCCGTTGCGCCTGCAAGCCGCGAGATCAAGCTATCCGCCGCAGCGGCCACGGACATCCCCGCATCGAGATCCTCGGGACGAATCGTCGCCGACAGGCTTGGATACCGACGCAGCATGGCGGTGAGCAAAGAGACCGCCCGACGTCGCGAGGGACGGAGCCTCGGATTGTGTCTTCCGCTCCCTCGTACTTCTTCGGGGAGTTCTGCGCGAAGGGCCTTTACGGCAGGATCAAACACGGAGACAAAAGCTTGAATGGCCGCCACTGCCGTCGAAGGGACAACCAAGGATTTGACGTCCGAAGCGCCGGACGCATGGCTCATCGCAGGACTCCCCGCGTCCTCTCCTCCCTGCGTGGCCGTTGCGTCAGGCTGGATCACCGTGGCGCTCGGATCCTGGGATTTCTGCGTGGTCATGACCGTGTCTTTCTCCCTTTTGACGTCGTACCGCATGGATCCTTCGCGTGGCCCAAGGATTCCACGTCCCAGCGTACAGTTTCACGTCTCAACGTGCAACGCTACGTTCCAACGTCCAGTTTTACGTCAGAACGTGTAAGTCTACATCGCAACGTGACAGGCTACGTTCCCACATGGACGTCTACATCCCAACTTGGATGTCTACGTCCTAGCGTGCAACGCTACGTTGTGACGTAACATTCTACATCCCAACGTCGATGTTTACATCCCAACGCAGAAGTCTACGTCCCAACGTGAAAGTCTACGGCGCGGTTACGCCAGGGAGTGTATGGACGTCGGACGGAGCACTGCGGACGCTGCGGGTGATCGCTGTGTAGACGTCATCGGGAAGGCATCGATGCCTTGGAGACCCAGCGGAAAGCAGCGGGGATAGAGGGCTACGTGCGGCCGACCGCGCGTGCAGCGTCGATCTGCGCCTGCGCCCAGTCCCGCGCGTGGGCGATGTCGTCAAAGTCGTTGCCTTCGTGCAACCCGGGGAACTCGTCCATTTTGCGCTGGGCGGCTTCGAGGCCCTGTCGGGCGATCGAAAGAGAGACATCCCCGGCTTCGATGCAACGGTCCGTGAGAATGGAAAGGCGATCGGGACGCGTGTCGGCAAAGCCAGGACCCACGGCCACCACAACCGTGCGTCCAGCCGAGCGAAACGTCACCACGCCCGCACGCAGGGCTGCCAACAATGGTACGTGGCCCGGCAAGACGCCGAACTCCCCGTCGACGCTGGGCGCTTCGACTTCGTCCACGTCGGCACGTACCGCGATGCCCGTGGGCGTCACGACTTCGAGACGTAGAATCCCGGGGCGAATGGGCGCCCCGGCGGCGACGGATACGAGTTCGACACTCATGGCTGCACCGTCGTCGGGATCAAGACGCCCGCGCGAGTTGCTCAGCCGCGGACTTTACGTCCACGATCGAGCCCTTGAGATAAAAGGCATTCTCCGGCAGCGCATCGAGAGAGCCCGAAAGAATCTCTTCGAAGCCCGAGATCGTTTCTTCAAGGGTGACAAACCTCCCTTCGAGCCCGGTAAACTGCTGGGCGACAAAAAACGGCTGCGAGAGAAAGCGCTGCATCTTGCGCGCGCGGCTCACCACCTGGCGGTCTTCTTCCGAGAGTTCGTCCATCCCAAGGATGGCGATGATGTCCTGGAGGGATTTGTACCGCTGGAGGGTCTCTTGCACTGCGCGGGCGACTCTGTAATGCCGCTCGCCGACGTACTGCGGTCCTAGCATCCGGGACGTAGAGTCCAAAGGATCCACGGCGGGGTAGATCCCTTGTTCAGAGATGGCACGGGAGAGCACCGTGGTGGCGTCGAGGTGGGCAAAGGTTGTCGCCGGCGCCGGGTCCGTAAGATCGTCCGCAGGGACGTACACGGCTTGTACCGACGTGATCGAACCTTCGTGAGTCGAAGTAATCCGCTCCTGCAAACCACCCATCTCGGTCGCGAGGGTGGGTTGGTACCCCACGGCACTGGGAATCCGTCCAAGGAGCGCCGAGACTTCAGACCCCGCCTGGGTAAACCTGAAGATGTTGTCGATAAAGAGCAGCACGTCTTGATGGTCTTCGTCCCGAAAGTGCTCGGCCACGGTGAGCGCGGACAAGGCAACTCGCGCACGGGCGCCCGGCGGCTCGTTCATCTGGCCGTACACCAGCGCGGTCTTTGAGATCACGGAATCGCCGTTGCCAAGCTTGGACTCTGTCATCTCAACCCAGAGGTCGTTGCCTTCGCGCGTGCGCTCGCCCACGCCGGCAAAGACAGACACACCGCCGTGGGCTTTGGCCACGTTGTTGATAAGCTCCATGATGAGCACGGTCTTGCCGACGCCCGCGCCGCCAAAGAGTCCGATCTTGCCGCCTTTTTTGTACGGCGCGAGAAGGTCGATGACCTTGATCCCAGTGACAAAGACTTCTTCTTTGGTCGACTGGGCGGTAAACGGCGGCGGCGCACGGTGAATCGGCAAGCGCTTGGTGGCTTTGACTTCACCCGCTTCGTCGACGGGCTCGCCCACCACGTTGAGAATCCGCCCAAGGGTTGCAGCACCGACGGGCATCTGGATCGGGAGCCCCGTGGACATCACGTCCTGGCCACGCACCAGACCGTCGGTGGAATCCATCGCGATCGTGCGTACGGTGTTTTCGCCGAGGTGCTGGGCGACTTCGCAAACGAGATTCCAGGGCTTGTCGTTGATCGCTTTGTTCGAGATCTTCAGCGCTGACAAGATGGGTGGAAGGGCCCCTTGCGGAAACTCCACATCGACGACGGCGCCGATGACCTGTGTGATACGTCCGTTGGCAGCTTCGGGCATCGTAGAATCCTCAACACTTCCTTGGGTGGAGGTGAACCGTCGGCGACGGGCCGGGCCGCACTACCACGTCGAGGCCGTCAGGGTAAAGCACATGGTTTGCTTGTATTCACCCGGCAGAGTGCGGTAGGTACGGCGCCCTATGGGTACTCCTCAACGCCCCGTTGCGCGCAAGCGCCAGAAGAACCGCCGCCGCAAGAAGGAAGCACGCCTCCTCGCCGCGAAGATCGCTGCAACCGTGACCGCCGTGGGATCTCCCGCGCCGACGATTCCCGTCGAAAGCTGACGTTTCTTACGCCAGCGGGCTCTGTCCCGCTTCGCCCGCGAGTAGATACAGCACGGCCATGCGTACGGCGACGCCGGCTTCGACCTGGTCGAGGATCGCGGACTGTGCGCCGTCGGCAACGTCTGCCGTGATTTCTACCCCACGGTTCATCGGACCCGGGTGCATCACCAACGCGTTGGGTTTTGCACGGGAAAGTGTTTGTGCATCGAGGCCGTAGTGCCGCGCGTACTCCCGCGTCGATGGAATCAGGGCTTCGGACAAGCGCTCGCGTTGCACCCGAAGCATCATCACAACGTCCGCGCCGTCGACCGCCGCGCCGAGATCCGTAAAGACACGTACGCCTAGGGTCTCGACGCCCATCGGGAGCAATGTGTGCGGCGCGCAAAAGCGCACGGTGGCCCCGAGCTTTTGCAGCAACCACGCGTCCGAGCGCGCCACCCTGGAGTGCGCGATGTCTCCCGCAAGGGTGACCACCATTCCCGCAATGGATCCCCGCGCCCTGCGGATGGTAAACGCATCCAAGAGGGCCTGCGTCGGGTGTTCGTGCATGCCGTCCCCTGCGTTGACGACGCCTGCGCGGGTGTGCCGCGCGGCAAAATGGGGAGCTCCGCTGGCGGGATGGCGAATGACCAACACGTCCGGGTGCATTGCTTCGAGGGTTTGCACGGTGTCCAACAGGGACTCCCCTTTGGTCACCGACGACGTGGACACCGAGAGGTTGACCACATCGGCTGAAAGGCGCTTGCCCGCGAGTTCAAAGCTCGTTCGCGTTCGTGTGCTCGCTTCGTAGAACACATTGACCACGGTCTTGCCGCGCAGCGTGGGCACCTTGCGCACCCGCCGCCGCGACACTTCGAAAAACACTTCAGCCGTATCGAGGTACCGTGTGATCTCTGCGACGCTGAGATCTTCGACCCCGAGCAGATGGCGTAGCGGCTCGGACATCAGCGCCCGACGCTACCCGCGTCCAACGGGCTCGTGGGAGAAATCACCGAACCAGGTTCGATTGCGGTGACCACAACCCGGTCCAACCCCGGGTCGTCGGGTGAGAGCAAGACGTCGACCCGCTCGCCGTGGTCGGTTACAACCACCCGACCGACGTAATCCGGCTGCAGGGGCAGTTCTCGATGTCCCCGGTCGACAAGGACGGCCAACTGGATCGCGCGCGGGCGGCCGTAATCCATCAAGGCGTCAATCGCTGCGCGCACCGTGCGTCCGGTGAACAGCACGTCGTCGATCAAGACCACAACCCGGTCTTCTACCCGAAAATGTACGTCGGATGGACCGATCAAGGGATTGGGAAGCGCCGTCGCAGCGTCATCGCGGTAGAGCGTGATGTCCACGGTTCCAACCGGAACGTTCATCCCTTCAAGCTCGTGGAGCAATCCCTTGAGCCGCTCGGCGATCGGGACGCCGCCGCGGCGCACGCCCACGAGCGCAACGCGGGTGACACCACGGTTGCGTTCTGAGATCTCGACCGCGATCCGACGCAATGCTCGAGCAATCTCGTTGGCGTCCAATACAACCCTGAGGGTGCCGTGGCTCACGCCCAGAGCCTATCACCCGTGGGAGTCTACGGCGCGTGGTGACACACAAACCGCGGGTCGTTGGGGTGTTCAGACGCAAGGGTCGCGATCCACCCACGGGCGTCGTCGCGTTGGGCAGAAGACACTTCGGGTTGCCGGATGAGCCAGCACAGTGCGGGAATGGCCGACGGATCTCCGAGGGAGGCCGCTCGCAGGCCATGAAACCTCGCACCGCGCACGTTGCCGTCGGCAGCGCACGCGACGGCGAGTGTGCCTTCGACCTCGGGGGACGCGAGATCGCCACGGGCAAGGGAGACGGGTTCCAACAC
>VFSW01003812.1_pt1 | contig 22586 bp, 37 predicted proteins | sample 5358111 | NCBI WGS metagenome assembly VFSW01 (sample SAMN11554181, study PRJNA540505) | mine drainage metagenome | isolation source: sediment from site ElyBrook_90M | place: USA: Ely Copper Mine, Vershire, VT | collected 2017 | reverse complement strand
ATGTTAGATGGACCAGGGGGAGGGGACTGCAGCCGGCCGGGAGCTGGGGGAGATCCCCCGGCCGGGCGCCTCGACCAACCAAAAGGGGTGCCCGTCTTGGTTGCGCAGCGCAGCAATGACCATGCTGCACTGCGATCAGGAGGGTGGATAGCTGAAATCCGGCCAGCTTTATCGCAGTGCAGCATAGGTCGCGAGGTCGGGGCCTCGCACGGGCCAACAGCGGAGCAGCGGCCACGGTGACCTAAGCAGCTGACGACGCGACCGTAGGTCACTGTGGCCGCATGCAGGGGCGCTCATCGACGGTTTCGGAGTGTGGTGCATTGCAGCACATCTCGATAGGTCATCATGGCCGAATTCGGACCGTCGAAAAAATCGACCAAACAGGGCACTTCCTGCAGGATTCATCGACCGTTTCGACGGTTTAGGCCTTTTTGGAAAGGGTACCTAGGCGTTGCAGTAAACTGCAACCCTTAGGGGGGGGATCGGATTTGGCTCCAACCGTCGAAACGGTCGATGAGTCACCCTGGGCCGCATGTGGAGGGGCGATGGAAGGGCGAGAAGTGATAGGCGGTCATGGTGACCTTTGAGCCCTGGGCCGAGCTGTTAAGCGGTCACCATGACCGTTGACCCTGGGCTGGGCTGTTAAGCGGCCACCGCGCCCCGAGCTGGGCTGTTAAACGGCCACCATGATCGCTGACCCTGTGCCGCGGTCCACGGTCCGAGCTCCCGCCATCCGTGACCCGCAACATACCAAACGCAAGCACACCCCTCATCGGGTCACGCCAAACGCACGCAGGCGCCCCGCACGCCGCGATCAGCCACCGGCCGCTAGGGTAGCCCGGGGGCAGCATAACGGCCGCCTGAGCGCGTTACCGTTGCCCCTGAGCTGCATTAGCGCAATGCAACACAGGCGCCGGCGGACATACCGGAACGTACCGGATTACTGCAACGCACCACAACTGTCGCTTGACGGCCGAGCGCCGGCGGCGCTATTGTGCTCGTGCGCCCGCACTGCGGGCATCGTACAACCACGCACCGAGGACACGCATATGACCAACGCACAGACCGCGCGGGCGGCGCGATGAACGGCCGACGCTATTCCAACCAGAAGGAGCGCGAGGAGCTGCTGCTCATCGCGCGCGACGTGCTGAACGGCATGTACTCGAACCCGCTCTTCAACGGCTACAGCGAGAACATGAGGTCGCGCCTTGCGCTTGCGCAGGCTGAATTGCTGCTGGCGAAACTCGACGAGGAAGGCGTGAGGGCTGATTGAAGCACATCCACCACCAGCTCGTGATGCAGCGCGTCCGCGACGGGCGCACTGTGTTGCGATCCAAATTCACCTTCCGCATCGGGCCGCTCGCGATCAGCTGGTATCGCCGGGCGCCCGTGAGGCCACAGCGATGACATCGAGAACCTATCAGACGCTCAACGCGATGCTGGTGCGAGGCGCGCGATGAAGCGCTTCTACATCGTTTTCAAGGGCGGCCTCTGGGAAGTCTACGACGAAGAGACCAACAACTGGCTGCAATGCACGTACTCGTTCAACGACGCGGTGGCCTACATCGCATCACGCACTGGGCGGGCGGTGCGCATCGGAGTTATCTCATGAACCGTGAACCCAACATCACATGCCCACGCTGCGGCTTTCGGCACCCCGCTTCGCGTTCGTGCGACGTAGCTGAACAGATGGCGCGAGAAAGTCGCGAGCGACGGACAGCTGAGCGACTGGCGCAGGAGAATCAGGAGCGACTGGTCAACGCCCTTCTCGCCTCCCTGGACGCGGAGCAGTGAGCGCGCTCTGGGTGAGATTTTCGAACTGGGTCGCGACGACAGGCACGACGCCTGCGTTCATCGCGTTCTGGGCCCATGCGGGCGCCGCGTTCATGGTCTGCATCGTGCTCGGTGTGCCGCCCTGGGCCGTGCTCATCTACGCGGCCATCAAGGAATACTGGTTCGACAAGCACTACGAAAAGCCGCCCCAGACCTTTCGCGACAACAGCCAGGACTTCGCAGGCTACGCGGCCGGCGCCGGGCTCGCCGCCTGTCTGCCCTTCATCGAGCACGCAAGAGCACTGCTTGGGCATCTCTTGACTTCATGAGCGACGCCCGCGCATACTCGCCGGTGACCCGCATACCCTCACGAGGCCTTCATGGTTGATGCACAAGCGCTCGGCGCAACCCCCCGAGACTGGCAACACTTCGACCTCGTTCTCGGCCTGGGCGCAAACCTGCTGCCCGTGGTGGCCGATCCGAACGCACCACCCACCCCGGGCTCGCAGGTCAAAAAGTTCGGCAAGACACCGAGCGCATACGACCGCGAAGGCAACGCGCACGGGCTGAGAGAATGGACCACGCGCGCCATCACGCCGGCCGACATCGCGCGATGGTCACGCGACGAGCGCTTAAGCCTCTGCGTGCGCACCGGGCCGCGCAGCGGCGTCTACGCGATCGACGTCGACATCCCGCACGAAGAGCACGCCCGCGATGTCGAGATGTCCATCGAGAACGTCGAGCGATTCCCGCGCCGCGAGCGCCACGACAGCGGCAAGTTCCTGCTCGTGTTCCGCATGGACGGCGCGCACAAGAAGCGCGTCATCAAGACACAGCACGGCATCATTGAGTTCCTAGGCGACGGCCAGCAGCTGGTCGCCGCCGGTACTCACCCCAGTGGCGCGCGCTACGAATGGCGCGACGGACTGCCGCAGGAGATCCCGACGCTCACCATTGATGAGTTCGAGGTGATGTGGGCGCACCTCGACGGCAAGTTCGGCATCGAGCCGGAGCGCCCGCAAGTCGCCCGTAAAGACGAATCGAACCCTGAGGCGCTGGACAACTCGTCCCTGCGGACGACACTCGACGAGGCGACGCTGCGTGACCTGACGGAGGCGCTCGCGCACCCCGCACTCGTGCAAGCTGCGGGCGCGAACGAGGTGTGGTCCGAGATCGGCTACGCGCTCCTCTCCCTGGGCACAGCGGTAGGCGGCGCGCTCTTCGCAGGCTTCAGCCAGTTCGCACCCAACTACGAGCCAGGGGCCCCCGAGAAATGGTGGGCCGAGCACGAGTTCTCGCAGACGCGCAGCGACTACCGGCACATCTTCACGATGGCGAAGCGCTTAGGCTGGCGCACGACCGCGACCGTCCACGACTTCCCGGTGCTCACGCATCCCGAGGCGTCGATGCCGCGGCCGCCGGAGATCATCCGACGGGTGCCCGAGGCGCTGCATCTGTGCACCGACCAACGCAACGCGAACCGACTGCAGGACGCCTACGCGAAGAAACTGATCTGCGTCGCCGGCAGCTTCCACGGCTGGACGGGCACGCACTGGCGCCGCGACGATGCGCTGGTGAACGCGGCCGCCGGCAAACTCTCGAAGCTGGTGCACGCGGAACTCGTCGCGGTGCGCAAGGTGTTCGACGCCGCGGTCGAGAAGAACTGGAAACTCGGCAAGCTGCAGGAGACGAAGCGCCGCGACATGAGCGCGCTGCACGCCGAGCTGATGAGCGACCCGGAGACCGCGAAAGGTGTGCAGGCGCTGCACAAGATGGAAGCGCTGCAGAAATGGGAGACCGAGTGCGAGAGCGAGGCGCGGCAGAACCGAGCGATCAACATGCTGCGCAGGAACTTAAACGTCGAAGCCTCGATGCTCGACGCGAGCCCGCACCTGTTCAACTGCAGGAACGGCACCGTCGATCTGCGCACCGGCAAGATCCGGCCGCACGACCCACTCGACTTCATCACGACCTGCGCTCCCGTCAACTACAACCCCGAGGCCACGTGCCCGCAGTTCGAGACGTTCATCACCGACATTCTGGACGCCGAGCGCGCCGCGTTCATGCAGCGCTATCTCGGCTACAGCATCACGGGTGAGACGAGCGAGCAGAAGGTCATGCTGCACATCGGCGAAGGCGGCAACGGCAAGGGTGTGCTGTTCCGGCTGATGAAGGACGTGATGGGCAGCGAAGTCTACTTCCACACAGCGCCTGAAGGTTTACTCACTTCGTTGAGTAATTCTGAGAGGCACCCCACCGAGATCGCCGGGCTCTTCGGCAAGCGCTTCGTGAGCGCATACGAGAGCGACGAGAACGCGGTGATGCGCGAGGCCTTCATGAAGCACCTGTCGGGGCAGGACCCGATCAGCGGCCGCTTCATGTTCAAGGATTTCTTCACGTTCGTGCCGGTGTGCAAGCTGCATCTGCAAACGAACCACGAGCCGCAGGTGCGCGGCACCGACCGCGGGATCTGGCGCCGGCTCATCCTGATCAAGTACGCGCACAAGTACGGCACCCAGGCCGACATCGACGCGGGCAAAGCAGACCGGCTCGAAGACGTCGGGCTCACCGCGCGGCTGAGCGCCGAGCGCGAAGGCATTCTCGCGTGGCTCGTGCGCGGCGCCGTCGAGTGGTACGCATCGGGGCTGCACATTCCGCAGTCGATCACTCAAGAGGTCGACCGCTACCGCGACGAGCAGGACCGGCTGCAGCAGTTCGTAAAAGACCGGTGCACGCTCGACGCGCGCGAGTGGACGCCGTTCGGAGGACCGTTCGGTCTTTATCCTGCGTACACCGAGTGGGCGAAGTCGCAAGGCTTCGGCATCCTGAGCAGCACGAAGTTTGCGAAGGAACTCGCGCGCGTGGTGCCGAACTTCAAACGCGAAGACGTCGGCACGAAACTCGGCGGCGTGTGGCGCTCGCAGCGCGGAGTGCGCGGCGTGAAGCTGAACGCGGAAGACACTGGGGACCTCGTATGACGAGCGCAAGCGAAGCCTTCGTCACCACGATCGGGCGCATCATCTCATCGCACCCTCGCTCGCGCGCCGCGTTGCGCGGGCTCTCGGCCGCTGATCGCGACGACGCCGCCGCAGCTGCGATGTTGGAGTGCTGGGAACGTCGCGCGACGTTCACCAACGAGGGCGCGGAACAGTTCGTCTACAACGCGCTCAGGCGCGCGGTGCGCTACATCAAGAGCGCGCAGCGTGTCGGGAACTACGCGGAGCTGAAGCTGATGGAGCTGCGCAGCGTCGACGACACCGCGCTCGAAGCGGCCGCGCGATCCGCGGTCGAGCGCATGACGCTCACGAAGGTCGAGCGCGGTGTTGCGATGTCGATCGCCGAAGGGTACTCTTCACTTGAGATCGCGGAGCGACAAGAGATCGCGATCAGCGAAGTTGCAAGAGTGCGGCGCAAGCTGCGGAAGTTCAAAGACATGATGCCAACAGCAGACATCGACAAGACGTTTCAACGGCGCGACGCGGATGAAGACACGCGCCCGCTCGCGAGCATCGATCACGAGATCGAGCAGCTGCTGCGCCGGCCTGCGCACACGACCGCTGACTGCCCCGTGTGCTGGCGCTGCATGTACTTCGAGGGGTTCACACCGAAGCGCTACGCGCCGCCGGCGCTGGTCGACGATGAGATGCGCGCGGTCGTCGAAGCGATCGAGGCGCGCAAGATCCACATCGGCCAGGGTGAGCGACTGTGACTCCGCGCAAGCGCCGTGAAATGTACTGGCAGGCGGTCGCGTTCATGCGCGTGCTGAACACGCTGACCGCGGCGCTGATCATCCTTTCGTTTTTCCTGATGACACTGAGCAACCAATGAAATTCAAAGTCACCTATCACCACGATGCAATCCAGTTCGTCGAGGGCGATACGATCGGCGACGTCGCCGATTACGCCGCAAAGACCGCGCTCCAGAAAACGATGCGGGTGCACTCGATCGAGCGCGTTGCCGATGACCCCCGCGTCAAGCCGTTCGTGCCGCCGACGTTCACCCCGGACGCGGCATGAAGAGCCCGCGCAAGTGGCGTGGTGCGAGCGCGGAGCCCGCGCCGGCAACCCCGCGCATGAGCCAGCGCCAGATCAACGACTGGATCCGCAAGCGCGAGCGCGAGATCGCCGAGGAGAAGGCGGCCGCCGATCGCCTGGGTACCGCCCCGCCGGAGGACGAGTTCGGCAGTTGAAAATATTTCATGTGCATTATTGTTAAATCGCTTGCACATCGTGCGGTCATGGTGGCCTAATGAAGCCGTCGAAGCAAACCACGAACCAGGGAGTACGCGATGATGCAAAAAAACCAGCAGCAGTCCCAGAAAAACGGATACCACACGTTTACGCAGCCGATGATACAGACCAAAGTTCGCGGCACCCACGAACAGGAGTACGAGATCTACGTGGAGAACGCTCGCGCTCTGGGGTGGAACGTCAAGACATTCGACGAATGGATGGCGTCGTGAACCGCGCACTTGTAGGAGCCTTACGCAAAGGTATCGCCGCGCGCGAACAAGGACTGCCAGAAAGCGCATGCCCCTATCACGACGTGCGCAAAACGTGCGGCCGCCTCACATGGTCGCGCGCCTTTCGTGCCGCGTGGTTGGACGGGTACCGCAACCGGCTCACCAAAGCCGACATAGAGGCGTTGAAATAATTTCATCTAAACAGGTGTCGACGGCGTTAGGACACTGTGGCCTAATAGAACCGTCGAGAGAAACCACGAACCACGGAGACACGACAATGAACAACGACATCTTCGAAGTCATCCACGTCGCCACCGGCACGCTGATCGACGGGCCGTTCCGCTCGCTCGACGGCGCCGCCCAGATGGCCGACCTGATGAACCGCCGCGCGGGCAAGCCGCTCTACGTGGCGCTCGCACGCGACGGCGCGCAGAGCCACCTGCAGCGCTGGGGCGCCCCAGCCTTCCCGGTGCAGTCATGAAGCACATCACCGTCTACCGTGTCCGCGCCGGCAGCTTTTCCCGGCTGTATTACACGCGACACCATGCCGAGCAGATGGAGCGGGCGCTACGGCTGCACGGAATGGATCCCGTCATCGAGGAAGCCCAGATGCCCCGCGACGACTTGACGCGGCTCACCGTGAAGGGTGCGCCGTGATCCGCCCACAGCAGCCGCAGCCGCGCCCGGAGGCGTTCAGCATCGCCTGGGCCCAAGAGCACGGGCTGATCCCGCGCGAGCCGCCACCGACGCGGGAGGAGCTGGCCGAGGCACTCCTGCGCGTGCTCGTTACGTCGTACGGGGGCGTCGACCGAGATGAGGCGTACGCAGAGGGCTGGGCGCTCTTGGCGCGGATGAAATAATTTCATGTGCCGCACTGTTAAATCGCTTGCACGTCGTGCGGTCACTGTGGCCTAATGGACTCGTCGAAACAAACCACGGAACACGCAGCCATGAACGCGATCAAGTCACCGGTAGATTTCTCGGACCTTGATGACCTCGATTCCGCCGAGGTCGTCGGCGGCAACGCCGCGAAGACGATGCTCGAAGCCGGCGCCGAGTGGGCCGAGCGCCACGGCGAAGTACGGCAGCGCACGAAAAAGCCGGGCCGTCGCGATGTCCCGCGCGATCCGCTGCGGTTCGCCCCGTGCCCGAAGTGCCGCGGCACCGGCATCTACACCGGCTACGGCTTCCGCGGCAGCCGCTGCTTCCCGTGCAACGGCACCGGCAACGGTCTCTCGATCGAGCCGAAGGCAGTGCGGGCCCGCGAGCGCGCCGCCGAGCGCGAGGCGTCGAAGGCGCAGGCGCTCGCCAACGCGGTCGCCGCGTTCCGCGACGCGAACCCGGACATCGTCGCGTGGTGGAACGCGAATCCGAACTTCGAGTTCGCGACCTCGACGCACAGCGCGCTCGTGAAGTTCGGGAGCCTTACGGAAAATCAGGCGTCAGCGATCCGTCGCTGCATCGCCAAGCAGGCCGAGCGTGACGCGCAGCGTGCCGCCGAGCGCGCGGCCCGAGCGGTCGACATGGGCGGCGAAGGGTTCGTCAAGGTGGTGGAGCACTTCGCCAAGGCGCAGGCCTCCGGCCTCCGCAACCCCACGTTGCTGTTTGACGGTGTGTGCTTCAAGCTGGCGAAGAAATACCCGGGCAGCTTGTACATCACGGGCGGCAAGGCGTACGAGTCGGATTTCTACGGTCGCGTAGACGCGTCGGGCAAGTTCGATCCGACCCGCGCGGTTACCCCGGAGAAGCTGGCCGCGATCAAAGCGATCGGCACGGATCCGATCGGCGCCGCGAAGGCCTACGGCCAGCGCACCGGCACGTGCCCCTGCTGCGGGGCGCCGTTGACCAACGCGATCAGCATCGAGTACGGCATCGGCCCCGTCTGCCGCGAACGATGGGGCATGTAAGAGTTCAACAACGAGAGGTGAGTATCATGGGTTTTAAAGATAAATTGCGAGGGGAGTTCATAAAGTTCGTCGCTGACCACGGGCGCGAGGAGGGGAAGAGCATGCTGCGTCTGTTCGATGTGAAGTTCTTCAACGCGCTGGATGACTGCGAGCTGCTGACGTTTTCGTTGCTCCTAACCAGTCGCGATGCCCGGCTGACGGGTGAGAAGAGAAAAACCGATCAGTACGCGCACCTGCGAAATGATTACCCGCGCGCCGGTGCGCCGTGGACGGATGCGGAAGATGCGAAGTTGATTGGGAAGATTTTCTCGGAAAGTTGCGCGGCTAGGTGGGCTTCTGCGGCGCAGATCGAGGCCGCAGCGGTAGTGGACGCAGCGCCAGTGAACGCCGAGCCGCACCCGCAGGACAAAGGCACCGTCAACGAAGCGATGCGCGCGAAGCCGGAGAACCGGAAGTGGGAAGGCAGCTACACGAAGACCGTCGCGGACAGACTCGGCTGCATTCCTGCGTTCAAGCCGCTCACGACCGCCGACACCGTCGCGATCCAGGACGCACGCGATTTGCTCAAGGACTACCACGACACGCAGCACGTCGTGTACGAGCAGCGCGACAAGCTGCGCGTGATGTGCGCCCCCTGGGCGAACGGCAACGCGGAACTCATCAAGCAACGCGATGAGGCGCGCAAAGAACTCGCCGCGGCGCGGCTGCAGCGGGACGACGCGATCACCCAGCTAGGCGTGGCGCGCGAGCAAGTCACGAGGCTCGCGGAGCGAGTGGTGTCGTTCCAGACGCGGATCAACAACGCGCGCGACGCGCTGGACTCGAAGCCGTGACGGCCGCCGCGCTTTTGCGATTCCAGAAGCGCCAGGGGTGGACGCAAGCACAGCTTGCGTCTGCCCTGGGCATCGCGCCGCGCACGGTGCGGCGCTATCTCGCCGGCGAGTGGCCGATACCGAAGTTGGTCGAGCTGGCCGTGCAGGGGCTCGACCTGGGGGGACTGGTATGAACTTGCGCTGTCTGATGTTCGGCCACTCTCGCATCATCGAGGCGCCGCTTCTGACCCGTTGCACCCGCTGCGGTGCGTGCTTCGAGACCGACTACTTCGAGTCTCGCGCGCGGGACCGGTTAGTCCGGTACCGGATCACGGAGGAGCAGATGCAGCGCGAGCTGGAGCGTCGCGGCTACGGACGTCAACGTGAAAAGATTTCATCTACGTTATTGTAAAATCGCTTGCACATAACTAGGGCATGGTGGCCTAATGGACTCGTCGAAAGAAACCACGAACCACGGAGCACGAAGCATGAAAGCCGCCCTCTACGCCCGTTATAGCACCGAGCTGCAGCGCGAGGCCTCGTGCGAGGATCAGTTTCGCGAGTGCCGCCGCGCGGCGGCCGGCGCCGGCCTCGACGTCGTCGCTGAGTTCTCCGACAAGGGGATCTCCGGCCGGACCGCCGAGCGCCCGGGCTACCAGGACATGCTCGCCGCCGCGCGCCGGGGCGACTTCGAGGTCATCGTTGTCGAGGACATCAGCCGCCTCTGGCGCAACCGCGCCGAGTACGGCGCCCGTTCCGCCGAGTTCGAGGACCTGGGCGTCCACTGCCTGACCTGCGTCGGCGACGACACTCGCCGGGACGGCTGGGGTCTCGTAATCGGGATCAAGCAGACGATCGCCGAGCACTACCGCCGCGAGATAAGCCACAGAACCCGTCGCGGCATGGAGGGGCTAGCCTTGGCAGGCAAGTCGACCGGCGGCCGCTGCTACGGCTATACGGCGGCTGGAGACGTGGACCCGGAGCAGGCCGAGGTCGTCCGCCGCATGTTCGAGATGGCCGCCACCGGTCACAGCCAGTACTGCATCGCAGCACAGCTCAACTACGAGGGCCGGCCGTCCCCGCGCGGCGGCGTCTGGAGGCAGTCGACCGTCGGGGCCATCCTGGCGAACCCCCGCTACGCAGGACGGGTTGTCTGGGGCAAGACGGTGGGTAGGCGCTCCGCGGTCGACAGCCGCAAGGTGAGCCGCGTATTGCGTTCTGAGGGGCCCCGGGTCGACCGGGACGCGCCCGAGCTTCGAATCATTGGCGGGAGAAACGTATGACTTGCATCTTGTGCGGGGCCGAGTGCCAGAGCGCGCATTGCACGAACAGGCTGTGCATGACTTGTCACCGAGCAGTGTGCACCGGCGGTGGAGCGACGTCGCCCGGGCACGACATCGACCGGTTTCGTTTCGACCGGCGTCAGCGCGAGATAGCGGACAAAAACGCGCCGCGCGGGGTGGGTTGGTCGTGAAGCCGCGCGAGAAAGCACAGCGGACGGTGCAGCGCCGGGGCGCCATTGCGGCCCTGATGGGGCTCCCCGAAAGCGCATGCCCGTACCCTGACACGCGCAAGCTAGATGGCCGCCTCACGTTCTCCCGAGCATGGCGCAAACTTTGGCTAGAGGGGTACCGTCACCCGCATACCTGGGACGCGCGCACCCTAGTTACCGCGAAGTTCGTAGTAACAGAGGCGCCCCGGCTCCTAGACGTCAATATCCCGTTTCAATATCGATCAATCACAAACCGAGGACCAAAACCGTGAGCGACCAGACCCCCTACCGCCAGACCGTCGAGTACCAGGAGGCACGCCTTAACGCGCGCCTGCAGAACCGAGCCACGAGCGCCGGAGCCCGCACGAGCGCCGTCCTGGACAGCGCCCAATCCCCGCTCAGCTTCAACCGCGAAGGCGGCTATCTCGCGACCACGCGGCACGAAGACGCCGGCGGCTGCTACATGCGGGCGGACCGTTGACATGCCGTTCCTGGCTGCGGGCACCGTCAAGCGGGTGCACATCGACAAGCACGCGATCGCGCGCAACCGCAAGGGTGCCGACGATCCCGTGATCAAGATCCAGACGAGCGGGGGCCCGATCCCGTGCCGCCGCGTGACCTTGTACGGGGCGAGCACGATGGTGCAGGGTCGTAAGCCGCTCAGCTGCGGCGCCCGGGTCTGGATCGAGCGCCGAGGCCTTGTATTTTACAGTATGGCAGGTGAAAAAGTTTCATCCGAGAAGGTTCAAAAATAGCTTGCAGCCGTTAGGTCACTGTGGCCTAATGGACTCGTCGAAAGAAACCACGAACCACGGAGCACATTCCAATGAGCAAATTTGTCAACGATGTTCGATCCTCTTCCAGTGACGCGCGCTACATGGACGGCGGCTTCACGGGCCCGATGGCGCACGCCATCAAGCAAGCGAAGGCCGCGCCCGAGCACGGGCTGCCCGCGCTGCCGGCGGACGCCCCGCGCGGCGTCAGCCGCGACCGCGTCGCACTCCTGCAGTTTCTCGGGCTCCTCCCGAAGCCGTGGACGAAGTTCGTGCTTCGGCACTCGCGTTTCCCCTCGATCACGTTTTCCGATCCGATGGGTGTCGGCCCGCAGGTGTTCGACAGCGCGAGAGATGCGCGCACCGTTGCAGACTCGCTGCGCATCATGGGGACCGGCCCCTACATCGTCGAAGCGGTGCGCCTGTGAGGTACCGCATCATCGAAAGGTATCGCGGCTGCTACATCGCACAGTGCCGCCACTGGTGGTCGCCGTGGTTCATCATAGACCGGCGGGGGGCCACCTCTCTGCTGGGTGCTACGTGCACCGTGGAGAATGCCATAGTTGCTGACCGGTTCAAGAAACGCGTCGTGCGCGAGTGGAGGGTGCCGTGAGCCGCAAGACGTTCCCGCTGGAGGAGATCGAAGAGGCGATGGACAGTGACAGCGGGTTCTGCACCGCGTGCGGCGCTATGCGTGACAGCTGTGAGCCCGACGCGCGAAACTACCACTGCGATGAGTGCGGTGCGAGCGAAGTCTTCGGCGCCGAGGAGCTGATCCTCATGGGGCTCGTGCGGTGAACCGCGAACGCAAGATCGGTCACCTCGCGGAGCTGCGGCGAGAGATCGCCCGGCTCCGCGGGGAGAACCCCGAGACCGCTGTCACGCTCCTGCACCTGCAGATGCGCGCGGAGCGGTTCCCGGACTCGATGCTTCTCAAACCTCAAGCGGAGTGAGTCATGAGCACACACAAAGAACCTTGCGGCTGCACGCACGACGGCAAGCACACGTGGAAGTGGTGCCCGAAGCATGAGGCCGAGCACAAGGAAGCGTTCGCGCGCGCCGAGCGCGACTACCGGGCTCGGTGGGCGCGCGAAGACTTAGCGGCGGATCTGCTATGAAATGGATCCTCCTGCTCTGGCTCTACTCGCACGGTCGGCTCATGAGCCGAATAAGTAGCCTAATCGGCTCACCTTCCGCTAAGGTACCCTTGGGCTCTGTCACCAAGTCGTGTTGGTCGTATGGCCGGCGTGCTTCGGTTCAAGTGCATCATCGACACCTCAGGGGATCAACATGACCAAACGACAGACGCGACTCGGAGACACGATCACGACACGCTACGAGACCACGGAGGCGGGCGCAGTGATTGAGCACGTCACCCTGGAGTGCAAGACCGCGCTGAAACTCGTCTCCGAAGACGGGAAAATTCACGACTTGCACGAGCGTGCACGCCGTGTTAATGTGCCCGGGCACTAAGTTACAAGAGCGAAAACACAAGTGAGCGAAGAACCAAAGACGACGGCGTCTAGCCAGTGGCGATGCCTCCGCATCGACGTCACGCCTCCGGACGCCGCGGGGCTGATGAGCGTGCACGTCAGTGTGGAGCGCATGGAAAGCAAGGTCGCGTTCATCGCATCCTTGACCGGCCACGCGCGGCACCCGGGCCAGTGGTTCGAACAGGCGTTCCGCGCGGCCGCCCTCGCATTCGAAGACGCGTTTTCACAAGCAACCAAAGACGAAGAGGTAATCGAACATGGCGAACGAGATTCAGGAAGCGGCGACGGCGTTCGGACTGGCACTGGTGAACCTGATCAAGGCGCACTACCCGGCGAGCCCGGCGCAACCGGCGCAACCGGCGGAAGCGCCGGCGAAAGCGACACGAGCGAAGAAGACCGAAAGCGCCTCATCTGAGCCGGCGGAGGTGACCGTCACGGCGAAGCAGGTCGCGGATGCGATTCTGCAGCTCGCTGCGGACAAGGGTCGCGAAGCCGCGGTGGCGGTCTTGGCGAAGTTCAAGGCGCAGCGTGTGTCGGATCTGAAGCCGGCGCAGTACCAGGAAGCGCTGAAGGCGGCGACCGACGCGATGGCAGGCGTGGCCGAACCCGCGTCCGACTCACTGGTCTGAGGAGAGTCCCGCCCGCGCGCCCCTGAGATGCCGGTGAAAGACACGGCAAGGGGGCGCGCGGGAGATGGGCAGGAGGGTCTTCTATGTTTCCGAAACGATGGTATTTCATCCCGAACCGAAAGCTGTACAAGCGGCCGCCGTGGCCGACCTCGACGTGGCCGCTCGTGTCGTTCTTCCAACGGAAGTTGCTGGCGTGAGCGAACACTCAATCCTAAGCCCGAGCGGCGCGAGTGCTTGGACGCTATGCGAAGGAATGCTCGCCGCGTGCAAAGGGAAACCCGACACCTCGAACGAGGCGTCCGCCCGCGGCACCGTGCAGCACCGCATGGCCGAAGTCTGCTTGAAGGGGAACCACGATGCGACCGAGGCGTTCCTGCGTTCGAGGCGGGAGGCAGACGGCTACACGTTCATCGTCGATGAGGAGATGTGCGAGCAAGTGCAGGCCTACGTCGACGGCATCCGGCGCACGCTCGGTCGCCGCTACGTTGAGGTCGGCATCGACATGACGCCGGTCTTGCAGATCCCGGGCCAGAAGGGGACGTCCGATGCGGTCGTGCTCAACAAGAGCACGAACACCATCGAGGTGCACGACGCGAAGTTCGGCTACCACAAGGTGACAGCGGACGGGAACAAGCAGGGGTTACTGTATCTCGCCGGCGCGATGCATCACTTCGACATTTACCACGAGTGGACGCACGGCAAGTTCGCGATACATCAGCCGAAGGTCGACCACTACGACGAGCGCACGTACACGCGCGCGGAGATTGAAGAGTTCGTCGCCTGGATCCGACCCATCGCCAAGCGCGTGATGGAGATGTACGAAGGCACGCGGCCGATCGTGCTGACGCCGGGCCCGGTGCAGTGCCAGTGGTGCAAGATCCGAGGCAGCTGCAGCGCTCGAAGCAAGGCGGTGCTCGACGACTTCCCGATCGAGGGCGATGCGCCCGAGGTGCCTACTTTAAGCGACGACGAGCTGGCGGGGTTCCTGCGGCACGTCGAGTACGTCGAGGGCTGGTGCGCGGACATCCGCAAAGAGGCTCGTGATCGCGCGCTCGCCGGCACGAAGGTGCCCGGATTCAAGCTGATCCAGGGCAAGAAAGGGCGCCGGTACTGGAAAGACAAGGCGGAGGCTGAAGCGGCGCTCGCGCTCGCGCTGCCGCCCGACGTGATCTACGAGCCCCGCGAGCTGGTGAGCCCGGCGGTGCTCGAAAAGGTCATGAAGAAAGACTTCGAAACGGTGAAGCCGTTCGTAGGACAGGACGACGGGGCCCTGCAGCTGGTCCCGGAGTCCGCAAAGGGCACAGAGGTGCAGATTGGAACTATCGATGATTTCGCAACAGTAAGCACGGAGTGAAAAATGGCTGAAGCAGCAAAGAGCAAAGACGAGGATTGCATTCTGGTGAGCAACGCCCGGCTGTCGTACTTCTACGGGTTCAAGCCGTACGAGGGCGACGACGGCAACAAGTCGTACTGCGCACACCTGATCATCCCGGAGAGCCACCCGCAGATGGGCGCGATCCAGAAGCTGATCCGCAAGGTGGCGGAGAACGAGTTCAAGGGGCAGGCGGACGTCGTGCTGAAGCAGCTCGCTGCGCAGGACCGGCTCTGCATCCACCGCGGAGACGTCTCGAAGCCGGGTCAGGACGCTTACAAGGGGAAGCTGTACATCAGCGCCTCCAGTAAGATCAAGCCCCGGATCCTCGCGACCGTCGGCGGCATCAACCAGGAGATCGATGAAGATCACGACTCGGCGCCGTACAGCGGTGCATGGGCGAACGTGAAGATCAACATCTGGGCGCAGAACAACAAGTGGGGCAAGCGCATCAACGCGGGTCTCATGGGGGCTCAGTTCGTGCGCCACGATGATCGCCTGAGCGGCGCGGGCCGCGTGGCGTCGATCGAGGAGTTCGGCCTCGTGGCGAGCGACGCCGACGCGGACATCGGGTCCGCCGGCGGCGACACGGGCGGACTGGTCTAAGCAACAGAGTCCCGCCCCCGCGTCGTTCGACAGGAGCTGCGTAAAAGCATGGGTGCCTGCGACGCGGGGGAGATGGGCAGGAGGTTTTCATGAGCACGATTTGCAAGATAGATCCGACGGTGCGCGCACAGCGCTACACCCGCGCGGCGGCCGCGCGTACCTGGGCGGCGATGGCGTTCAGTACCGTCACTCACAAGCTGAAGGCCGTCTACTACGCCGCGCACATGGCGATGTGGAAGCTGGCGCTCGACAGCAGCGTGCCGGGTTGGTGGAAGCACCGACGCTTCATGCACATCAACCGCGAGGTCGGGCAGAACGGAGGCATGGCGTTCGCGGCATGAAGAACTGTTTCATCGACACCGAAACACGCAGTCGAACGCCGATTGCGCGCGGGACCGATCTTTACACCCGCGACGCGGAGTGCCTCATCGTCACCTGGGCGGTCGACGAAGAGCCGGTGCTCGGCTGGGACGTGCTCGATGATCCACGCATGCCGTCGCAACTGGAGGACGCGCTCGGCGACGAGCGCGTTCAACTCGTTGCGCATCAAGCGCCATTCGACTCGAACATTCTGCGCTACGCGCTCAAGTTGCAGATCCCCGTCGAGCGTTGGTTTTGCACTCGCGCCTGCGCCTACGCGCACGGTCTGCCGGGCTCGCTCGAAACCCTGGGCGCCGTGCTCGGGATCCCGACCGACAAGCAGAAGCTGGTCGAAGACGGCAAGCTGATCCAGAAGTTCTGCGTGCCGAAGGCAGACAACACGTTCCGCTCGCCGTACGACTTCCCGGAAGACTGGCAGACGTTCTTCCGCTACGCGCTGCGCGACACCGAGGCGCTGCGCGAGATTTACCGCAAGCTGCCGAAGCACAACTACCGCGGCGACAATTTCGACCTCTGGCACCTCGACCAGAAGATAAACCAGCGCGGGTTCGGGTTCGACAAGAAACTCGCGACCGCTGCCGTTGCGTTCCTCAAGGCTGCAAAGGCCCGCACCGACGAGGACCTATCAAAAGCAACCGGGGGCGCTGTGCAGGCGGCGACGCAGCGCGCGCGGCTGATCAAGTATCTGAACGAGAAACTCGGCTTCGAGATTGCGAACCTCCGCGCCTCTGAAGTGCGCGAGATGTTGGAGCACGACGACCTTGCGCCGGAGGTGCGGTTCCTCCTGGAGACGCGTCTCGAAGCGGCAAAGTCGGCGGCCTCGAAGTTCGGGCGCGGCCTCGCGAACGTCGGGCCCGGCGATCGGATGCGCCACACGATGCAGTTCGGCGGCGCGGGCCGCACCGGGCGCTTCGCGCATAAAGGATTTCAACCCGGCAACATGAGCCGCCCGGCATTAATGGTGTACGACAGTGAGTGAACTTTGGCGCCCTATTGCAGGGTTTGAAGGTCTCTACGAGATAAGCACGGACGGTCGCGTGCGGGCAGTTGATAAGTACCAGCGCTACTTACTACGCAACGGCAACGAGGCTTTCCGTTTTATCCCCGCGCACATTATCTCCCAGCAGGTAGGGACGAACGGCTACCTTATCGTCCATTTGTACAGGGAAAATAAGCGTTTTGCGAAGACGGTCCACAGGCTCGTGGCGGCGGCCTTTTTGAAAGGGGGAGCCCCTGAAGTGGATCACATCAACAGAGATAAAACGGACGCCCGTCTATCGAATTTACGTTGGTGCACGAGACGGCAGAACGTACTGTGGAGTCGACGCTGTGCGCATTAAACTAGCTCCAGTCAAGGCGAAGTACATCGACGAGGTCGTGATCCCCGGCATCTACTCCCGCAAGGCGCTCGACAACCAGCTCGTCTACGGCGGCCCGAACGAAGCCGCAGCGCTCACGGTGCGCCACGCAATCATCGCCGCGCCCGGCAACGAACTCGTCGCCGCGGACTGGAGCAACATCGAGAGCCGCGTGCTTGCGTGGATCGCGGATCAGACCTGGAAGCTGGAAGCGTATCGCGCGCTCGATCGCGGAGAGGGCCAGGATCTCTACAAGCTGCTCTTCTCGCAGTTCTTCGGCACGAAGGTCGAGGATGTAACCGACGTCGAGCGCCAGAGCGGCAAAGTCTCCGAACTTGCGTTCGGCTTCGGCGGTGGAGTCGGCGCACTCGTGACGATGGCCGCGGGCTACCAGATGGATCTCGACCCGCTCGCGGGGCTCGTGCTTCCGCACGCGAAGGCCGAGCACCTGAAGAAAGCGAACAAGGCGTGGCGCCGCGCGTTCCTCACCGGGGATGACTTCGCGCTGGAGCGCGACGTCTACATGGCGTGCGACGTGCTCAAGCAGACTTATCGCGAGTCGAATGACGCAATCAACGATCTGCGCTACCAGCTCGACAACGCGATCAAGGCGGTCATCAAAAACAACGCGCAGTCGTTCGTCGTCGGCAAGTGCAATATCGCGGCGAACTCCAGCTACCTGATCATCGAGCTGCCTTCAGGGCGCCGGCTTCTGTACGCCGCGCCGCGGGTGCATACTGAAGTAGCGAAGGACGCGGAGACGGGCCGCGAGACGACACGCGAGTACGTCAGCTACATGACGGCGCGCGGGAAGACCTGGAGGCGCGAACGCGCGTGGGCCGGGCTCTTCATTGAGAATATCGTGCAGGCGATCGCGAATGATGTTCTGAGAGGCGCGCTTCGGCGCGTTCACCGGGATGCCTGCAGCATTCCGGCGATAGCAGCGTATCTAGAGACGCTGCCCCCCGAGGAGCGAACCGCGGTTAGCCTGCACGTCCACGACGAGGTAGTGGTCGATGTGCCGAAGGGGTCGTACCCTCTGGCGCGTTTGATCGCGGTGTTGATCGAACCGACTGAATGGTCGGCAGGGTTGCCCTTGAATGCCGAGGGCTGGGTCTATCCGGTTTACGGGAAGAGGTAGTCATGGAAAAGTATCGCCCGCTCGCGCTCCTGATGATTGCGTCCGCGCTGGTGACGCTGTCGATTCTGTTCGGCATCTGGCGGTGTTCGCATGCTTGAGGTCGACGTCGAGGATCACTTGCGCACGCGTGTCGATGAGGTCGGAGGGCTCTGCGAAAAGCACGTGAGCCCGGGTCGCATCGGCGTCCCGGATGACCTGATCACGTGGCCCGATGGCGTGATGCAGCTCGTCGAGACGAAGCGCCCGAAGGGTCCCGTGCGTTCCGCGCAGGTTCGTGATCACCAACGTAGGCTACGTTACGGGGTGCGCGTGCGCCTTATCTACACTAAAGCGCAGGTTGACGAGTACATCGAGGCCGAGCGGGTTCACTGGGATCTTTCATGACAGAGCGCAAGCATTACGTCCCGCATTGGTACCAGAAGGAAGCCGCGAAGTTTCTGCTCGATACCCCGCGCGCGGCGCTCTTCGCCGGTATGGGCCTGGGCAAGACCTCGACCGTGCTGTCGGTGCTCGACATGCTGAAGCTGGCCGGCAGCTCGTTCTTCCCCGTGCTGGTGATCGCGCCGCTGCGCGTCGCGCGCCGCGTGTGGCCGCGCGAGGTCGCGAAGTGGGACGCGTTCGAGGGCATGACGATTCGCTCGATCACGGGCACCGCGGCCGAGCGGCTCGCTGCGATGAAAGCGAAGCGCGCGGACATCTACACGATCAACTACGACAACATTCCGTGGCTGATGAAGACGCTTGGCAAAGATTGGCCGTTCAAAATCGTTGTCGCAGACGAGTGCACGAAGTTGAAGAACTTCCGGCTGATGGGCCACGGAGGCGCCCGAGCGAACGATCTGTCGTACATCGTCAAGCACACCGGGCGCTGGATCAACCTGACGGGCACGCCGGCGACGAACGGCTTGAAGGACCTATGGGGCCCGATGTGGTTCCTCGATCAAGGGGCGCGGCTCAAGCGCAGCTATACGGCATTCATGAATGAATGGTTCCGCGAGAACAAATACACCGGCCAGATTGAAGTGATGCCCGGCTGTGATAAGCTGATCCACGAAGCCATCGCCGATCTCACGCTCGCACTGCGCACCGAGGACTGCCTTGGCAACATCGAGGAGCCGCAGGTCACCAACGTCGAGGTCGAGCTGCCCCGGGCCGCACGCACCGCCTACCGCGCGATGGAAGACGAATTTTTCACTGAGCTGGGCGGCGGCATCGAGGCAATGAACGCCGGCGTCAAAGCAATGAAACTCGTGCAGATGGCAAGCGGTGCCGTGTACGACAATGAGAAGCAAGCACATGAGGTCCACAATGCGAAACTCGACGGGCTCGACAGCATCATCGAAGAAACGGGCGAAAGTCTCCTCGTCGCGTACCACTTCAAGTTCGACGCCGCCCGAATCAAAAAGCGATTCCCCCACGCTCGCGTTCTGGAATCGGAGAAAGACATGGACGACTGGAACGCGGGCAAAATCCAGCTCGGGCTTATCCATCCGCAATCAGCGGGGCACGGTATTGACCTTCAAGACGGGGGCCGGAACCTCGTTCATTTCACGCATACGTGGGATCTGGAACTTCGTCAGCAAGTTCTGGAGCGCATCGGCCCCGCGCGGCAAGCGCAAGCCGGCCACCCGCGGGCGGTCATGATCTACAACATTGTCGCAGCGGACACGATAGACGAGGTGATCCTCGAACGCGTGAAAACGAAAACGTCGATTCAAGAGGCGCTAATGATTGCGCGCTCCAGGAGATACTGATGGCGACTAAACCGAACAGTGACGAACAGCTTCAGCAGACCGTAGACCTGATCGCGGCGCATGGCTCGGTTTCAGCCGCCGCGCGAAGTCTCGGCATCAGCTACTCGACTCTCGAATCGCGCAAACGCATGGCTGAAACCAAAGGGTTCAAGCCGAAGGCGCAGGCACTCCTCGCGTCGAGTAACGCGTCGCCGCCGGAGGGGTACAAGCTGAAAGGGACGTCGACACTGTTCGACGCCGACGGCGTGCCGCGCCTGCAGTGGGTGAAGACCGACGCGCAGATCGAGAAGCTGCAGGCGATGCAGCGCGCGGCGTTCGAGGCGCTGTGCGAGAAGTTGGAGCCGATCCCGCGCATCGCCGCGCCACGGGGCTCTGACAAGAATCTCGCGACCCTCTATACGATCACCGATGCGCACATTGGCATGCTCGCGTGGGACAAAGAAAGCGGCGAAGACTGGGACCTGACGATCGCCGAACGTGTGCTCGTGGGCACATTTGTCAAGATGATCGACACCGCACCTCCGTCAGCCATCGGGCTCGTGAACGAGCTGGGCGATTACGAGCACTTCGACTCGCTCGCGCCGATGACGCCGACGAACCATCACATCTTGGACGCTGACTCGCGTTTCCAGAAAATGATCCAGGTCTCGACGCGGATCCTGCGCAGGATCATCGAGCACGCGCTCACCCGCCACGATCAGGTTCACGTCCAAATCAAAGAGGGCAACCATGACCCCGCGAGTTCCGCCTGGAAGCGCGTGATGTTCTCGATGCTCTACGAGAGAAACCCGCGCGTGCACATCAACATGTCCCCGAACCCGTACTCGGTGTTCGAGCATGGCAGGACGCTGCTCGGGTTTCACCACGGGCACCTTTCGAAGTTCGAGAAGATCGATCGCGTGTTCTCTTCGCAGTTCCGCGCAGAGTGGGGTCGATGCCCGTACGTCTACATCCACATGGGCCATCTGCACCATGTGCACGAGAAAGAGTTCGAGGGTGCGACGGTCATCCAGCACCCGACGCTCGCAACGAAAGACGCGTACGCTGCACGCTACGGGTTCCTCTCGAAGCGACAGGCCACATCAATGACCTACAGCAAGACGACGGGCGAGTACGCTCGCGCGACGTTCATACCGGTGAAGTGATGCAAACAAAATTGGGTTCTTTTATCGAAGCGTGGACGAACATCGGAGTAGGGTTCACGATCAACTGGTGCATGAACATGCTCGTCCTGCCGCTGCTCGGCTTTCGCATCTCGGGCGGCCAAGCGTTCGAGATCGGGGTGCTGTTCACCGCTGTTTCCGTGGCCCGCAGTTACTGCCTGCGGCGGCTGTTCAACAAATGGAGATTTGGCAATGTCCTTACCAACCGATAACGCTGCACGCAAAGCGCTTCCGCTTTGGACTTACATGACCGAATACTTCCCGGACGCGTACGTCGCGGAAGTGGCTGTTGCGGTCGCGGGGAATAATCAGCACCAGCCGGGCGAGCCGCTGCACTGGGCGCGCGAGAAAAGCACGGACCAGATGAACACCGCGTTCCGTCACATGTTCGATCACGGCCGTGGGCAGGTGAAAGACGTCGACGGCTGCTACCACCTCGCGAAGGCGATCTGGCGCCTGAAGGCGGAGCTGCAGCTGACGATCGAGCGCGAGCGCGCATGCGATGCGGCACCTCAGGCGCGGGGCGCACGGTGCCCCAAATGTCAGGTGCACTGGACCGACGGCGTCAGAGGGGTGCATTGCCCCGATCTCCGCTGCCCTGGCGTCCTCGAATGAGGGTGTACAGTATCGAGGAGACCGAAGACGTAGACGAGATTCGAGAGTGGCACACGCTCGCGTTCCCTGGCAGTCCGTGGATCGGCGACGACCAGGACGCGTACTGGCTCGCGCGCAGCGGGGGAAGAGTCATCGGTTTCTGCTCGGCTATGCACCTGCCGAAGTCGAGAGCGGTCTTCCTGTCACGCGCCGCGGTTATACGGAGCGCCGGCAGCGGCGGCCTGCACCGACGCATGATCGCCGAGCGCTTGACCTGGGGCGTCAACGGGGGCGCCAGGATCGCGGTGACGTACACGAGCGCCTACAATTACGCGTCGCTGACGAATCTGCTGTACTGCGGATTTCGCGGGGCGACGAGGTCGCGCGAGGTCGGTCTATGGGACGGTTTCCACGTGCTCTATCTGAACCTCGCCGGGAACAAAAGGAAGGCCCCGAGCGGGGCCTTCTGGGATCGCGTTCTGCCGCTGATCCAGCGCTAGGCGACGGAGCCCTTAACGTTCGGCGAAGTGCCGCCGCTCGCGAACGTCGGGGCCGGGCCGCTGTGCAGGCTGATCGCGTAGCCCGCCGCGCCGCCGTTCGAGGCCGCTCCGGTGTGGCCCGTGGTCACGGTGCCCGACGCTGCGCCGTTCGTACCCGCCGCGCCATAGGCGCCTCCCGCACCTGAGGCGCCGATGACGCCCGCGCCGTAGGTGACACCCGCCCCTGCCGCGCCGCCAGCGCCCAGCGGTCCCAGCGTGCCGTAGGAGCCGTCCCCGGCCGGCGCGCTCGCTCCGCTGATGTAGACCGCCGTCGCACCCTTGCCGCCACGACCGCCGCCAGCGCCGCCGCCGCCGCCCCCCGCAGACGCTGCGCCGG
>VFSW01003811.1_pt1 | contig 22590 bp, 22 predicted proteins | sample 5358111 | NCBI WGS metagenome assembly VFSW01 (sample SAMN11554181, study PRJNA540505) | mine drainage metagenome | isolation source: sediment from site ElyBrook_90M | place: USA: Ely Copper Mine, Vershire, VT | collected 2017 | reverse complement strand
CCAAGTACTGCAAAAACTCATCGGGCGCGAATATTGTGTGCGCAACGAACGATATTTACGACAGCTCGAGGCCTCCGATATTTTTTTACCATGACGTGAGCACCGTTGCAACTCTCTGTTCGAACGGCGACACGCCCCAAAGCAATCTGCAGACCTACGGCATCTACACGGGGAATCAACTGAGTAATATTGATGGCACGTGCATAAGTACAAGAAGAGGAAGACGACGTTCAGGGACCTATCAAACCGGCAATTATGTCAACTGGCTCAATACCGTGGGGGGGTCTACAGCAAAAATTACGATCGCTCAGAATGTGGTGAAGGACCTGATCGCCAGCACGCATGGCGTGCGTTTCGGTCTTATGCAATACCATCCTACCGGATCAGGCTCCAACCAGGGTGCGGAGTTCATTGCTCAGAGCTATTTAGGAAGCACCTATACCACGACAATCCAGGACATGGACGATCCCTATACCGGCTCGTCCACGACAACGAACCGGTATGCGCTCATGGCAGCGGTGACCGCTCTGACAGCCAACGGAGATACCCCCCTGGGAGAATCGCTCTTTGAAGCAATGCGGTATTTTCAGGGAGGGGCCCCGGGTTTCGGCAGCACTGTCGGGGTATCGGGCGGAACCTATTCCTCGCCGATCCAGTATGGGTGCCAGAAGAACTATGTCGTTATTGTTACGGACGGCATGGCAAACTCGGACACCAGCTCGCTGTTGAAGACCATCTGCAACAACGGCGACTGTGACGGGAACGGCGTGGAACCGGGGAATTTGAACGACTCAGCCGATGATGTGGCAAAATATATGTATGACAATGATTTGCGGTCCGACATCTCGGGTACGCAGAATGTCAGCACCTTTGCCATTGGTTTCGGGGCTCTCTCGGGGTCCGATGCTGCAGCGGTCGACCTCCTGACGCGCGCAACCGATACCGCGCACGGCCACGGCCAGTTCTTCCTTGCCGGGAACCAGCAGGCCCTGGCCTCCGCGTTTACGAGCATCATGGGCGAGATCTTTTCCGTGAACACGTCCTTTGTAGCGCCCGTGGTTCCGGTGAGCCCCGAAAACAAGACGTACAGCGGCAGCAGGGTGTATATGGGATTTTTCAAGCCGGAAACCTCGGCTGTTTGGAGCGGCAACCTGAAAAAGTTTGGTCTTGGCCCGTACAGCACGTACTCCAGCTCGACCGGCACCGTTGTACTCGACGCGTCGGCTGTCTTCGATGTGGGAGGGAATCTTGCAACATACGTTGACAACAACGCAGACGGGTTCGACGACCGGGACGGGACTCAGCTGCCGCTCGGCGCGCAGAACGGCGGATTCCGGGCAAGCGCGATATCGTATTGGAGCACAATAGCGGACGGCGGCGATGTGCAGAGCGGAGGAGTAGGGGCGCTGTTGCTGTCACGGGATTATGCAATCAGTTGCCCGGCCTGTAATATAACGGGAACTCAGCCGAGAAATATTTACACTTACCTCGGCACCAATACGGATTTGACGCAACCGGTCAATGCGCTCAGCACCGTAAATACGGCCCTGACTGCCACAGTCTTGGGATTGCCGGGGGCCGTTATTACGTCTGCGACAACGACAGACGTCAACATGCTCATTAATTACGTACAGGGGTTCGATACCTATGATGATAATGCGAATGGAAACACTACGGAAAAAAGGGATTGGATTCTGGGGGATATTCTCCATTCGAAGCCGCAGGTAATCAGTTACAACGTATATGATTATGCGTCCAATCCTGCAAGCGAATCAGACTGCTCCGCAAACAAGACCTTGATTTACACAGGGGCCAATGACGGGATGCTGCACGCTTTCAAAGACTGTGATGGAAGCGAGGCATGGGCATTCATTCCGCCGGATTTGCTGAAAAATTTACAGTATTTTCGTGGAACCACTCATCCCTATTTTGTCGACAGCACGGTGGTGTCGTATATTTATCAGACCGACCCCACGGCAACGAGCATAAGTGCGGCCGCAGGCGACAAGGTGGTTCTCGTAGTCGGCCTCAGAAGAGGCGGAGGCCCCGACGCTGAACCGACGGGGGGCTACTATTACGCCCTTGATGTGACTGACCCGACGACTCCCCGGTTTCTTTGGAGCATCAGCAATACTACGAGGTGGTCCGGAACCACCAAAACGGCAACAGCGGATTTCAGCGACTTGGGGGAATCCTGGAGCGAACCGAAGATCGTTAAAATCAAAGTCGGATCGAATGATAAGATGGCAGTCTTTATCGGCGGCGGGTATGACAATTGTAACGAAGATGCGCGCTACGGCGCGACCCAGACGTTCAGTGGTTACTGTGTCGGGGCCGCTACGACGCCTGACGGAGGACTGGACAGCAGCGGACATCCGATTACCAGCACCGGGTCGACAGCGGTTACGAGTTTTGCCTCGTCAGGATACAAAGGACGGGCAATTTACGCCGTGGAATTGGCGACAATGAATTCCGGCGTGCCCAACCTTGGCAATGGAGGGTCGAAGATATGGGGCTCCCCGCCGCTTACGTATTCAATGGTTAGCGAGCTGACGGCCATAGATTCTAATTATGACGGTTATGTGGACCGGATTTATGCAGGAGATTCAGGCGGCAATCTTTGGCGGTTTAATGTTAGTGACACGGACCCGAATAATTGGATTGCTACGATGATATTCAGTTCTAATCCGGGTTATACAGGCGATCCCGGCGCGGGGGTTGCGCCGGCAGCCGATGGTACGACAGGCAGGAAAATATTTTACAAACCCGCTGTTGCGATCGATAAAAACAATCTCATTCGGATTTTCTTCAGCACAGGGGACCGGGAACATCCTTTGAATCTGGCCGTTATTGACCGTTTCTACGGATTGATTGATAAGGGACAAAACACGGCAGTGACTGAGGCGAATTTGCTCGATGTCTCAACAGATCTGATCCAAAACGGGACGCAGGCTCAAGCTAATACTATGACCAGTCTTCTTAACCAGGCGTCAAGCCCTTCCGACAGCACCTATTACGGATGGTACATGCGCATCTACGGAGCTGAACATAGCGATACGACCCCGTACCAGGGGGAAAAATCACTTGCACCGCCGACGCTCATGAATGGTGTCGTCTATTTTACGACCTATGCTCCGAGCACCGCGGTAACCGTTACCGATCCCTGCCAAAGCGGGAACCTCGGCACTGCACGATTATACGCCCTGGATTACTACTCAGGCATGGCTGCCTTGAACCTGGATACAACCAATGATGCGTTAACGCCTCAGTGGGCTAAAAATTCCAACGCTTTCGATAAAAGCGGAAAGGTGCTCCAGCGGACCGACCGGTCAATTAACCTCGGCACCGGCATCCCGTCAGGCGTCCAGCCGAACGGTCTCGTGGGGTGCGGCGGCGGTCTTTGTAAGCAGACTCTGGCGCCGGGCGGCCAGGTGCTGCCGCTTTATTGGAGGCAGAAATAGAGCCAAAAAAGAACAGAGAATATCCAGCCGGACTTCCAGGCGGATTGCGCATTCAACCTATGATGAATAAAATCGCTATGGCAGCTATTATGCTCGCGGTCCTGAGCATCTTCGCCTGCACGGAGCAGCAATCGAATCAGGTAAACGGCGCTTCTCCGGCGCAGGCAACTTTCACGGCTTCGGCAAAGCTCCCGCAAAAAACGGCTGGCAGCCTTCCTGTGCAGATATTGCCTCAAATGCCGACCGTTATGTCGGATCTTCAAGTCGTTGTGTCCTGTAAAGGAAACGTCACGTATGCATGGCGCAGGAACAATGAACTCATCCCTGGTGAAACCACGGGCTGGCTTTTAAAAAATCAATTTGTGAAAGGCGATGAGGTGGCAGTCACCGTTAAGTGCAGCAACGGCTCGGAAGGCACATCAACGGTTACGATCGGCAATAGTCCGCCGAGTGTATTGTCCGTTCCGTTCAGTCCGGAAAATATCCATGCAGGGGTGGATATTACGGTCAAGCCGGTAGGATACGATCCTGACGGCGATGACGTGGGGTTTCATTACAAATGGTCGGTGAACGGCAATGAGGCGGCCGATGACTCGCCGATACTCACGGGAGACCATTTTAAACGAGGAGATAAAGTTGCCCTGACAGTCATCCCTTATGACAGTGATGGGACAGGCGCCCCGTTTGCTTCCCAGAATATCGTGATTCCGAACGGCGCCCCGCGGATCCTTTCGAGCCCGCCTCATGCTATTACCGGAGATACGTACACCTATCACGTTGTGGCCGATGACCCTGATGGAGATCCGATCACGTTTTCACTGGTATCTGCCCCCGACGGTATGACGATCGACAGCCGCACCGGAGAAATCAAATGGCCAATAACCGAAAAGTCGTCAGGCGATTACGTCGTTGAAATCGCTGCTCAGGACCCAGGCGGCATGAAGACCACACAAAAGTATACGTTATCCATAACATTTCCGGCGGCAGGTGAATAATGAAACAGCAAACAATTTGCGCCTTACCAAAGACGTCACGAGGTTTCACATTAGTAGAGCTGGTCATTGTAGTCACTATTGTTCTCGTGCTTTCGGCGCTGGCTTTGCCGTCTTTCAACCAGTGGTACCAAAATGCCGCATATCGTGATACGGCGCGAAATATCATGTCCGAACTGAGACAGGCAAAAAGCCAGGCTATCGAGAAAAATGTGGCGCAACAAGTCCAATTTGAAGCTGAGAGCTATGGATCAAGCGATGTAGGAAGTGCAATAACAAACACGACAAAGCTTGATCTCGCATCCCAGGTCACAATAAGCCCTACAATAAATATTCAATTTACGCCCATGGGAATTGCCAGTACGGGGACCGGTACTACCGCTACCATCTATATTCTCGATTCGTCGGGTAAACAAAGGTTCTCTGTGCAAGTTGAACCAACCGGCCGCATCTCCGTAGAGGGCCCGCTCTAAGACAGTTCCCGGTGGATGAGAAGGAATATTGTTTGACAGGGGGGGGCGCAGGATTCTGCGAGAATTCTGCGGAGCAATGCTGACTCTGGATATGAAATTCCGGTACTACGACACCTGGACCACCTGAAGAACTGAATCCCCGTGATTTACTGCTTGACGCGTCACAGCGTACATCGTATGATATAGCCGGTCGTGCGGCGAAGAAGGATCTTTCGTCGCAATAGTCCCGCCGAGCTCTCGGATCAAAGGCCATCCATTCCGGAAAATAGCAGGAAATATTAATGGAATTGCTGCGTGAAGGATTTTCAGAGGCCTTTTCCCTTATTCTGCATCTCGATGCCGAACTGTACGGCATCATTTTTTTGTCTTTGAAAATATCCTGCATTGCCCTGTGCGTTGCCGCGTTTGCCGGCATTCCCCTGGGCGCCGCTCTGGGCTTGAAACGGTTTCCGGCCAAAGGGGCTGTGATCAGCCTCTTGAACACGTTCATGGGGCTCCCTCCCGTAGTCGTCGGGCTCTTCCTCTATCTCCTGCTTTCCCGAAGCGGTCCCCTCGGCGTCCTCGGCCTGCTCTATTCACCCACGGCCATGGTAATCGCCCAGACCATCCTTGCGCTGCCCATAGTCGCGTCGCTTTCCCATTCGGCGGTGGTCGGTGTGGACCCGATCATCAGACAGGCGGCAATGACGCTCGGAGCTTCGCCGCTGCAAGTTTCATGGACTGTTGTCAAGGAGGCGCGGTTCGGGATCCTGTCCGCTGTTATGGCCGCCTTCGGCCGCGTTATGGCGGAAGTGGGGGCGATCCTGATCGTCGGAGGCAATATCGCCGGGCTCACCCGGGTGATGACCACGGCGATTGCGCTCGAGACCGATAAAGGGAACTTCGAACTCGCGCTTGCGCTCGGGATCATCCTGCTTACGCTCTCGCTGCTGATCAATATACTGCTTCATCTGATCCAGAGAAAAGGGACGGTCAATACTGCACAATGGGCTTGAATCTTACCCTCTCAAACGTTCTCAAAAGTTACAACGGGAAAGCCGCGCTCGATCACTGTGCGGTCTCCTTCAGCCAGGGCGCCGTCCATGTGCTCATGGGACCGAACGGCAGCGGGAAGTCGACGCTTCTGCGGGTTTGCGCTCTCCTGGAACCGATTGACGACGGTGAGCTCGTTTTCCGCAGTGGGGAGCGCGTCCTCGCTCCCGATCTTGCCCTCAGACGCAGAATCAGCCTGGTGCTGCCCAGGGTCGGTGTTTTTAATGAAACGGTTTACAAGAATGCAGCCTATGGGCTTACGGTGAGGGGGATCGCCAAAAATGTCATTGCAGCGAAGGTCGACGAGTCGCTTTATGCGGTCGGACTGGCCCCAAAAAAGGATGATAACGCATTAACGCTTTCGAGCGGTGAGACGCAGCGGCTCGGCATAGCGAGGGCCCTGGCTATCGAACCGGAAATATTGTTTTTAGACGAACCTACAGCCTCCATCGATGAAGATAATACGCGAATGGTGGAAGATATTATTAAAGGTCTGCACAGGGCGGGGAAGACGACGGTGATTCTGACAACTCATGACCGGGACCAGGCCCTGCGCATGGCGGACCATGTGGTTATGATGAAGCTGGGCAGGATCGCGGAAAAGTAACGGGATAATTGAAGCCGACATGGCCTGGAGAAGCTCGACCGCTTAAGGAATCACGCAAAGAAGCGAAACCTGGGTTTGTTCTCCATCATCCTTTGCGCCTTTGCGAGAAAATCGGGTTTTTGATTCAAATGCCGAATACCGCAATTCCCATCATACTTGCTTCAACCTCGCCGCGACGCAAAGAACTTTTGCGCCAGGCAGGAGTTTCCTTTACCGTAGATCCCGCCGACGTCGATGAGCGGGCGCTTCCCGGGGAAAGACCGGAGGGCTACGCAGTTCGCGTCGCTCTTGATAAGGCCCGTGTTGCCGCAGCGCGCTCGAAAAACGGCGTCATTATCGCCGCCGACACCATCGTCGTGGTGGATGACACGATCCTCGGGAAACCCGCAGATCGCAATGATGCCGAGCGCATGCTCACCCTGCTTTCGAACAGAGTGCACCGTGTCATTACAGGGCTGGCACTGATCGACGCAGCCAATGGCAAAACAATGACAGGCTCCGCTGTTACGAGGGTGTGGTTTCGGGACCTGTCGCAGCAGGAGATACAATCCTATATCGCCGGAGGCGAGCCTCTTGACAAGGCAGGGGCCTATGGGATACAGGGAAAAGGCGCTCTCCTCGTCAAAAAGATCGAGGGCTGCTATTTCAATGTCGTCGGCCTTCCGCTTTCCCTCCTGGGAGAGTTGCTTCGGAAATTCGGCATCTCCCTTTTTTGATCCTTTCCTTTTGCGGTGCTTCCTGGTTAATTCCTATATTTTACCGTGTCTTTTCTCTTTCTCCTGCCCGTTTTTTCGAATACGTAAGATGATTCTTCTTCACCTTTTTTTTACACCCGGCCCCGGGAAAATACTATTTTAGGCATATTTTGCCAAAAATGCCCCTTTCCTTGACATCGCCTTTTATACCTCCTAGAATATAAGTAGCAGAGAATGTAGTCGAAAGATTAATACGGAGGTATGCAAGGTGTCAGTCATTCGGATTATGATAGTCGATAATGATCAAGCGCAAATAGAAGCTGTTGCTGCCGCGCTGGGGAAACAGGAGGACATTGATGTCATTTCCTCCGTTACATCGCGCGAAACAGCCATAAAGCAATTGTCCGGCACGCCCGATGTCATGCTTTTAAGCCCCGAGATCCTGAAGGGGCATACCCTGACTCGTTTTATCCGGTCGGTACAGACTAAATCTCCCCACACCAGGATAGTGTATCTGCTGAACAGTTCTTTGCCCGATGAAACGATCATCGCTGATATCAAGAGCGGGATAAGGGGGTATGTGAGCATTTCTGATCCGTCATCGGTCATGAGCAGGGCCATCCACTCTGTCCAGGGCGGTGAGATATGGGCGGGACGCAGGATCCTTGAAAAAGCGATTTCCAATCCCATGCTTTTGCCTGAAACGCTTCAGTCCCATATTCCCGGGCTTCCTCCTCTTACGAACAGGGAAATGGAAGTCCTGACCATGGTTCTTCAGGGCGCTTCAAACAGGGAAATCGCGAACAGGAGCAGTATCAGCGAACGGACAGTCAAGACCCACTTGTACCGGGTTTACAAAAAGCTGAATGTCAAGAGCAGGACCAAAGCCATTGCGCTTTTGTCACATTCGTAAATTATATGCAATTCCATAAAATACGACTTTGGGCTGATTGACAAGTTTTTCGTCACTGGTATGTTTGAATCAGTACTGCGCTGTTTGTTACTACCGGGAGATTGGATGGCAATTTCAACCGCGGCTCCTACTTCTTCCCCCCCCAGGAACCTCAGTTTCAGCCGCCTGAGAGATTACCACCACGATGCCTCCGGTCTCAAGGGAGATGCTCGAATCATCTAGGAACGGACATCGGGCGAACAGCGCAGCTCTAAAAGGCGTCTTGATGGACTATCGACGGGAGATTCTCTTGTCGCCACCGAGGCGCCTGTTTTTTTTGTCGGCTTTTTTCGGGAAGACCTCCTTCCTTGACGGAACAAGGGAATCTCTGTATGATGGACTTATGTTTGCAGTCATTCTTGCCCTTTATGTGGCCATTCTCGGAACTCGATACTGGCTCAGCTGGTTGAACCTGAGGCATCTCAAGAAGCATGGTCAGACCGTGCCTCTCGAGTTCCAGGGAGTAGTAGATCCCGATCTCCTGAAAAAAATATCATCCTATACGTTTGAAAACAGCCGGGCGGGGCTTTTTGAGTCCCTTGTCACGAACATTCTTCTGATTGTTTTTCTCTTCGGCGGCGTGCTTGGCCTCTATGACCGCTGGGTGACGTCAATAGCCGGTTCGTTCATCGGGCGAGGAGTGGTCTTTGTTCTCATTCTCCTGTATGCGGAAACAATCATGGGTCTCCCGTTCAGCCTCTTCCGTCACTTCAAAATAGAAAACCGCTACGGCTTTAATACCATGACCCTGCGTCTCTGGGTTATCGACCTGGTCAAGTCCACGGCAATCGCAACAATTATGAGCGCCATTGTCGTTGCCGCCGCCCTCGCCATTATTCAGGCAACCCCCCACTTGTGGTGGCTTTGGGTCTGGGCATTTCTTCTCCTCTTCGGAATTTTCGTCATGTATCTTTCGCCGACGCTCATTGAACCATTGTTTTTCAAGTTCGAGCCGGTCAAAGCTGAAGGCCTGGAGGACCGGATACGGTCGCTCATGGACCGGGCAGGGCTCAAGGTCAGCCGCGTCTTCCAGGTCGACGCTTCGCGCCGAAGTCGCCATTCGAATGCCTATTTTACGGGGATCGGCAGGGTAAAGCGCATTGTGCTGTTCGATACCTTGATCGAACAGATGTCTCAGGAAGAGATCCTTGCCGTCCTTGCTCATGAGGTGGGACACTGGAAAAAGCGGCATGTGCTGAAAAGCATCATCTTGAGCGAAATCATAGCATTCTTCGGCCTGCTGGCCGCCTTTTATCTCATTTCCTGGGAGGGTGTTCCCGGCCTGGTCCATCTCTCTCAGGCATCCTTTTATGCGAGAATCCTGATCGTGGGATTCATCGGTTCCCTTGTAATGTTCCCGCTGACCCCGCTTTTTAGTTATTTCTCCCGCCGGAATGAGCGGGAAGCGGACCGCTTTGCCATCGAGCTGACCGGCCGTTCCGATGATCTTGCTTCGGCCCTGGTAAAGCTTTCACGGGAGAACCTGTCGAATCTCCATCCTCATCCGTTCTATGCCGGGTTTTACTACTCACACCCCCCGGTTGTGGAGAGGATACGGGAGTTGAAGACAGGAGTCGGGAGCCAGTAGTCCGGAGTCACGAGATTGGAATAAATTGGTCTCGCGGTTCTCTCTTCATTTTGCTTGGTTCTGAATTCCGGCTCCTTTCCGCTGCACTTTCCCATTGACCGCTGTCCTTCTGTTATGCTATTTTTAACCGTACCTTGTCGCTGAAGCGAGTCCCCGGGTAACGGAACAGGGAAAGACACCACAGATGAAAAAGCTGTCCAATAAAGCGCGTCTCGAGCAAAAAGTGAAGCGGCTGTCCACTCTCATCGAGGTGAATGGGCTGATCAGTTCGTCCCTGAACCTGGACCAGATACTTGAGAACGTCATGGCCATATCCAAGCAGGTGATGAACGCCGACGCTTCGAGCCTCATGTTGATCGACGAAAAAACGAAGGAACTCGTTTACCAGGTGGCCCTCGGCAAGGTGGGAGAAAAACTGAAGCAGGAATTCAGGCTCAAGCTGGGCCAGGGGATCGCGGGCACGGTGGCCCAGGAGGGGAAACCGCTCTTGCTGGAGGACGCCTATACGCATCCGAAGTTCCACCGAGCCCACGACGATGCGACGGGCTACCGCACGAAGTCGATGATCACGGTGCCGCTGAAAATGGGCGAGCGCATCACCGGCGTGGCCCAGGTGATCAACCGGCTCGATGGTTCCGTTTTTGACGCCGACGACCTCGAACTGTTCATTGCGCTCTGCGGCATGGCGGCCATCGCCATCGAGAACGCCCGGATGCATAAGAGCCTGATGGAAAAGCAGCGCCTGGTGAAGGACATGGAATTCGCCCGCACCGTGCAGGAGAGTTTCCTGCCGCAGACGACGCCGGAGATCGCGAGCTACACGTTCAGCGCCCACTACACGCCGGCGCAGGAAGTGGGCGGCGATTTCTACGACTTTATCCACCTCGACCGCGGTCGCATCGGGATCGTGATCGGCGATGTCTCGGGCAAGGGCGTACCCGCGGCGCTTTACATGGCCAAGCTGGGGAGCGACCTCAGAACGCTCGCTTTTACGGAAAAAGACCCGGCATCGGCGCTTCAGAAGCTGAATACCATGCTTGCCGAACGGAGCAGGCGCGGCATGTTCGCCACGCTCCTCTACGTTGAACTCGAAACGCAGAGCGGAAAACTCACGATCTCGAATGCCGGCCACCTCCCGCCGCTGATCAAGAAGGCTGACGGTTCCGTTGGGAAACTTGCTACCGCGGGCGGTTCGCCGCTCGGCATTCTTGCGGGCATGCAGTTCGGCCAGGAAACCGCGTTGCTCGATCGGGGCGATACCGTGGTCCTCTATACCGACGGCATTATCGAAGCGATGAACGACAAGGAGGCTTTGTACGGATACGAGCGGTTTGAAGCGCTGGTGCGTAAAAACGCCTCGGACCCCGAGGCGCTGAAGTCCGCAATCATAGAAGACGTGAACCTGTTCACCGGTTTGAGCCCCCAGCACGACGACATGACCCTGGTCTGTTTTGGCGTGGTGAAGTAGAACTTATTTGATCAAGATGACGGATGACAAAGGACAGACAAAAGACGTGGTGACGCTCATTGTGCCGAGTCATCCGAAATATTTGTATGTTGTACGGAGTGCGATCTACCCTCTCGTGATCGAGGCCGGCTTTCCCAAAAAGGACGCACGCAAGATCGTGCTGGCCGTGGACGAGGCCTGCTCGAATATCATCAAATACGCTTACGAGGGCGATTACACCAGGACCTATTCCCTGGATATCACCGTAGAGGCGGGAAGGTTTGCCGTGGAACTCAAAGACTCCGGCAAGAAGCCCGACCTTTCGAAGATCGCGCCGCGAAAGCTTGATGAGGTGAGGCCGGGAGGACTGGGCACGCATTTCATCGCGGCTGTGTTCGATCGCGTGGAGTACGATACCAGCCGTGGTGCGGGAACGGTGCTGACCCTGGTGAAGGAGAAACGTTAAACTTTAAATGCCGTCGGAACCACAGATGAACACGGTTAAAACCTATAAAACAAAAACTCATGGAGAAACAGAACCTCACCCTGAAGGTGATATCTGTTTCCTCTTTAAGATTTTGAAATATCCGTGTTTATCTGTGTTCATCCGTGGTTAAAAGCTTTTTTAGCATGAACTGTTCCTTTATGAGGCCCCTATGAAGGTCGAGATCACAACGGAAAAGATCAATGCGGGTTTTCTGCTCAAGTTGAAAGGGGACGTGGACATGAATTCGTCTTCCGATGTCCGCACTGCCATGGCGGAGATCTTCAAGCAGGGGCGGTCGGGCATGAAGGCGCTTTTGATTGACCTTTCCCAGGTCCGTTACATGGACAGTTCCGGCATCGCTACGCTCGTCGAAGGAATGCAGAACTGCCTGAAAACCGGCGCCCGTTTGAGGCTTTGTGAACTGAGCCCGCCGGTCCGGGACGTGTTCGAGCTCGCGCGGCTGGCGAGCGTGTTCGAGATATTTCCCACGATCACCGACGCGTCGTCGGGGCTGTAATTGAATGCGGAATGTGGAGTGCGGAATGCGGAAGGTCGGAACGTTAAGCCGGTTACGTTGCATGCCGCACACTGATCTCCGAACGTATATTCGGGGTTGCGCGTGAAAAACTTCGCTGGTCATCTCGGCAGGGCGTTCATCACGTTCCTGCAGGACCTTTCGAGCCTCTATTACCTGTTCCGGGAGACGGTCCTCCAATCCTTCGTATTGATTACCGACCGCAAGAAGCGGCGCCAGGCCGGACTGCTCACGCAGATAGATGAGATCGGGACGCAGTCTCTGCCGCTGGTCCTGGCCGTTGCCAGCCTGCTGGGCGTCGCCATGACGGTGTTGATTTCGTTTCAACTGAAGGAAGTCGGCGGGTACAACTACATCCCGGGCCTGGTTGCAGTCGCCATTTTCCGGGAAATGGGGCCGCTCCTTACGGCGCTTATCGTGGCGGGAAGGGTCGGTGCGGCGTTTACGGCGCGCATCGGCACGATGAAAGTTTCCGAGGAAATCCTGGCGCTTGAGACCATGGCGATCAACCCGGTCCGGTTCCTCGTGGTACAGCGTTTTCTCGGCTTGCTTTTTTCGCTTCCCGCACTGACCATGCTTGCGAATTTTATGGCCGTTTTCGGTGGTTTTCTGTTCGGGTCGACGCGGCTCGGCATCCGGCCGGACACGTACGTGCGCGAGACGCTCGACGTGCTCACCTTTACCGATGTTTACTCAGGCGTGGTCAAAGCCGGAGTTTTTGCCGTCATCATTGTCATGGTCGGCTGTTATCGGGGGCTTGTTGTCGAAGGAGGAGCCGAGGAAGTGGGCAGAGCGACAATGCTCTCCGTGGTATCATCGACCCTGGCTATCATCGTTCTCGATACGTTCATGACGGGCGCATTCTATGGGTAACAGCCACATGATCAGAGCGAACGGCATTAAAAAGAACTACGGCGCGCGCACCGTGCTGAACGGCATAGATTTTATCGCCGAACAGAAGAAAATCACCTATATCCTGGGGTCGAGCGGCGGAGGGAAGAGCACGTTGCTGAAAATCCTCATCGGCGCTTTGAAACCGGACGACGGGCAGGTGCTTTATCGCGATATGGACATAACAAAACTGCGGGGGACCGGACTGGACCCTTTCCGGAAAAAGATCGGAATGCTGTTCCAGCAGGGCGCCCTTTTAAACTCCCTTACCGTGGGGGAAAACATATCGCTTCCCATCCGGGAACACACGCCCCTTGACGATAACATCATCAAGATCATGGTGAAGATGAAGCTGGAGCTCGTGGGACTCCGCGATTTTGAGGACCTCTACCCCGGACAGCTTTCCGGAGGGATGCAGAAACGCGTGGCACTGGCCCGGGCGCTTGCTTTGGACCCCGAAGTGGTGTTCTTCGACGAGCCGACATCGGGCCTCGATCCCATCGTTTCTTCGGTGATCACGAAGCTGATTTCGGACCTGAACCGGGTCCTCGGCATCACCTGCATCGTCGTGACCCACGCGGTCGAAGAAGCGATGAAGATCGCCAATAAGATCGTCATTCTCTATAAGGGGGCGGTGCTTGCTGAAGGCACGCCTGCGGAAATCCGGGGGAGTTCCGACCCGATCGTGCAACAGTTTATAACGGGCAGCCCCGACGGTCCCATTTCGTTCCACGCTTCGAGCAGGGACTTCAGGGAAGACCTGCTGGTGGAGTAGAATGAATGGGGATTTCACCCTGCTCTTGCGATACCGCGGGTGCGGGCGGAATGCGGAATATAATATTCAGTAAGACCCGAGGACAAATTTATGGAATATCGTCGCAATGAAATCCGGGCAGGCGTTTTTCTTTTGCTCTCGTTCGTCATCCTGGCGGTGATGATCTTCGCGGTGAGCGATATTCAGAGCCTCTTCAGGAAAAAGAAAGAGGTCAAGGTGCTGTTTCAGTTCAGCGACGGGATCGAGAAGAACGCGCCGGTCCGTCTTTCGGGCATCAAGATCGGGAAGGTATCCGACATCCGTGTGGCGCCTGAGCTGGGAGACAAGGTCGAGCTGACCTTGAGCGTGTTCAGTGATACGGTCATCAGGCGCGACACGAAGGCCGCGATCAAGACGCTGGGACTGGTCGGCGGGAAATATGTGGAGTTAACCGGCGGTTCGCCGAAGTCGCCCCTCCTGGAACAAGGCGGTGTGCTCATCGGAGAGGAATCGTTCAAGATGGAGGACCTGACCAAGACGGCTCTTGACGTGGTCAACAGGCTCAAGCATATCGCCACCAATATTGATGCCATGCTCGGAGATCCCGCTTTTACGAAGTCCCTCAGGACGACCGTTGCGAACCTGCAGGACGTGTCTGCGAACATCAAGGTGATGACGTCGAGCAAGGACGAGGTGGCGCAGGGACTGAAGGACCTGCCTGTTATCCTGAAAAAGGTCGAAGAGAGCATGAACACTATCAAGGCGATATCGGAAAAGAGCGATGCGATGCTCGGTGAGAACAAAAAGAACATCGACGCTACAATGGAAAACGTCAGGGAAATTACGAACAATCTGAAAGATCTGACCGCGGATGTCAAAAAACATCCCTGGAAACTGATCAGGAAACCATAATGAGAAAGGTAATTTGAATGGCGATTCAGGCGATCAAGGGCGTAAAGGACATCTTGCCTGCGGACATGCCCCTCTGGCAGCATCTTGAGGCAACGGCGCGCAGGCTGTTTGAAGACTACGGTTTTTCGGAAATCCGTGTGCCTATCTTCGAATATACCGAACTGTTTGCGCGGAGCATCGGGGCGTCGACGGACATCGTTGAAAAGGAGATGTACACCTTCGAGGACCGGGACGGCAGGAAGATCACGTTGCGGCCCGAGGGCACGGCCGGCGTGGTGCGCGCTTTCGTCGAGCACAAGATGTACGCCGAAAGCCAGCTTACCCGGCTGTATTATATGGGCCCCATGTTCAGGCATGAGCGGCCGCAAAAGGGCAGGTACCGGCAGTTCTACCAGATCGGCGTCGAGGCGCTCGGTCTCGATCATCCTCACGTGGATATAGAGGTCCTGGCAATGCTGCATGGGTTGTTCACGCGGATCGGCGTGGGCGGGCTGACGCTCCAGATCAATTCCCTGGGCGACAGCGAGTGCAGGGGGGCCTACCGGGACGCTCTCAAGTCCTATCTGAAGGCCAGGCTGCCGACGTTGTGCGGGGACTGCCAGAGACGGTACGAAACGAACCCGCTCCGCGTGCTCGACTGCAAAGTGGATGGAGATAAATTCGCAGACTCTCCAATCATGCTGGATTACCTCTGCACGGCTTGCAAAGAACATTTCGAGACTGTCGAGGCCGGACTGCGAAAGCTCGACATCCCCTTTGCAATCAACCCGCGGCTGGTCCGGGGGCTCGACTACTACACCCGTACGACCTTTGAACTGGTGATGGGGCATCTGGGCGCCCAGAACACCGTGGCGGCCGGCGGCAGGTATGACGGCCTGGTGCGGGAAATCGGCGGCCCGGCAACAGGGGGCATTGGTTTTGCGCTTGGCGTTGAGCGGGCGATCTCGCTCATGGACAGCGCGAATATCGCCCTGCCTCGTCCGGCGCTTTTTCTTTCCGCTCTCGGGCCGGAGGCCGTGGCCTTCGCTCTTCCGGTCCTCCATGACCTCAGGTCCGCCGGCATCCGCGTTGATACGGACTATACCGGCAGCAGCCTCAAAAGCCAGATGAAGAAGGCGGACAAATCCGGCGCGGACCTTACGCTGATCATCGGAGAAGAGGAAATTAAAAACAACAAGGCAATTCTGCGCAATATGAAGACGAAAGAACAATCGGTACTGACGCTGACGACGCTCATAGAAGACCTGAAGAAACGGTTGCTGCCGGCATGAAGGTAGGGGTGATTTCCGATACTCATGTGCCGACGATCGTACCTGCTCTGCCTCCCGTAATATACGATATTTTTCGCGGCGTCGATCTTATCCTGCATGCGGGAGATATCGTTTCTCTTTCCGTCCTCGATGAGCTCAGGGCCATTGCTCCCGTAGAAGCAGTGGCGGGCAATGTTGACGACGGTGAAGTGCTTGCGCGGCTTCCCTTTAAAAAGATCATCCGGCTGGGGAGGTATCGTGCAGGACTGATTCACGGAAAATTTAAGATCGATGTCCAGAAGGAGATGATCAGGAAGGAGTTCGACCACGTTGATCTTATCGTGTACGGCCATTCACACACTCCTTTCTGGGGCATGATCAACGGAGTTTATTTTTTGAACCCCGGCAGCCCCACCGACAAACGTCACGCGCCGTATAATTCCGTTGCCATTCTGGAAGTAGGGGACGCACTGACTGCAGAGATCATAAAAATTTAAGATCAGGTGCGAATTCCGCAGAAGAAATTCTTTTCAAGTTGCAAAGGCCCCGGCTTTGTGATAAATTTTGCACAACGATGGCTATTGAAAAAATAAAATTCGGGACCTCGGGTTGGCGCGGCGTGATTGCCGACGATTTTACCTTCAGCAGGGTACGGGTCGTTACGCAGGCCATCGCTGATCACCTTGCCGCGCAGGGATTGAAGGATAAGGGCATCATTGTCGGGTACGATACGCGCTTTCTGTCCGAACGTTTTGCCGAGGAAGCGGTAAAGGTTCTCGCGGCAAACGGCGTTCATTGCTATCTGTCCAACCGTGACGTCCCTACGCCTGCTGTCGCATTTGAAATCATCAGGAGAAAAGCCGCAGGCGGCATCAATTTTACGGCAAGCCATAATCCACCGCAGTACAACGGGCTCAAGTTCTCCCCTGCCTGGGGAGGACCGGCGCTTCCGGAAGAGACAAAAGACATCGAGACCCGGGCGAACGCTTTTCTCGAAAAAAATTCCGTTCCGACGATGCCCCTTGCCGAGGCGAAACAAAAGGGCATGGTTGAAGACGCTGACTTTCGCAAGGCCTATTTCGACGATCTGAAAAAAAAGATCGATTTCGAGCCGATAAAAAAAGCGAAACTGAAAATCGCCGTCGATCTGCTCTACGGAACGGGCAGGGATTATCTTGACTGCGCGCTCAAAGATGCAGGTTGTGCCGTCACGACGGTGCACGGCTATCGCGACGCCTTGTTCGGCGGCCATGCGCCCGAGCCTTCTGAGGCGAACCTTGCCGAACTGTCGGCTGTCCTGAAAAAAGGAAAGTTCGACATCGGCCTTGCCGTGGACGGAGATGCCGACCGGTTCGGCGTGATGGACCCGGACGGCACGTATATCAATCCCAATCAGATCCTTGCCCTGGTCCTGGATTATCTGTGCCGCACCCGCGGCTGGAAGGGCGGCGCAGCGCGTTCAATCGCCACCTCCCACCTGATCGATGCGGTCGCAAAAAAGCACGGCATCGAGGTCTATGAGACCGGCGTGGGATTCAAATTCATCGGCGACCTGCTGGTGCAGGGCAAGATCATCTTTGGCGGCGAGGAAAGCGCCGGCATGACGATCAAAGACCACGTGCCGGAAAAAGACGGCATTCTGGCCTGCCTTCTTGTTGCGGAGATGGTTTCGAATGAAAAAAAATCCCTCAAGGAGCTGCTGAAGCGCTTGTATAAGGAAGTCGGCGTCATTCTCGACGGCCGGATCAACATCCGGATCACCGAGATAAACCGCAAGGCAATGGAAGACCGGCTGAGCCAGCCTCTGGGCGAACTCGGCGGGCTCCGGGTCAAGGGAAAGAAAACCACTGCCGACGGGACCAAATACATGCTGGAAGACGACAGCTGGGTGTTGATGCGCGCATCGGGCACTGAGCCGGTGGTGCGCGTGTATGTTGAGTCGTCCTCTGAGGAAAAGATCAAAACATTGATCGAAGCCGGCAAAAAGTTTATTCTGGGACAATAAGATCAATGCGGAATGCGGATCGGCGAACGCTGAAAGGATGTTTTTCAGTGACGTTCGTTTCATTCCACATTTCGAATTCCACATTCCAGATTTTCAAGGGGGTTCCATGACCGAGATTATCGACGTATACGCACGCGAGGTGCTGGATTCGCGAGGCAATCCCACGGTGGAAGCCGATGTTATCCTTGAGAGCGGCGTTCTGGGGCGGGCCATCGTGCCGAGCGGTGCATCGACAGGCGAACGCGAGGCCCTCGAGCTTCGGGACGGCGGTTCGCGCTATATGGGAAAAGGCGTGCAGAAAGCAGTGACGAACGTCATTGAGCTCATCGCTCCCACGATAACGGGGATGGACGCAACGGAACAGGCCACGATCGACCGCGCCATGATCGAACTTGACGGCACCGAGAACAAGGGGAAACTCGGCGCGAACGCGATTCTCGCCGTTTCTCTCGCCGTGGCCAAGGCAGCTGCCGAGGATGCGGGGCTGCCGCTCTACCACTACCTGGGCGGACCGAACGCCAAGGAGCTTCCCGTGCCCATGATGAACGTGTTGAACGGCGGTGCTCATGCCGACAACAACGTGGACATCCAGGAATTCATGATCATTCCCGCGGGGGCGTCTTCCTGTTCCGAAGCCATCAGGATCGGGACGGAGGTTTTTCACAACCTCAAATCCGTGCTGAAAAAGAAAGGGCACAATACTTCTGTCGGTGATGAGGGCGGCTTCGCTCCGAACCTGAAATCGAACGAAGAAGCAATTCAGGTTATTCTTGAAGCAATCGAAAAAGCGGGTTATAAGCCGGGCCAGGACGTTTTCCTCGGCCTGGACGCCGCTGCCAGCGAATTCTACGAGAACGGCGTCTACGATCTCAAAGGAGAGGGAAAAAAGAAGTCTTCCGAAGAGATGGTCGCTTTTTATGAAGAGTTGATCAAGCGATATCCGATCATTACCATCGAGGACGGCATGTCCGAAAGGGACTGGAAGGGCTGGAAGCTCCTGACCAACGCGCTCGGCAAAAAAATCCAGCTTGTAGGCGACGATATCTTCGTGACCAATACGTCGATCTTCAAGAAGGGCATCGCCGAGGGCATCGGCAACTCGATCCTCATCAAATTGAACCAGATCGGGACGCTTACGGAAACGCTTGATGCCATCGAGATGGCGAAGCGGGCGCAGTACACGGCCGTAGTTTCGCACCGCTCCGGTGAAAGCGAAGATGCCACGATTGCGGACCTCGCTGTTGCGACCAACGCCGGCCAGATCAAGACCGGATCGCTTTCCCGCACTGATCGCATCGCAAAGTACAACCAGCTGATCCGGATCGAAGAAGAGTTGGGTGACGCCGCAGTTTACCGCGGCAGGGAAGTGTTCTATAGTATAAGGAAATAGAGTCAGGAGTCAGATTCCTCCTGACTGCCTGCTCTTTTGTGTGTAATTCGGCATTCCGAATTTTATTTACACCCGCGTTTACGAGCCTGCACCCGGTGCCATGAGTGCTCGCTGCGAATACGAGTGTGCACGGCGCGAGTGCAGGGTGCATTCCGCAATCGAACAATGGACCGTCCTTCCTTTGAAAAAATCGTAGCACGAGCCCTTCAACGTCTTCCCGGAAAATTCAGAAAGAAGCTGCAGAACATTGTCATCGAAATCGAAGACGTTCCGCCTCAGAGCCTCCTGGACGACATGGGGATAACGTCGGGAACGCTCTTTGGTCTCTACCAGGGCGTGCCGCTTACGGAGCGAGAATGGAATTTCGGGAACGCGCTTCCGGACCGCATCGTCATTTACCAGAAGTCAATCGAACGCGCCGCAGTCTCTCCCGGGGAAACAGAAGAGATCGTGCTTGATACGGTTGTGCACGAAATCGGGCACTATTTCGGATTCGATGACGATGCGCTGCATTCGATAGAAGAAGAGAAAAGCAGGGAAAAGGGAAAAAAGAAGCCGGCAAAATAACACCTGCAACATCTCTACGTTCAGCAATAAATTTTTACGATCTTCTCAATAATTCCCGTCGTGGATGCGCCATCGAGGTAGGGCACGTTCACGACCCGTCCGCCCCGCGCTTCCACCACGTCCCGCCCGATGATCTTTTCGATCGGCCAGTCACCGCCTTTGACCAGAACATCGGGTTTAATTTCCGATATGACCCGGTAGGGATCCGGTTCGTTGAAGATCGCGACAAAGTCCACAACTTCCAGGGCCGCCAGTGTCTCCATGCGGTCGGCCTCGGAGTTAATGGGCCTTTTATCGCCTTTAATCATACGGACCGAGGCATCGCTGTTGACGGCAACAATCAGTATATCGCCGAGAGATTTGGCTTTCGCGAGATAGCGGGTATGTCCGGTATGGATAATGTCGAAGCATCCGTTCGTAAAAACGATTTTTTTGCCGGCTGCGCGCAAGATGGCCAGAAGGGGAAGCATTTCGCCTGGAGTCTTTATTTTTTTGTGCATGCAAGACTATAATATAAAACAGAGGAGAAATCAAGATGCTGGAGAAGAATCGAATGACCGGAAGAGTTCAGGCTGAGACGATTGATCCGGGAGGAGATTATACCCGGGGAAACAGTGTTCGCTAATCTTGACAGGTTCTGTAAATCTCATCGAACAATGGCGCTACGCGTACAAAGGCCTGCAACACGGTCGGATCAAAGTGCTCCGGCATGGTCCTTCCATCTCCTTCGGTAATGATCTTGAACGTTTTCTCGTGGTCAAAGGCGGATTTATAGGGTCTCTTGCTTCGAAGGGCGTCGTACTGGTCGACCAGCATGACGATTCTTCCCCCGATCGGGATGTCTTCGCCCTTGAGGCCCCGGGGATACCCATTCCCGTCCCATCGTTCATGGTGGCACAAAGCGATGGACGCGGCAACCTGGATCCCCGGATAGGTGGAGCCGGTAAGCATCTTCTCGCCTATGGACGTATGCGTTTTCATAACCGCGAATTCTTCCTGAGTAAGGGCGCCCGGTTTGAGAAGAATGTTGTCGGGGATCCCGATCTTGCCCAGATCGTGCATGGGACTCGCGAAGGCAAGGGTCTCCGCAAAATCGGAGGACAGGTCCAATGCTTCGGCGATCTTTTTCGAATAAAGGCCGATCCTGGCGATATGAGCGCCGGTAGCCGTGTCGCGGTATTCGGCGATTGACGTTAGACGCTGTATGATCTCGGTGCTCATGTTCTTGACCATGGTCAGAGCGTAGGCAAGCTCCTGTGTGCGTATCCGGACGGTGTCCTCCAGCATGGACTTGTAATTTTTTTCCATCTGGACAAAGCGGGTGTATTTGACCGCTTTTTCTATAGAATGGATGAGATAGTCGGGGTTGTAGGGTTTCGTGATAAAATCAAAAGCGCCCCGTTTGACGGCGTCGACTGCCACATCGAGCTCGGCAAAGGCCGTCATCAAAATGACGGGAATTTGCTGATTGTAGGCATGGATGTTTTGCAGGAGCTCAATGCCCGTAATTTGCGGCATCTTGATGTCGGTCAGGACCACGTCAAAGTTGACTTTCGCAATCGTTTTCATTGCGTCCGATGCGTTTTGGCAGGTATAGACCGTGAACCCGTATTCCCTCAGCAGCGTTGAGATAGATTCCAGAACGTACGGGTCGTCGTCAACGATAAGCAGAGTGCTTTTCCCCTTATCAGCCATCTATTCCGGACCTCCTCGATGTTTTCTATAACAGTCCCTGGAAACAACCCGAACGATGTTCGCTGCAACAGAATTGTGGACAGCAACTGCCGGAATGCGTTATGACGCGCCGCGTCTTCCCTGAAGAGAGCCGTTCTTCGTTACGCTGAACAGATACAAGTATACCCGAAATTTCGGGAAATTTCAGTAAACTGTTAGCGCAAAGTGTATAGCTTTACTCAGGTATTCAGGCTGGAGGCTGCATATTCCTTTTATCGAGATCGAAAAACAGCTGATAGATGCCAACGGCGTACAGATACTTCCGGGAGACATGGCGAGGCGTCTCATCGCTCTCCCGCTGTATAAGGACAAGGATGCTTTAGTTGTGGCCATGGCGGATCCGCTGAACATCTTCGGTGTCGACGATATCCGCAAGGCGACGGGCTTTGCGACGCTGCATACGAATGATGCGGAAAGCGCAGCCACGCGGCTCATCGATATGGGTATCGAGCCTTTTTTAATCGCATCTTTCGTGATCGGGATCCTCGCTCAGAGGCTGACGCGGAAAATCTGCGACCGCTGCAAGAAACCCTATCCAGCCACGCAGGAGCTGCTTAAAAGCCTCGGTATGGCGGGCAACGGCGGGACGTTTTACCGGGGCGAAGGATGTCCGGCCTGCAAGAACACCGGTTACCTGGGAAGGATCGGGCTGTACGAACTTATTGATATGAACGAGGCGATCAGGACGCTGATTATCGCAAAGGCGTCGAACAATGCCATCAAAACCGCTGCTGCGCAGGCGGGGCGCATCCGGAACCTCCACTCGGACGTCACCTGATATACGCTTCCGTCACATATCGCCGCATCATGCGGTGGCT
>VFSW01003810.1_pt1 | contig 22595 bp, 12 predicted proteins | sample 5358111 | NCBI WGS metagenome assembly VFSW01 (sample SAMN11554181, study PRJNA540505) | mine drainage metagenome | isolation source: sediment from site ElyBrook_90M | place: USA: Ely Copper Mine, Vershire, VT | collected 2017 | reverse complement strand
CACGTTCATCCCATACGGGATCGATGAGCACCCGGACACCGTCAATCTCAACCAGGGACGACGCGTGTCCGAACCAGGTGACGCGAAGGCCAGATTGAGGGCTTGTCGCGTAGACGCGAAGGTCTGTTAGGAATGGTCCCGGTGTGCGATGGGGCGACCGCGCGGCCGCTCCCAGAAAAAAGCGCGGACCGACCTTAAAGATGATGGAAATGCCGCCTACTTTTGTAGGCACTGGATTCAGGAATCGTTTGCCGTCACGCGCCGCTGGCACTAAGGACATATGTATTTGATTGTGAATGACACGACAGGATTCGGTAAGCACGATCTCGATCGGTTCTGTTGAAATCTGACTTTTCGCCCCGGATCTGGCCTCTCATGGTTAAAAATCTTGCCCGCACGGGGTCTTGGCCTCACAATCGAAACTACGATGAGCATCATTCCCCGAACATCTGCCCTTCGTCTGATCGTCTGTTTGAAACTCATAGCGCTCTTTCTCCTGCTGGCTGCGACGGCTGCTTCGCAATCGCAGGATATGCCCGGCCCGTTATTTAACGGGCTTCGGTGGAGGCTCATTGGCCCGTTTCGTGCGGGTCGTGTTGTTGCTGTGAGCGGCGTTCCCGGAAGTGATGGAGATTTCTTCTTTGGGAGCGTTGACGGTGGGGTGTGGAAGACCACGGATGCCGGCACGGTGTGGGAACCGATCTTTGATCACGAGCAGGTCGCGTCGATCGGGGCGCTGGTGGTGGCTCCCTCCGACCCGAAGGTGATCTATGCAGGGACCGGCGAGTCCGATATTCGCTCGGATCTGGCCTCGGGCGATGGCATGTATCGCAGCGATGATGGAGGCTTGACGTGGAAGCATATTGGTCTTGAAGACTCCCGGCAAATCAGCCGGATCCTGGTCGATCCAACGGATGCACGCGCTGTTTATGTGGGAGTTCTTGGGCACGCTTACGGGCCGAACGATGAGCGGGGAGTTTACAAGTCTACTGACGGCGGTGATCACTGGCAGCGAGTACTCGACAAAGGACCGGACGTAGGCATCGCCGATATCGCTATGGCGGCGCGCCGACCCCAGGTAGTGTTTGCGGCCACCTGGAATACGCATCGTCCACCCTGGGCCACGTATGCGCCAGTCGACGGGTCCGGCAATGGAATCTATCGATCGACGGACGGCGGAACGCAGTGGGTTGCGATCACAGGGCGCGGCCTACCTGAAGGAAAGTGGGGACGCATCGGCATTGCAGTGGGTGCAGATGGACGACGCGTGTACGCAACAATAGATTGTCCGGGTCATTCAGGGCTTTATCGTTCCGACGACAAGGGAGAAACGTGGACGCTCGCGAATGGGGATGCGCGCATAACAAGCCGCGCCTGGTACTTCAATTCACTGACAATCGATCCGACCAATGATGATGTGCTCTACGTTCCGAATGTAGCGTTGTATCGAACGGAAGACGGCGGCAAGTCGATCGAGATCGTTCGAGGAGCGCCGGGCGGCGATGATTACCACCAGATATGGGTCGATCCGAGGAACTCGTCGCACTTGATGCTGGGCGTGGATCAGGGGGCGACAGTCAGTCTCGATCGCGGCAAGACGTGGACGACCTGGTATAACCAGCCGACGGCGCAACTCTACCACGTCACGACCGATCATGCCTTCCCTTACACGGTCTACGGAGCGCAGCAGGATAGCGGAGCGATTGCCGTGCATAGCCGGTCTGACCACGGACACGTGGACACACGCGACTGGTTTTTGCCGGGCGGCAGTGAAAGCGGGTATATCGCAATCGATCCTAAGAATGAAAACCTGATCTATCTTTCAGGTGCTTATGGCGATGTTCAGCGCTTCGACCGGCGTACTGCGTTCAGCCAGAACATAACTCCTTGGCCGCTCGGCGGCTTTGGCCTGCCGATCAATAAACGCAAATATCGAGATCCCGGGCCGCCGGCCATGGTTTTTTCTCCCGCTGACAACACCTCGCTCTATCTCGGCACGCAATACGTGATGAAGACGGCCGACGGCGGCCTTCACTGGGATAAGATCAGCCCGGATCTGACCGGGGCGGTTGCGGGTACGGCCGAAGATGGGGCGACAACAGTAGAAAACGCCAAGGAGCGTGGATACGGAGTGGTTTATGCCATTGCCCCTTCTCCGCTAAAAGCGGATGAGGTCTGGGCAGGTTCAGATACGGGGCTGGTGCATCTGACGGTTGATGGCGGAAAGAACTGGCGAAATGTTACTCCGCCGGCGCTTCCGGCATGGAGCCGGGTCTCGATGATCGAGGCTTCGCGCTTCGACGCGGCAACCGCGTATGTTGCCGTAGACAGGTCACGGCTCGACGACAGAAAGCCTTATCTCTACGTCACACACGACTACGGCAAGAGTTGGAAACTGAAGGTAAGCGGTATTGCAACGAGTCACTTTGTGCGGGCTGTTCGCGAAGATACCGAGAATCGCAACCTTGTGTTTGCCGGCACCGAGTTTGGCATCTACGTTTCATTTGACCAGGGTGACAGTTGGCAGTCGCTGAACATGAACCTGCCCGTCACCTCGATCCGGGATATGGCGCTGAACGGAAGCGACCTGGTGGCGGCCACGCACGGACGCTCGTTCTGGGTGCTCGATGACATTGCGCCGCTTCGCCAGATGGCCGAGATGCGGGCGGCCAAGGCGTACCTCTGTGCTCCAACGGCGGCTGTGCGCGTGGATAACGATGTTTTCCTGGGAACGCCCTTGCCGCCGGAAGAGCCGCAGGCCAGCAATCCACCCAACGGGGCCATTCTTGACTACTACCTCCAAAGCGGTGCACAAAAGGTAGCCCTGCAGATTCTCGATTCGCAGGGGCATGTGCTGCGGCATTTCTCAAGTAGCGATACTACAGTCGCGAAGCGGCCTTTGCTCCCGATTGCGGAGCGGTGGTTTCCGCAGCCGGAAACATTGCAAGCGAGCAGTGGAGCGCACCGATTCGTGTGGGATTTGGCTTCAGGCGGGGCGGGCTCGGGAATGGACGATGATGACGAAGACGAGTCCGCAGTGCCTCCTGGACCACGCGTGCCCCCGGGAATGTATACGGTTCGGCTCACGGTGGATGGAACGATGCTGGACAGGACCCTGAAGGTGACGATGGACCCGCGCGCAGACGCCACCACTGAGACACTGATGCAACAATTCACGACTGCGAACACTATCTATGCCGAGACCCTGCAAAGCCGCAAGGCAATGGCGGAACTTGAGAGCGTAGAGAGCCAGTTGAAGAAAATGGAAGCTGACAGTGAAAGCCAACCAGCCGAACTCGAGAAGGCGTTACGCAGCGCCAAAACTAAGCTTGGAGAGATCAAGGGCGGCGACATGGGCGAGGACAAAGATAAAGGTGAAAACGCCATCGGACTTTCGGAAGCAAACGCGGGGCTGGGCGTGGCGCTGCGCATGGTCGAGAGCGGGCATCGGTCTGCGCCATCGCAGGCCATGGCGATTTCGGAAGAGATGGGAAGGTTGGCACGCACGCAGGTCGCGGCCTGGCAGAAATTCAAGACGGCTGAACTAGCTCAACTGAATGCGGCCCTGGTGCGCGCAAAGCGAAAGCCGCTGGAGATTGCGGCAATCGAAGAACAGGTGCACTACGCGATGACGCGCTGAACTGAAAGGCAGCTGAGAGCACACACCGTGAGACCATCACAACGGGAAATTTAATTACAAGCTGCTTGGATGGTCGAAACAGTGAACAGGAAGCGCGCAAGGAAGGGCAAATTCCTGCACGCTTCTCAATGGAGATTTTATGAAGAAGGGGAAGAACTTAATGCAGGTGAAAGCGGATAAGAAACGTGTGAGGCGAGAGCCGCCAGGATCTTGGGGATCTGAGCTGTGGGATGAATTTTAAGGGGAAAGGCCCGCAAGAACGCCGTTAATCCGGGATCGAAGAACTTTTCTATCGCCTTAAGGCAAGTCTAGGTTAAGAGGGGAAACGGGAAGAGGCTGCCGAAGCGCCTCGTTCCCGTTTGTTCACGTTTATGCGAGCTTGACGTTCTCTGCCTGCCAGCCCTTGGGTCCCTTGACCACGTCGAACTGGACTTGCTGACCTTCTTGCAGCGAACGGAAGCCGTCGCTCTTGATCGCCGAGAAGTGCACGAATACGTCTTCGCCGTTGGTGCGGCTCAGAAATCCGAAGCCCTTGGCATCGTTAAACCATTTCACTGTTCCCTGTTCCATAACACAATTCCTTTGTTGCTTGGTGTATCGGAGAACTCAATGTGGAATTGTTTGCAAGTCAAGCGGTAGAGCAGAACAGGCAAGAACGCCAAGTCGGATTCAACGACCAGCCTTGAGTATAGCATTCATTCAATTTCGAAATCTGGAAACTGGCCCCTACAGTCGCAATCAGGCGAGATTGCTGGAGGTGGCGTCTTGAATGGCAGATTGCAGCCGCCCCCAGGTGCAGTCCTTGAACGGTGAGCCGAAGACCCCGCTTTGGCTGTAACCATCTCCGCTGATCAATCGACCTTTTCGCCGGATTCGTGCTAGGAGAAGCGCCGGGAACAGCGTATGCTCAGAAGAGGAGGACACTGCTTCACGTTCTCCCGTCCTTGGCCTTCTCGATGTCTCCGTATCCGGTCTGCATGAACTTCCTTTGGATTTAGTCATTCCACGGGGTGCGCGGGTTCGAGCCCGGCTGTGGTGCAAACTCTTTATAACCGGGAAATAGAGGCATTCATGCGATCAGAATTGGTCTACTCAGCCGGACTTAGAATAGAAAACCGCTTTCTTCTGGCGACGACGGTCATGCGCGCGGTCCGGAAACTGCACATCAATTCCACACGCACCGAGGATACCGCCAACCACGTGTTTGCTGATGTGGCCAAGGGCCGTTATGCCGATGGCGAACTGCCCGAGATTGTGCCGCCACCGCCCATCGATGAGTTGCTGATTACGTCTGCTGCATGAATGGGCAACTGACCGCCTTGATAAGGCAGGTTGGCCGACCCAATGCGGGGTTTGAAGGCTAAGAGTGTTCCGGGACTGGCCCGGTAGCCGTACCCAATTCACTCAGATTGCCTCGCAAGACACACAGCAGTCTTTAATTTCGGGTAGCTGAAGATAGAGGCGCCCCGTTGGAAGTGGCAGATGCTACGGCCAACGGAGCGCCTCTTCTTCGCGTCCGGCGACCATTATGAAAATGCCCTTGCACTGGCGAGCACAATGTGCGATAACTACGTCATGCGTAGTACGCAAAACGTAGTAGACGAGCGATCCGAATTGCCAGGCAGTCACTATTCCGACCCCCCCATGCTCGTACTTGCCAGCCTCGCTGCGGGACCTAAACACGGCCACGCGATGATCGAGGATATCGCGGGCTTGTCAGGAACGCGGCTGGGGCCGGGCACGCTCTATGGGGCGATTGCACGGCTGGAACAGCAGGGTTGGATCGAACCGCTGGCTCCCGAGGAACGACGCAGGCCGTATCGGATCACTGTGGAGGGGTTGAGGATTTTGCGCGCGCACCTCGTCGTCCTCGACAAGTTTGCCAGGGCCGGTCTAAAGCGACTGGAAGCACTATGAGAGCGACAATCGCACGGCTCCTCATTAGGTTTTATCCGCGGGCGTGGCGTGCACGGTATGGCGAAGAATTCAAAATTTTGCTGGAGAGCACCGAGTCCTACGTGGCCACCTCGGCGAACGTGTTGGGGTCGGCCCTCCGCGAACATGCGTTTCCAACAGTAGGAGGCCGTATGGGATACGATCCACAGTCGTTTGGCATTTTGGTGAAGAAACCGAGCGCCCTGGTTCCGATGGCGATGTCTCTCACCGCCCTGGCGCTGGTGGTGGGGCATATTGCCCTTTTTGGCATAGCGCGCGAGGCCGACGAAAACGCTACCGCTCACCTGTGGCAGATTTTGATGGGCGGCCAACTGCCGGTGTTGGCGTTCTTTGCCATCAAGTGGCTGCCTAAAGCTCCGAAGCAGACCTTGTTTGTGATGGGAGTACAGGTCGGCGCAGCGCTGGCCTCCATGGCGCCGGTCCTCTACTTCAATCTTTAGGCCAGGGATGAGTGTCTGATTCCTTGTGTGTATGTCTGATTTCTGACCGGCCAATACATTGGCTCGGAACGAGCAGCCATTGGGGGATCGAAATTGCATGCGATGGGGCAGGACCTATAATTCGCATGAGATTTTGAAGCCAGGAAAAATGACACCTATGTTGAAACCGTTCCTATGCGCCTTTGTCGTCGCCGGGTGCTTGTTGCCCGGCGTCTTAATTTTGGGACAAGCCCCTCCAGCCGATCCTTCAATTGAACGCAACGTTGCGATGAAGACGCGGGATGGCGTCACGCTGTATGCGGATGTATACCGGCCGGCAGGTGAGGGCACTTTCCCGGTTCTTCTGCAACGCACTCCCTATAACAAAGACAATGCAGCCCAGTTTGGTCGCGATGCGGCCAATCGCGGCTTCATGGTCGTGGTGCAGGACGTGCGCGGGCGTTACAAGTCTGAGGGCGAGTGGTACACGTTCAAGCACGAAACAGACGACGGCTACGACACAGTTGAGTGGGTGGCCGCGCTGCCCCATGCCAACGGCAAGGTTGGCATGTTCGGCGGGTCGTATGTGGGTGCCACGCAAATGCTGGCGGCGATCGGGCATCCGCCCCATCTGGCCGGAATTTGCCCGGTCGTCACAGCCAGCAACTATCACGAAAATTGTACCTATCAGGGGGGCGCGTTCGAGCAATGGTTCAACGAGTCGTGGACGTCGGGACTGGCCCAGGATACGTTCAATCGCACGGTGGTGGCGGGTTCGAACGCGATGGTGGGCAGCAAAGTGCTGCCGCTAAAGGAGTATCCGCTCTTCAATATGGAGATCGGGACGGACGCCGCAGCGTGGACGGACAAATTCGCTCCATATTTCATCGACTGGGTCAGTCATCCCGAATATGACAGCTTCTGGGAAAAATGGGCAATCGACGAGCATTACGCGGATATCCAGGTACCGGCGCTGACAGTTGCTGCCTGGTATGACATCTTCCAGGGTGGTTCGCTGAAGAACTACATGGGACTGAAGACCGAGGCGGGAAACGCAGCGGCGCGTGCGGGACAGAAGCTGATGGTGATTATCGGCGGACACGCGGGAAGCGGCCGCACCATTGGCGCAGTGGACTTCGGTGCAGACGCTCCTTTCGATGAGAATGCCGTTGTTCTGGAGTGGTACGAATATTTGTTTCAGGGCAAGCAAAATGAGTTCGCGACCCAAAAGCCAGTGAAGATCTTCGTGATGGGCGAAAACAAGTGGCGGTATGAGGATAGCTGGCCTCTGGAGCGCGCGAAGGAGACGCACTACTACCTGCACTCCGATGGCGAGGCAAACGGCGGTGCAGCGGGCGGGACGCTGTCGGTTGAGGCCTCGAAGAGCGAAAGAGCCGACAACTTTACCTACGATCCGGCTAATCCTGTACCGACGGTGGGCGGTCCATTGTGCTGCGATCCTGTGCACCTTCCGGCGGGACCTCGGGATCAGAAAGACGTAGAAAGCCGGAGCGATGTGCTGGTGTATTCGACGCCGGTCTTGGACCAGGATACCGAGGTGACGGGGCCCGTGACCCTTGATCTCTTTGCCAAATCATCGGCGAAGGATACGGACTTCACAGCCAAATTGGTGGATGTGTGGCCGAACGGGTTTGCGCAGAACCTTACCGAGGGAATTTTGCGCGCACGGTATCGGGTATCGAGGAGTAAGGCCGATCCGATCGAACCCGGCAAGGTGTATGAGTACAAGATTGATCTCTGGTCAACAAGCAACGTGTTTCTGAAAGGGCACAAGATCAGGCTGGAGGTTTCAAGCAGCAATTTTCCTCGTTTTGACCGCAACCTGAACACAGGAAAGAGCGCAGGCGACAGTTCTGCCTTTGTGAAGGCTGACAACACGGTGCTGCATGACAAAGAGCACCCGAGCGCGTTGGTATTGCCCATTGTGCCAAGGTAAGCAAAACGAAGTCTGCTCGCTGATTTATGGTGGAAGGCGAGCATGAAGCAAATTCTCACGCGCCTCGTTCTGACGCTTCCGGTTGTATGGCTGGTGGTTTCGCTGGTATTTCTGCTGATCCACCTGGTGCCGGGCGATCCGATTTCAGAGATGCTGGGCGAAGGGGCAACTCCGGCAGACATCGGCGCCCTGAGGCATCAGTATGGGCTGGATCAGCCTTTGTGGAAACAGTATCTTCACTATTGGAATGGAGTTGCCCACGGAGATCTTGGTAACTCGATCCGGTTGCATGAAACGGTGTCTCATCTTGTTTCTCAGCGGTATCCTTATACGCTGGCCCTGACAGTGGCGGCCCTGGTGATGGGGCTGTTGCTGGCATTGCCAGCGGGGGTTGCTGCCGCGGTGCGCCGCGGGAAGGGTCTTGACCAGGCCCTCTCGGTGGTGAGCCTGTTCGGGCTTTCTGTGCCGGGTCTCGCACTCGGCCCCGTACTCATCCTCGTGTTCTCAATCCTTCTCGGATGGCTGCCTGTCTCGGGTGCGAACGGCGGAGGGAGCAAACCGATCGACTGGCATTACCTCGTGTTGCCGGCAGTCGCAATGGGGGCTTCGCTGGCGGCGATTCTGACCCGCATGGTGAGGACGGCGATGTTGGAAGAGCTTGGCCAGGATTACATTAGAACCGCGCGTGCGAAGGGGTTAAGCGAGCGTGCGGTGGTGTGGCGGCATGCGCTGCCCAATGCACTCGTCCCGATCGTAACGATAGTGGGGTTGCAGTTTGGGGCATTGCTGGCAGGTGCGATCGTGACCGAAAAGATCTTCAGTTGGCCCGGCCTTGGGCGGCTCGTCGTGGATGCGATCTCGAACCGCGATTACGCGTTGGTACAGGGGTGCCTGTTGTCGATTGGGTTGACCTACGTACTCGTGAACTTGCTAACCGACGTGGTATACCGATGGGTGAATCCGCGGATGAGGGATTGAGGGCGCAAGGCCGTCAATTCAATGATGCGCCAGTGCCGTCAAACTCCAAATTTTTGTCCGTGGCGCTCACGTCCGATCAATGCCATCACCGACGCAAGCACAAAGACGCTGATAGCAGTCAGAGCCATTGCGGTCGCATAGCTCGTCTTCTGTGCGTAGACGGCTTCGATGTAAACGACAGAACTCGCAATGACTCCGGCGCTTTGATACGCAAAGCCAGGAAGCAAAGCGCGAACCGAGTCAGGCGACAGTTCGGCGAGATGCGCGGGGATGACTCCCCATGCGCCCTGCACCATAAATTGCATGAGAAATGCGCCTACGATAAGAAATGCCTGATTTGGCGCATAGGCCCAGAGGGGTATTACCGCGGCTCCCAGGATAAAGGCAACGATGATCGTGCGGCGGCGCCCCCATCGATCAGACAGATGTCCAAAGATGATTCCCCCGATAATCGCGCCAATACCGGAGATGGCGGTGATGGTGGCCCGGCGAGATGGATCGAAATGCCACTGGCGTTGAAGGAACGTAGGGTACATGTCCTGCGTGCCGTGGGAGGCGAAGAGCATCATGGTCATAAAGAGCAGCAGATAGAGAAAGAGTTTCCAGTGGGAAAAAATCTCGCGCCGCTGTGCCGACCATGACTGGCGCGTCTTGACCGACTTCTGCCAGACGGCGGACTCCTTTACGCGGAAGTGAATGAAAAGTACAAGGCATATCGCGGGCAGGCTACCTACCAGGAAAAGCGGTCGCCAGCCGAGGCGTCCGAAGAGAAAGAAGTAGCTGATGGCTGCAAGCACGTTGCCGGCCGCATAACCCTCCTGGAGCAGGCCAGACAGCATGCCCCGTTTGCTGACCGGCGCCCCTTCCATGGCAAGCGAAGCGCCGACTCCCCAGTTACCTCCCATAACGACCCCGAAGAGAGCGCGCACTATGAGTAACACGGTGTAGCTGGGTGCAAGGGCAGTGAGGATTTCGGCTACGGCGAAGACGCCGATGTTGATCATCAGCGGCACGCGGCGGCCATAGCGATCGGCAAGCAGGCCAAAGACAAATCCTCCCACCGGACGGAAGGCCAGCGTCATGGTTATCACCAAAGCGATCTGCGCGTCTGACTTGTGGAAGTCGTGGGCGATAGCCGTGAGGCAAAAGGTGACGAGAAAAAAATCGAAAGCGTCCAGCAGCCAGCCGGAAAAGCCCGCGATGATGGCGGGAGGATGGCTCGTTGCGGCTTCAGGGTTCCCAATGGAGGGGGAAGGAAGCCGTTCGATTGACGCTGGATCGCCTTCAAGCATACCTGCTCCTCAAAAATGGCAATATCAAACCGTACCAGACACGCGTGACGCCATGGAATTGAAGTCGGGAAGGGCGTCAGAATGTGCGAAGGCTCCACCCAAAAAGTTTCGAAATCAACAGGCCACCTGATGATAGGGTCCGCCATCTAAGATGCTGGGCCAAATGCGCTATTGCAAGCTTCGCGGGTAATTTCATTTCGGTTTATGATCGTTCATCGATCTGGGCTTATCCCTGGTTGTTTCACCGGCTCCGATGTTGGCGTATCTGCGATTGCAAGCGTTCGTGTGCGGCGACATAGTGGAGTAGCTCCTCTCTGTGTATCCGGGTATGACGGCTGTGAATTGACGCAAACTGCAGCGCAATACTTTGGTGTAGGTCGGGGAGCGAAGCAATATCCAGGTGTGTGCGAATCTCCTGGTGATTGCGCGGCGAATCGACATTCCGTTTTTCTGTCGCAGAATATCTCAGCGGCAAAGTCACGGAAGTGCGCGTTTCACGCAAGCGCGCTATGGCCAAGGAGAACTTCACATGCACCTCCCCATCTTTAAGGCCAGGACTACCCCTTCACATCTTCACAACATGTCGGCGCTTCGAGCGCTTTTATTCCTGCTTGCCGTGACGGCGATCTCCCTACCGGGCGCGTTCGCGCAATATCGCGCATCGATCCAGGGAACGGTGACTGACACCCAGGGCGGGGTGATTCCCGGAGCGAAATTGACGCTTACCAATAACGCTACCAATGAGAGCCAGGTAAGAACGAGCAACGGCGTTGGCGTCTATAACTTCAACGCACTCCCGCCGGGCAAATTCAAGCTGGTTGTCGAGAAGGATGGATTTCAGGCCAAGACTCTTGACAACGTGCAAATTATTCCTGAGCAGGCGAACTCGCTCAACGTACAGTTGCAGGTTGGCGCGGCCGCGCAGACCGTGACCGTCGACGCGTCGGAGGCGCCGCTGCTGGATTCGGCTACCGCCACCATCGGGGGAACCATCTCTGAAAATCAGATCCAGCACATGCCTTCGTTCGGGCGTGACGTCTTTCAATTGACGCAACTGGCGTCGGGCACCACCGGCGACGCATCGCAGGGCGCAGGCGGCGGCAGCTACAGCCTGCCGGGCACGCAGGGCCCCGGCGGTACGAGCGCGAATGGAGGCATCTTTCAAACGGAAAACGGCCCGCAAGCCTTGGCAAACGGCGGGCAATATGAGAGCAATGGCATTTCAATTGACGGCATCAGCACCACGAGCGCTGTGTGGGGCGGCACGAGCGTCATCACCCCCACCGAAGACTCAGTGGATAACGTACGGGTAGTTGCAAACGGCTACGACGCCGAGAATGGCCGATTCAGCGGGGCCCAAATTGAAGTGACATCCAAGAGCGGCACTAATACCGTGCACGGCAGCGCGTTCTTCCAGGCATATCGCCCGGGGTTGAATGCGTATCAGCGCTACAACGGCACGGGTTTTTACAACTTCACATGCCAGAATCCCGACGGCACCACGCGTCCTTGCACCCCAGCGGAACGCGGCCTGCAAAAAGACACGCAACAGTTCAACCAGATGGGCGGCAGCGTTGGCGGCCCGATCTGGAAGAACAAGATTTTCGCATTCTTCGCCTACGAGACAGAACGGAACAATTCGCAAGTGACGAGCACAGGCTGGTATGACACGTCGGCCTTCGATGGCCTGGCGCCGTCCGGCAGCATTGCTTCAAAATTCCTCACCTTTCCCGGAGCGGGAGTCAATGCCAAGGGAATTATTGGCCAGGCTTGCTCTGACGCGGGCCTGATTGAAGGCAAGAATTGCATTACCATCCCTGGACAAGGCTTAAACATCGGATCGCCTTTGACGACGCCTTTGGGCACACAGGACCTCGGCTGGGTCAGTCCTACGTCTCCCGGTGTTGGCGGAGGACTCAACAATTCTGTTGCCGATATCGCCGACTATACAACGCTTGATCCGACTCACATCGTCGACTCCCAATATAACGGTCGTCTCGACGCTGATGTCACTGCAAAGGATCACGCGAGCTTTGCGATCTACTGGGTCCCAACCGACCAAACTTACTACAGCGGTCCGACGCGCGTATATAACTTGTGGCATCACTCTGTGATCAATGATGCGTTCTCGGGCATCTGGAATCACACATTCTCGCCAACCCTGCTTAACGAAGCGCGCGCCAATGCGGCTGGATGGCGCTATAACGAAGTAGCAGCGAACCCCCAGGAGCCGTTTGGGCTCCCCAATGATTCGGTCGGAACGATTGGCAGTGTCCAGTTGCAAAATTTTGGCGCGCCTGGCCCGAACGATCTCAACCAATGGACTTACAGCTATCGCGATATCCTCACCAAGATCGCCGGCAATCACAGCATCAAGATGGGCGGGGAACTAACGCGCCTTTACTACCTGAATATTGCGCCTTATGCGGCCCGGCCCAGCTTTGGATTCTTCAACATCTGGGACTTCCTCAATGATGCGCCCGAATCAGAGTCAGGCACCTTTAATCCGGCCACGGGCACTCCTACGGCTGCGCGTCAGGATAATCGCGAAGCCCTGTGGGGAGCGTTTGTACAGGCCGACTGGAAAGTCAAGCCGAGCCTCACGCTGAATCTGGGACTGCGCTACACCTACTTTGGACCGTTGACATCAAAAGAAAACAACATGTACTCGGTTCGACTTGGCACTGGGTCTTCGATGTTGACCGGGATGAATATCCAAAAGGGCGGAAGTCTCTGGAACTCGCAGAAACTCAATTTTGGACCGCAGGTTGGCTTTGCGTGGACACCCGCCTTCTACCACCAGAAAGTTGTCATACGCGGCGGATTTGGCATTAATTACAACGAAGAGGAGATCGCCATCTCCGCAAATGTGTTTGGCAACCCCGGTGCTACGGTATCGCCGAACTTTACATCGAGCCTCCCGACCTCCATCAATCCCGGCATCGTCTACCAGGTTCCAACGGATGTGCATTCGATCTATGGATTTCCCCCAAACCCCAACACCATCAGCTCATTCGGAACGAACGGGTTGCCTACAACCAATCAGGTCGGCGTGACCGCGTTCGATACCAACATGCCAACTATGTACACAGAGCACTTTTCGCTTGACACCCAAACGGACCTTGGAAAGCAGTTTGTACTGACGGTGGGGTATCAAGGCAGCGTCTCGCGTCATATCTATTTTCACTATGACGGCAACGCAGTGGCGGCCGTGAAGGGTATTCCTCTGAACCCAGAAGTGAACAGTGTTAACTATTTCGGTAACGGTGGACATGGCAACTACAGCGCTATGCTGGCCGGCCTGAAGCATCAGTTCTCTCACCAATTTATGATCGACGCGGAACTAACCTGGGCGAAAAGTATGGACACAAGCTCCGCGCCTTACACCGAACAGGACTATCCGTATGATCCGAGCCTGTCCTATGGGCGATCGGACTACAATATCACGCGTCAGGAAAAAATCTTTGGAATGTGGCAGCCAGTATTTTTCAAGGGCGATCATTCCTGGATAGAGAAGATCGCAGGTGGATGGTCGCTGAGCGGCATTCTCAATATGCATACGGGATTCCCATGGAGCCCCGTTTATAACAGCACCGTTGGCAGTCTGTATTGCTCCTCATGCAACTACTATCAGGTGTATCCCGCGGCTTACCTCGGTGGGGCGGGAAATGATACGAGCAACAATGCGTTCAAATCGGGGCCACACGTGGGCAATGGTGTCAACAAGAACTTCCCGTTGGCAGCGACATCTCCTAACGCGGCAGAAGCTTACTTCGCTCCTCCTGCTCTCACCGCGGGTCCCGTCTTCCCGGCTACTGGTGCTGTTGTACCCCAGCGACCGGGCGTGGCGAGAAATTCCCTGACCGGTCCGGGCTACAGAGATGTTGACGCAACAGTCAGCAAGCAGTTCGGATTGCCGAGGGTTAAAGGATTAGGAGAGAATGCTGCCTTCGAAGTTCGTGCTGATGCGTTCAACCTGTTCAATAACCTGAATTTCAATCCAGCCAGTATCTCCAACAACATCACCGCGCCGGACTTTGGTCAGGCGAAGACAGCACTCGGCTCGAGGACGGTAACCCTGCAGGCGCGGTTTTCGTTCTAGAGTCAGCCGTGGCAGCTAACCGATGCTAGATAATTGCGGGCAGCAGAGCGATTGTTCATCTGCTGCCCGCATTGTTTATGTTCACTGGTTGCGTGCCACTCAGTAGAAATGAAAGGGAATTTCTCATGCTGCCAAAAACTAGATTAGGCCGGGCGGCCGGGCTTTTGGTCATCGCCCTCGCAATCGGTCTGCCGGCGGTTGCGCAGGAGCGGATCGATATTGATGCGCCGGCGCCGGCAACGCCCTTTCCGCACTTCTGGGAAGAGATGTTTGGATCAGGCCGCGCCATTCTTGCATTGCGCGAAAGCTACCGGGACGATGTGCTTGCAGTGAAAAGAGTGGCCGACTTCAAGTATGTTCGCTTTCACGCAATTCTTCACGATGAGATTGGCGTTTACAACGAAGACGAGCATGGAAATCCCGATTACAACTTTTCTTATGTAGACCAGATTTATGACGGGCTCTTGAAGGACGGAGTGAAGCCATTTGTCGAAATCAGTTTCATGCCGAAAAAACTCGCGTTCAATCCCGATGCGCTGCACCCCTTCTGGTATAAGCAGAACGTCTCGCCACCGAAGAGCATGGAACGATGGGATGACCTGATCAAGCACTTTGCGCAACATCTGGTTGATCGCTACGGCATCGAGGAAGTCTCCCAGTGGTACTTTGAAGTGTGGAACGAGCCAAACATCGATTTTTGGAATGGAATTCCCAGACAAAAATCATATTTCGAACTTTATGCGCACACTGCGCGTGACTTGAAAGGGGTCAGTCCAAAGTTGCGCGTGGGCGGTCCGGCAACGGCTGCGGCCGCGTGGGTCGGGGACTTTCTTAGATACACGGCGGAGAATCACGCGCCTGTGGACTTTGTTACCACGCACGGATACGCCGATGACACGGTAGAAGACCTGTTCGGCACCCATGAAGATATCCCGATGGATGATCGCGTGTGCCGAGCAGTCGCGAAGGTGAGGAGCGAGATCAAAGCGTCAGCTTCGCCGAATCTTCCGTTGTTCTGGACGGAATGGAATGTGCAGGGGATGATGGAGTCAAGGGACACGACCTTTGTCGGGCCAGCGCTCGCAAATACTGTGAGGCAGTGCGATGGAATGGTTCAGATGATGTCGTTCTGGACATTTTCGGATGTGTTTGAAGAGGGAGGTCCGATTCCGAAGCCGTTTGAAGGCCATTTCGGATTAAGGGCCAAGGGTGGTATCAACAAGCCCAGTTATTATGCCTATGGTCTGCTGCATCAACTCGGCAACAATCGCATCGCCAGCGGTTCGTCAGACGCAATCGTGACCAAGACCGACGACGGCGTGGCCGTTGCGGTCTGGAACCTGGTAGATCCTGGCAAGCATGGAACGACGCGAGATACCACCCTGACATTTATCCATCTCCCGGCGGATGCGAAGGTCACATTGCAGCGTGTGGATGAAGATCACGGCAATGTACTGAGGAGTTACCAGGCGATGGGCAGACCTCTTGATCCGACTGCGGCGCAGGTGGAGCAACTGAATCGGGAGAGCGCACTGGCGGCGCCTGAAGCTACCAAACTAAAAGGGGGAAAGCTAGAATTGAGCTTGCTGCCAAACTCCCTGGTACTGATTAAGGTCGAACGATAAAACGAAATGAGCGGATAGACGCGGATCGAATACGGCAGTGCACGGCGTGACTGCCGTATTCGATTAAGTGGGTTGAACCTTCTGGGGAATGTTGGCGAAGTCCTTCATCATGGCATTGAGATCGGCCATGTTCGTTGGAGTTTCGTGGAGCAGCAATTCGGTGGACTGCACCAGCGGGTTGGCGTGGAACCACTGCTGCACAATGTCATCGCAGAGGCAGTTGACGACGGCGAGCAGCGACATTCCCTGGTGGTGCGCCATCCATTCGCGTACCAGTTCTCCGTTGGGCGACGGCGTCGTATAGTCGATCGCTTCATAGAAGCCGTAGGGCCCCACCCATCCGGCTGAATTCATGTGGCGGAGGTTGCTGATCGCCTCAAGTGAGTCGACGCCGAGGGCCAGGAAGGTCGAATACGGAGAGACGACCGGACCCGCTGTCGCATCGTAGAACAACGCCAGTTGGGGGATGCCGTAGGCCAGGTAGTGGTAGTGGCCTGAGTCATTGCGCCGCGCGGCGCCGGACTCTGAGATTCCCCAGGGAATGCCAATTGTGCGGGCGAAAGCTCTTTGCACTTTGACGCACGCTGCCAGTGTCTTGGCGATCAGCGTGTGCGGATAACTGCGCATCCAGAGGGACGGCATGAGGTATTCGAACATCGTGCCAGTCCAGGAGATAATGGCATATTCGCCGAAGACATGGGTGTAGTCGCGAGCGAGCTTGAACCAGCTCTGCTGCGGCAGCTCGCCGCGAGCGACAGCGAGAAAAGTTGCGATGCGGGCTTCGGAGGCGAGCATGTCATAGCAGGAGTCATGCACCTTTTGGCCGCGGACATCGTAGCCGATAGAGAGTATGCGCCGAGCCGGGTCGACAAGAAAGCCAAACTCTGTTTCTTCGGCGAAGCGTTCAGAGAGCTGTGCTATCTGCTTGAGACTTTTCGAGAGTGCGCGAAGTTTTTGAGCTGCGCCCGGAAGAGAGGCGCATAGTTTGGCTGCCAAAGGAGGCGAAGTCGAATTGTCCCTGGACGCTTCAGCGGCGTGCACCAGCTTGCCATGTAGTTGCTCGGCAAAAGCCGCTGCCTGTTCAATCGTCAACAGTTCAGACTTTGAGTTGATGGCTAACTCGGGAACATCGCGCAAAGGTGCATATTCAGGAAGCATCCACGGCAGCGATTCGTGCACCAGAGCGAGGATGGAATCGACGCGACGGCGAGTCTCGGCGATCCACCACGGATCAGCAGGGTGGGTCCCCGAATAAGAGGAAGCGTCAGAAGCTGCAGTGAATGCTGCCGAAGCGGTGGGGAGCCACGCCAGCCAGTCGGCAATGCTCGCGGAATGATTAGGCAGGGAAATCTTTGCAAGCGGCTGGGCCAGCTTGCCTTGCGACTGCATCATCTCCCAGTGGATACGTAAACCGATGAAGAGCTGGCGCGAGAGAAGCGGCTTCTCAAGCAACGCAACTGCGCCGGAATGAAGCGTGTACAGCGAAGCCACGAAGTTTCCGCTGTCAACGGTCGAAACAAAAGGTTTGGCCTCAAGGGGCTCACAAGTGTGAGTGTCGTACCAGTTGTAAAGGTGGCCGCGAAGTTTTTCAAGGCGGCCGATGGTGGCGAGACTGCGCTCGGTGAGGTCAGCAAACTCAGGCGGAGTGAGGAAGCCGAATTCGCATGCGGCCTGGCGCGCGTTGAGGAGTAGCCCGATGTTCGTTGGCGAAACGCGCGCTGCTTCGACGCGGCCCTGTTCCTCAACGTTGTCGGGAATGAGGTAGTTGTGGCGCTCAACACCGAATTCGTGAAAGTAACGCCAGATGCGCAGCGCGTGGCAGTGCAGGAAAGCTTTGTCGCCGGAACTGAGCAGCTTATTCTGCTCGCTCGGCGGCTTGTTGAGCCAGGTCGTAATTAGGGTGACCAGGCACCACAGGACAAGAATGGGCGATGCGACGAGGAACGCGTTTCGATCAGGTGCGATTTCGTAGATCAGGAGCGCAAGACCGCAAGCGATGAAGGGCATCATCGAAAGATATCGGTCGACCGGCGTGGTCTTTCTCGTTAGTGATTCCGACTCGGCTGCGGTTTCCCATTCGAGAAGCCGTTCACCTGTAATGAAGCGGCGAATAAGAGCGCGCACGATGGCGTCTATTGCGAGCAAGGTCTGGTGTGGCAAAAAAAACAGATTGAGCAACGCTACCAGGGCCGCTTGCCCTGACCCCTTCAGAGCCAGGCCGATGCTTCCGTCACGCCCACTGATGATGGCACGGCTCAAGCTGAAGATGAGTTGAATGATAGTTGGGAAAAAGAAGAGCAGCAGCGGAACGACCGTCCAGTAAACAGGGCCGCCGGGCAGGACGAGCCAGCCGGCGACAAAGAGAATAAAAGTGAACGGTTCGACCAGCGAGCGGCGCAGGTTATCGAATATCTTCCATCTTGAAACCGTGGAGATCGGACTCGGCACCCGACGGCCCGACTCATCGGGAACCTTCGAGAACATCCATTGAGTGATCTGCCAGTCGCCGCGTACCCAACGATGTTTGCGGCGCGTATAGGCACTGTAATGGGAAGGGTAATCATCAATCAATTCAATATCAGTAACGAGGCCAGCGCGGGCATAGGCGCCTTCAATAAGGTCGTGACTGAGTAGCGAATTGCGAGGGAAGCGGCGATTGAGAACGGCGTGCAGAGCGGCAACTTCGTAAATGCCCTTCCCGGTGAATATGCCCTCTCCGTAGAGGTCCTGGTATGCGTCGGAGACTGCGCGGCTATAGACATCAAAGCCGCTCTGGCCCGAGTAGATCGAAGCCAGGCGAGAACGCGATGCGGAACTCACGCTAACGCCAATGCGCGGCTGCAGGATTCCGTATCCTTCGACGACGATGCGCAGCTTGGGGTCGATAATCGCCCGATTGAGCGGATGTGCAATGGCGCCGACCATCCGAGCCGCAGAGCCGCGAGGAAGCTGTGTATCAGAGTCAAGGGTCAGAATGTAACGTGCCTGAGGCAGCACATCGAGCCTCCCGGCTTTGATGGGAAACGCGTCGTACTCACCGATGAGCAGCTTATTAAGGTCAAGAAGTTTGCCGCGCTTGCGCTCCCAGCCCATCCAAACGCCCTGGCGCACATTGAAGATGCGGTGGCGATGGAGAAAAATAAATGATCCGCCGCCGTAAGACACGTACCGCTCATTGAGCCCATCGATCAAGCGCACCGCTAGATCAACCAGTGGATTAGAATCGCTGGCATGCGGCTTGTTCACGGAGTCTGGAAGATCGGTTAGCAGGACGAAATGCAGGTGAGGATCGCGATTGGCGAGGAAGCGCACTTCAAGCTCAGTCACGAGTTCGCGGACCTGCTTCTCGTTGAGAAGAAGCGTGGGCACGGCAACTAAGGTAGTGCATTCCGCTGGGATTCCTTTATCAAAGTCCATCTTGGGGAGCGGCTCGGGATCGAAGATGGACGTTACGGAATTGTTGGCCAGGTCGACTGCGCATTGCATGGTGGGCAGTAGCATGAGCAGGAAGGTTATTCCAAGTCTCCACGACACTGCGTAATGCGACAGCAGCGGAAAAAGCGCCGCGGCGATGAAAAGGATAGTAACAAGTTCAATGCCGGTAATGTAGAAGTCGTCGGCATTGTTGCGAATGGCCGCTCGAATGCGATCGGCAATGCGAGGATGGAAGTTGACGCGCTCCGCCAGTTTCGGGAATCCCTTGTCGACTATATAGTAGCCAATGTGGCTGAGGCGCTGGTTCATGCGCGGATCGCTGACCGTCTGGCGAGCACCCTCGCGAGCGAGTTCGAGAGCATGTTCCGCAACCTGCAACTCGGTACAGTCGGAGTGACGCGCAAGATAAGCTATCTTATTGCGATAACCTTCGCGGGTTTCAAAGTCCATCGCCGAATAACAACCGGCGGGATCCTGGCGAAGAAAATCGTCGAGCAGGATGAGAGGTTCGATGATGCCTGCCCAGTCAGTGTTTGCAACTGTGCGCATGCTCAGAAACTGAGCGTTAATCATGGTGGGGGCAGGGGTTCCAGGATTGCGAAGTGCGGCTTGCGCTTCATCGATCATGGCTTCGAGGATGGCGAACCGCAGGAAAGCGGGAATACTCCAAATCTCAAAGACCGTGAGTGGATCGTGTTTCTGCAACGTGCGAACAAATGCCGTGAACGTTTCGTTAGAGAATTGTCCACGCACGGTGCGCAGGTAGAGGGCGCAAACTGCCGCCACCCGTGGTTCGTCCTTGTGGTCGCTGAGCGCAATCCGAGGAAGCCTCTCCAAATCACGGGGCTTGACGGTAACTGCCGTGATGGCAGTGCGCAACAGCCTGGGATTGGCGCGCATGTCCATCAGGCCGATCATGCGCGCATCAGGATTGGATGGCGAAGGCGGGAGGGATGTCAGCTCCTTCTCTAGCTGCAGGAGCTCATTGCGACGAGCCAGCACGCGCGTTGGGAAAGTGCCGGGACCAGTAGGACGAAGTGCTACCTCCCACAACGCGGCGGAGTGCGATGCAGCGGAGAAGTCTTCATGGATTTCGCCATGCTGCGAGTCAAGCATTGTTGCAAAATCAGTCATTGTGCCTCAGCGATAACTGGCTGCCTGCATCTCAAACATGGCGGAGTAGCGCCCGCCGAGAGCCATCAATTGTGTGTGATTGCCTTCTTCCACCAGGCGTCCACCCTCGAGCACAACAATGCGGTCCGCCATGCGTACAGTGGAGAAACGATGTGAAATGAGCAACGCCATCTTGCCTTCAGTCAGTTCCGCGAAGTGCTCAAACACCTCGGCTTCGCTGCTAGCGTCGAGTGCGGCAGTGGGTTCGTCCAGGATGAGCAACTGTGCATCGCGCAAATAGGCGCGCGCCAGTGCAAGCTTTTGCCATTCGCCGGCTGACAGATCGACCCCCCCTTCAAACCGCCGGCCAAGCATCTGATCGTACCCGCCCGGGAGCTTTGCGATAACGCCGGAAGCGAGGCTCTTTTCAGCCGCGTATTCGATCTCTTCACGCTGATGAGGCACTTCGATCCGGCCGACGGCGATGTTTTCACGCGCGGTCATTTCGTAGCGCATGAAGTCCTGGAAGATTACGCCGATCTCGGCATGCAGATCCGCGAGATCGTACTCGCGCAGGTCCACGCCATCGAGTAGGATCTCGCCCTCTGTGGGGTCGTAGAGTCGCGTAATGAGCTTTACTATCGTGGTCTTGCCCTGGCCGTTTTCCCCGATCAGTGCAATGCGTTCGCCGGGATGCAACGTGAAGTTGAAATTGCTGAGCACGCGCCGCTTGGTGCCCGGATACTGAAAGGAGACGTTGCGAAATTCGAAGCCACGGGTGATAGGCCGAGGCGTCTTCCCACCATTCTCTTTCGACTCGACGCGAGGCTTCATTTCAAAGAATGCAAGCAGATCCGTGAGGAACAGGGCCTGGTCGGCCACGCCGGATGCGGTCGAGAACGCCAGTTGGATATTGGCCATGGCCTGCATGATAGCCGTCGTGATAAGGGTAAGATCGCCAATACTGTACTTGCCCTTGATGGTTTGATAGATGCTGTACCCGTATGCGCCGTAGTATCCAAGCTGGCCGACGATAGCCAGCACTCCACCCCAAAAGAGCCGTCGCCGATTGAGAGCCACGTTCTGCTCGTAGATCGTCTGCGATAGAGCCGAAAACCTGTCTGTGAGGTATTTGCTGAGGTTGAAGAGCTTGAGTTCCTTGGCTGCTTCTTTGCTTCCTCCAACCTGGCGCAGATAGTCCATCTGACGACGCAGAGGCGTCTGACGGAAATTCTTTGCGTATGTAAGGAAGGCGAAGTGGCTTTCCCCCAGGAAAGCGGGGATGATTCCGGCGATAAGAAGCAGCAATAGGAAAGGGGAATACTTGATGAGTACGGCCGAAAAGGCGATGGCCGTGACCGTCTGCTGGATCAAGCGTCCCATCTGCTGAATCATGGCCAAGCGGTCAGTGGCCTGTACGCGTGCTCGTTCAAGTCGGTCGTAAAAGACAGGGTCTTCATAGACGGTTACATCGAGAGCGGCGGCCTTGCGCATGACCTCGACGCTGACGTGATGGGTGTATCGATCGGCAAGCAGGTTGTCAAAGTAGTCGACGGAGCGTGACAGCATACCCGTGATGACAGCGAGCGCCATCTCCGACCCCACAAGCCACCAGAAGTTCGAGGGTAGCGGGTGGCTCTTGGCTTGAATGACGCCGTCGATGATGTAGCGTCCGATGATTCCGATGCCGACCGGCAGGAAGGCAACAACAATGCGTATCGTGATATTCCAGAAGACGACTGCAGGGCCCGACTCCCACACAAAATGCAGGACCGGCGGAACGTTTTTGAGGGCACGCAGGCGATCGCCCCAGGCGCTTGCCAATTCGGGCGGCGCCTCAGGTGCTGGTTCAGTAGATTCGCCGGTAACTTCCGGATCGTCTATGGCGGAGGACATTGACTTCCTTCTGAGTACTGTTAAAGGTCGCAGCGGTGAGGGCGCCGGGAAGGCATTTGAATCTTTGTAATTCCACTGAAAAAGGGCGTTCGCTGGCCCGGCCGTTTGTCGGATCTATGTGGCTACGCTGCGCTTGGGATGCTCCTTGTTGTTTGCATCCTTATCGGCGGTTGCCGAGAAAC
>VFSW01003809.1_pt1 | contig 22602 bp, 26 predicted proteins | sample 5358111 | NCBI WGS metagenome assembly VFSW01 (sample SAMN11554181, study PRJNA540505) | mine drainage metagenome | isolation source: sediment from site ElyBrook_90M | place: USA: Ely Copper Mine, Vershire, VT | collected 2017 | reverse complement strand
GGATATATTTTCGCGGGCCGTGACCGGGTGGGCATCGTTTGGCCGGAAGTGCAGAATTTGAAGCATCCGATGGCCAGGAGTGCACGGCTACCGGCCGACCGATTGCGAGTACCCGGCCATTGGGCCTCTAAATTTCGGAGCCAACAAAGCAGTGGGAATGTTGGCCCCTAATTGTCGGTGGGCATTTTATTCGCGCGATCAATGATTAAAGTATCAATCGGCGCCTTCGTCGAGTGCAGACGCAGGCCGAGCTGCTGCTGAAGTGCGCCGATCAGAGTCAGTCCCGATGGGTCGTTGGCGCCTGGAATCTGCGGCCCGTCCGATGGAGCCTCAGGCAGCGGACCACCTGGTCCGCTGCCCCGGCCTGGGCCACCCGGAAATGAACCTGGGTCTGGCGCGAATTCCACAACGAAATCGTATTTGCCGGTCAGCCCCGTCTTATCCACTACAGCCAGGTTGAGCTGGTCTCCCAGCCTGTTCGCCAGTTGAGCCATGGTCTGGGCCTTCCCGATCATCCGCGCGTTCAGCCCGTTGGGGCCCATCGTCTGCATCATAAAGAGCCCTGGCGCGTTCAGCTCAGGGATGCCATTCTTATCCCGCTTCGGCGGGCTGGCGGGCGGACCATCCGGCGGTTGGGCTTCAGGCGCGGAGGGATCGAGGTTTGGCGGTTTCAGTTTCGGCCCGCCCTTCGCCGCTACCACTTCATCTACCTCGAACACCCTGGAACCGTGATGCAACGAGAGGTTCCAGCGTTCCGAGAGAAGGTTTTGCCACATGACACGAAGCTGCTCTTTGGTAGCTCCGGCCGGAACGTTCGCGACGATGTCGAACCTTTCCGTACCCAGCCAGCCGGGGCCTGTCACCTGAAAACGCTTGACGTCCCAGGCCTCGATGAGGATATCCATCAGCGACGCGTTGTTCCACGCGATCCGTCCCGGATCGGCGGTTCCCGGCCCTCCCGTGCGGCCGAACCTGAACACGACCCGGCCACCGCCAAAGGCCTGGGGAGGCGGCGCCGGCTTGATCGAAGCTGCCTCGAAGGTTGGGCCGCCGGCTGCGTTCGCGGCGGCGCACGCGAGAGCGGCACACACGAGAGCAACGGGGACTGCGGCTGAGTATGGCCGATGCATTTCCCCATCGCAGACGCGCGGGAGGACGAGAACGTTTCGCCCGTCATTGTGTGGGCAGATGGCGCCTCCGTGGCGCTTTGTGACGCCGCCAGAGCGGTTCTTAATTCCAGATTTCCTGACTACCGACTATACAGGCCGACAACCCTGGATTGGGCGTGTGTGCCGATTTTAACGCTCAATTATCTGAAGGCTTGCCGAGGCGGTCGATGATGAGCGTATCGATCGGTCCGCGAGTCGCTTCGATCCTCAGACCGAGTTGCTGTTGCACCGCCGCAAAGAGGCCCGGCTTCCCTGAATCGGGTGGCCCTGGAGGCAGTTGGCCTCCGAATTGGCTCTCGTCCGGAGTCCATTTCAGATCGAAATCGTACCGCCCTGCAAGCTCTGTGCTATCCACGACTGGCCGATCGAGAATTGCGCGCTGCAGCACGGAGGCAAACTGCCCAATGGTCACGTTATGCGCGGGGAGCATGGCACGATCGATCCCACCGCTCGCAGCCGGATACAGCGTGCTCGTCACGTTATAGGGTTCGTCGGGCGGCGCGGTGCTGGGCTTGAGTTTCGGGCCACCCTTTGCCACCGTAAGCTCGTAGATTGCGGATTCCTTCCTTCCACGGTGGAATTTGAGATTGAATCTATCGTTCAGCAGCTTTCTGAGCATGCGCATCTGGTCGTCATAAGATGGGCGGAGTTCCCCTGGTGTCGCCGCGATCACATCGTAGCGATCCGTTTCCATCCATGAGGGACCTCCGGAGATCATCTTTGGATTCAGGTCGTAAGCCGCCGCAACTAAACCCCCGACGGTGTAGTTCCTCGCCTGAAAACGGTGCGCGCTCTGCATTCGGATGTATCGTCCGGCGTTGAGGTCTTCCGGCGCTGCCCGCTTGATAGTCGCAACCTCGAACGCCTCGAAAGATGGGCGCGATCCGGCCACCTGGGCGCCCCTGAGCGGTGACTCGCCGCAGGAAATCGCCAGAACCGCAGCGAAAAGCAGGATGCGACGCAAGCTCATTTGTGCGCGGCTTCAGCCGAATTATATCGCGCTGTACTCCAACGAGCTGAGCCGCGCTTGACGGCCTGACCCCGCCCCGCGCTCGTCTTCGTTCTGTGCGGTATTTTCTTTTCGCCGCTCTCCGTATAGAATTATCGCCGTGAAGAGTAACGCAAATCCTTGACTGGAGGGCGGATCATGATGACCGCACGCTCGACGATCCTCGTGTGCCTGTTGTGCTGCACCGACCAGATCTCCCATGCGCAGGCGACGTGGACCGCGACGGGCTCCACGGCTGCGCCGCATGAACAGTTGCAGGGAACTCTACTGCCCAACGGCAAGGTGCTTCTGGTCGGCACGCTGGCCTGCGAACCTGGCTGTTACAGCGGCACTGCAGCGGAACTCTACGATCCGGCAAAGGGCGCCTGGAGTACTACCTCGTCGCCATTGTATCCGCGGTTCAACCACATCGCGGAACTGCTGCCGAGCGGCCAAGTCCTTGTCGCTTCCGGCTACATCTCCCCTGGATATTTGACGGCCACCGCTGAAATCTACGATCCCTCCGCACAGACCTGGTCAAGAACCGGCTCACTCGCAACCGGCCGCCAGTTTCATCTCTCAGCCCGGCTCAAAGATGGACGCGTTCTTATTGCCGGTGGTCTTGGGATGAATGGAAAGGGCTCTTTTCAGGCACTCGATTCCGCTGAGATTTATGACCCTTCAACCGGGACCTGGGCGTCGGCCGGGAGCATGAGTACCCCGCGTTGGGCGCATGCGGTTACCACGCTTCGCGATGGAAGGGTGCTCGTCGCGGGCGGTTCGAACAGCACGATGGGTTCGGCGCCCTCGCTTGGTACTGCTGAGATTTACGATCCCGCTTCCAACACGTGGTCGCCGGCCGCAAGTCTCAACGCAGGCCGCCAGGCGCATCGCGCTGTCCTCCTTCCGAACGGTCAGGTGATGGTGACGGGTGGCGTCGGCGCCGGCGGTTGCCTCGCCGGCACGGAGCTTTACGATCCCATGGCGGATCGCTGGACAACATCCGCCCCAATGAGCGCCGGCCGAAGCGGGTTCTCACTCACGCTGCTGCCCAATGGCCGTGTCCTGGCGGCTGGTGGCTCCGGAGGAAATGGCTGTGCCGCCGCCCTCGACACCGCCGAAGTGTACGATCCGGATTTGCAGACATGGTCTCCTGCCGGCAATCTCGTGCAGGCCCGATGGTCATCGGCATCGGCTCTCCTGCCTGATGGCAAAGTTCTTCTCGCCGGCGGCGAGGATCCGGCTACCCAGGCATCCGGCCAAAGCGGCCTCACGAGCGCCGAGCTTTTCGGCACGGCCCCTGCGGGAAATGGAGTTGCTGTCAGCGTGTCGTCCGCCAGTTACAGGGATAACGACTCTCTTGCCCCTGAGTCTCTCGCCAGCGTCTTCGGTTCCGGATTTACGTCGTCTGCAGTCTCCGCGCAAACCACGCCCTTGCCCTCGACGCTCGGAGGCCTCTCCGTCAGCGTCGAGGATAGCGCGGGGGTTACGCGCGATGCTCCGCTCCTGGCCGTGTCTTCAGGCCAGATCAACTATCAGGTTCCCGCCGGCACGTCTCCGGGCCCGGCGTCGCTTTCCGTCCTGCAAAACGGTGTCCCGGTTGCTTCAGGCAAAGTCTCCATTGCGCCAGTTGCGCCCGGCCTTTTCGGCGCCGCGGGCACCGGCGCCGGTCCTGCAGCGGCGATCGTGCAGCGCATCCGTAGCGACGGCACGCAGTCGTTCGAGCCTGTCGCGACCTTCGACTCCACCGCTAACCAGTTTGTTCCCGTGCCGATCGATCTCAGTTCCCCGGCTGATCAGGTCTTTCTGCTCTTGTTCGGTACCGGGCTGCGCTTCCATAGTTCGACCGCTGTAACCGCTTCCATCGGCGCCACCAGCGTCAATGCCGCCTATGCCGGACCAGCACCGCAATTCGCCGGCCTTGATCAGTTGAATGTACTTCTGCCTTCGCAACTGGCCGGCAGCGGCACAGTCCCGGTCACCGTTACCGTCGACGGGCTTCTCTCCAACACCGTGCAGATCGCTATCCGGTGACGCTCCGGGAAGCCGAGGGGCTCCGCGGCCGCGGAGCCGCGGGGCCTCACGGCTGCTGTGCGTCGATGTGTTTGCGAACCAGCCAGGCCACCCCGGCGAGGAACAGAAGCGTGAGCGTGCTGTAGGGCGCGAACGGGCACAGAGTAAAGTAGCCCAGATCGCTGACCATGGCGGAGGAGTGGGATGGCAGAAGGGTCACGGCCGCCGCAACCGCCAGCAGAATGGCGGCGGCGAGAAGGAGAGCGGTCAGAGTTTTTCGCGGCATCTCACTGGCTCCCCAGTGTAACAACCTTTTAACCCGGAAAAGCCCTCTGCACGAACCAGTACACCGCAAGACAGGCGATCCCGACCGACACCGCCGGCTTGAGCCGGGTCCAGCCCGAAGACACCAGATCCCGCACCAGAGGGAAGATCAGCACCACGAACGTGATTTGCCCGATCTCCACGCCCGCGTTGAACGAAAACAGCGACAGGGCGAGACTCGACCGCGGCAGATCCATTTCCCGCAGCACGTTCGAGAAGCCGAAGCCATGCACCAGACCGAAAATGAACGTGATGTAGTAGCGCTTCATCGCGCGGAAATCGAGCAGATTCTCCGCCGCCACATACAAGATGCTCAACGCGATCAGAGACTCGGTCAACCTCGATGGCAGAACCACCAGATTGAACGTGGCGAGCGCGAGCGTGATGCTGTGCGCGACGGTGAACGATGTGACGATCTTCACGAGCGATCCCAGCGTGGAGGTGGCGACCAGAAGCCCGAGCAGAAAAGCCAGATGATCGTATCCGGTGAAGATGTGCTCCACCCCCAGACGCACGAATCGCCAGAGCGTCCGCCAATTCGTCGCTTTGACGCCGGTGAAGGTGGCGCGCGCGGTTTTCGCATCGAGAATGGCTTCGTGCAGCACGCCGTTCAACCGCACGCTCATCAGATGCTCGTGCCCCGCCGGCATGATTTCATACAACGTGGAATCCACGTTGAGCGTCGTCACGTCCTGCGCGAAGAGATACAGAATTTCGAATCGCAGGAGGGAACCGCCGGGAAACGAATATTTCTCCAGCTTCGTTTCCACCGGAGCCGCGGGATCGGTGACCAGGAAGTGTTTCCGGACGGCCTCCCAGACCGGCCCGACGCCACCGCCGGCAACCGCCGCGTCACCCTGCAGTTCCTTCTGGTTCAAGGTCAGAACGACACGGACTTCACGGCCCTGAATTTGGATTTTCGAATCGCTCTGCGATACGTTGTGCGCGTGCGCCGGCCCTGCGAGCAATGCCAGCAGGACCAGCGCCGGGGTGGTTCGAAAACGCATCGAACCGGGATCTACCGCGCGGCTTTGCTGCTGATTTGAGACGGATCCGCCCCGACGCGGCCCGAATGCGCGTCCGCGGCCGCGGCCAGAGTGAAATCGAACCGGATGGCCGGCAGTTTTGCGAAAGGCGAAGCCGGGTCATTGCCCTTTACCTCCGCCACCAGCGATTCGGTGACGCCGAAAACGGTATCGGAATCGATATGATCGTCGCCCGCGATGTAGAGCGCGGTCACAACCTCACGGTACCCCGGGGCGCCGAGCAGGAAATGAATGTGAGCCGGCCGGAATCCATGACGTTTCTGGGCGCGAATCATATCGCCCACGGGGCCATCCATGGGGATCATGTAGCCGAGCGGGCGAATCGTGCGCAGGTGGTAATGCCCGTCCGCATCGGTGAAGAAGCGTCCGCGCAGATCCATTTCCTTCGGATCGTGCTTCTGCAGATCGTAGTCGCCGTCTTCATCCGGCTGCCAGATCTCGATCGAGGCGTGCGGAACGCCCTGGCCGGCGGCGTTGGTAATGCGGCCGTAGATGCCGATCTCCGGCCCTGCCGCCTTGACCGCGATCGACTGGCCCAGCTGGAACGTGGGCGAATCCTGGCGGTAAAAAGGCCCGAGCAGACTCGACTTGGTGCTCGACTCGGTTGCCCGCTTGTCGTGCAGCGAGTTGACCAGGCTGCTCAAGCCCAGCGTATCCGAAAGCAGGATGAACTCCTGCCGGTAAGCCGTGCACATCTGACCGGTCGCGGTGAGGAATTTGACCCCCTCCAGCCACTCCTCCGGCGTCAGATCCACTTCACGCGCGAAGGCGTGCAGGTGGCGCACGGCGGCGGCCATGATCTCCCTGAAACGCGGATCCGGCGTGGAAGACATCTGCTCGATCGCGGCATCCGTAATGGTGTTTTCGTCGATTGCCCGCATAAAATTCCCTCCCGGTTCGATAGACCGCCAGCGTTGCGCAAACCATGAATTGCGGAAACCATGATACGCTACTTGCCGGACTGGAAATCGAGGGACTCACAATGGCGGAAACAAAACAACCCGCGGCCGGAATTATCGCGACCGTAATCATCATGGCCGTCTCGCTGGCCTTTATTTCGCTTTTCGAATTTTCCACGTTCACGGGATGGGTCGCCTACCTGATTGAATGCCTGATTCCGATGCAGATCGTCATCGGCATCACGTGGGCCACGAAACACCCCGGGTGGGCGGCTTCGCGCAGCCAGCCGGTCAAAGGCCTGCTGCTGGCGCTGGTCACGGTGGCGGCGGGCATTGTCACGGCGGCGCTTTTTTTCTATACGGTCAACGGCGGCATCAACCCGCCTACGCCGTTCCTGATGATGTTCATCATTGTGGTGGTGCTGAGCACGTTCGCGGCGTCCATCATGTGGGGCGGCTGGCCTTTCATGAACACGATCGGGAACCCGGTCGCCGCGGGGCTCACGATGCTGGCCGGCTGCTATGCGGCCGCCTGGCTCATCTTCCGCTTTTTCTTCAATTACGCATTCATGCAGGGCGCGCCGGTGTATGTGGCGGCGCTCGATCCGCACGGGCTCTTCAACGCCTGGAGCGCCGTGGTGTATTACGTGACCGTGATTGCCGTGATGTTCCTGATGCTCAGTTTCGACCTGTGGCCGCTGACGAAATTCCCCCGGATCATGAAGCAGCCGGTGCTGGGGATCGTCTGGAGCGCCATCTGTCTGGTGCTGGGATATGCCGCTTACTACATCGGCGTCAAGGCGCTGGGCATGGACGTGGTTTCGTTCATGGTGCACGTGCCGGTGGCTTATATCTTCGGCACCATCGTGGTCCTGAACATGCTGCAGGGTTCTCTTTTCGGGAAGCTGGAACAGCCGCTGAAAGGGGTGCTCAATATTGCGACCGTGGCGGTGGCCGGAACGCTGCTGTTCGAACTCTATGGCGCGCTTTCGGGCAAAGTGACCGGATCGCTGAAAATGGGACCGCCCGCCTACGATTTCGAACTCTGGATTGCGTCCGCCCTGCTGGGCGTGACGTTCCCCCTGCTGGTGTTTCACGCGGAGTTTTTTAAATTGTGGCCCTTCAGGCGGGCGAACTGACGTGCTATTTTGCAACCAGGGAGACGGATCGTATGCTGCTCGATAACCTGTCGGATCTTTTCCAGCGCGGACTCGAATACGCCTGGGATTCTGAACATCTTCTGCTGAAACACCTGCCGAAGATGAGCGAAGCCGCTTCCGCGTACGAGTTGAAACACGCGATCGACCTGCACGTGGTGGAAACCAAGGGCCACGTGTTCCGGCTGGAGCAGATCTTCACGCGGCTTGAGCGGTCGCCATCGGCGGAGAAGAGCGAACCCATCCGCATCCTGGTGCATGAAAGCGAGAAGATGATCGGCCATCTGGACCGCTCGGCTTTGCTTGACGCCGCGCTCATTTTTTCCGGCAACCAGATCGAACACTATGAGATCGGCCTCTACGGTTCGCTGTTCTCATTCGCGCGCGCGCTGGGACTGGACGAAGCGGCGCGGCTGATCGATGAAATCCTTGCCGAGGAGAAAGCCTCGGACCAGGCATTGACGCGGCTCGCGGACACTTCCATCAACCGGGCCGCGAGGGGCATCCATAACACGCCGCCATTCGCGCTGATTTGAGCGGCTGCCATATACCTTTCCCTTATATACTGCAACGTGTAGCCAGAATGGCACACTTCTGTTATAATTGGAATACATGCAAGATCGCCAGGTAATCAACGACTCGTACTACTGTGGAAGAATGAGGCCGGATTCCGTGGTTTCCGTCCTTACCGGCAACTCGTACGTCGTTGCGGAATACGATGAGCGAACTGGCGACATCCGGTGGCAGAGAGTGGTGAATGCGAGCCAGAAGGAAGGCATTTACAACTGGCTGCGCGAGCACTTTCCCGTGAAGTCCGCCGTGGAACCGCCCAGGAAGCCTTCGCGCAAGGCCCATCTCGCCTCCGTCTGAAATCTTTCTTCATTCCGACGAGCGCGCGCGTGCTCCGAGTCAGCAAAAAATCGCCTGGCTCCCCTATTCAAATCCCGCCGGACCGCCGATTAGTTTCAAGCGGAGTGCGTGGTTTGATCTCACTTAAAAAACATATCGACACCTACGGCAATGAAACGCTCGCGGCCGCCCTCGAAGGCTACCGGGAGGCATTGCTCGCCATAGGCAAAAGCGGCGAGCAGGCTGTCCCCGGGCCGGGAGGTGAAATGAAGCGGAAGCTTGCGGCTTTGGCGGAAACCCTTTCAACCGGGAGCAGTCATCCGGTCATTGGAGAGGCCAGCGGCCAAATCGCGTCCGAGATCCGGCAATGGGGAGACGCGGCCGCGCAACACAACAAAGACAGGACTCGCGAGTTCAAGGAAATCGTGACGATGGTCGCGCGCACGGGCGAGGCGGTGGGCGAGCGCGATCAACGCTATGCCACCCAGCTCAACCAGTTCACGGCGGGTCTTCAGGATATCGCCCATCTGGAGGATCTCGCGACCATGCGCCGGTCGATCGTCTCCAATGCGAGGGAATTGACCGCCTGCGTGGCCAGAATGTCGGAAGAGGGCGAGAAGGCCATCTCGGCGCTGCAGGCTGAGGTGGCGGTGTACCGGACGCGGCTCGAGGACGCGGAGCGCCGGGCGTCGATGGATTTGCTGACCGGCCTTCCCAACCGCGGCGCCGTCGAACGGGGCTTGCGGGAGCGTATGGAGAAAGGGGGCGCCTTCTCCGTCATCGTGCTGGATCTGAACGGTTTCAAGACCATCAACGATTCCTGCGGCCACATCGCGGGCGACGATCTGCTGAAGCAGTTCGCCAGAGAGCTGAAGGGCCAATTCCGGCCTTCGGATCTGGTCGGACGCTGGGGCGGAGATGAGTTCGTGGGCATCCTTGACGTGCGGCTGGATCAGGCCGTTGCCTATTACGAACGTCTGGAGCGATGGGTATTCGGGGAATACAAGATCCATGACGGAAAACGAGTGCACAAGGTCAAGGTGAGCGCCGCCGCCGGTTTTGCGCAATGGGACGGCTCGGAAAACGCCACGGCGCTCATTAACCGCGCCGATACCGGCATGTATCACAAGAAGCCGAAGGGCGGCTCGCCCCGTACCGGATCGGCGGGGACCCGGCAAGGCGCCGGCGGGGCGTAATCCGGGAAGTCAGCCGACAGCACTACAATTGAAACCAGGAGGCTGGCTTGCATTCTCATTCGCACGGGCCGACGTCCGGCCGCGTTCTGGCCTGGTCGCTGGTCGCCACGAGCGCCTTCGTGGTGCTGGAACTCGTATCGGGCATCCACGCGCATAGCCTCGCCCTCATGTCGGACGCGGGGCACAACGCCACGGACGCGCTGGCGCTGGCGCTGGCCTGGTTCGCGGTGTATCTGCAGGACAAGCCCGCCGACGAATCGCGCACGTTCGGCTATCACCGGGCGGGCGTTCTGGCGGCTTTCGTGAACGCGCTGGTGCCGATCGTGCTGTCCGCAGGGATGCTCTATGAGAGCTGGCGGCGCCTGCTTGCTCCCGAAGCGGTGAATGAGACCGTCATGATGTGGGTGGCGGCCGCCGCGCTGGTGCTCAACGGGGGGATCATGCTGGGGCTGCGGCGCACGGGCAGCAGCGACATCAACGTGCGCGGGGCGTTCCTGCATATGCTGGGCGATCTGCTGGGCGCCGCCGCCATCGTGGCGGGCGCGCTGGCGATCCGGGAGTGGGGCTGGACGCGGATCGATCCGCTGCTTTCGATCCTGATTTCGCTGCTGATTGTGTGGACGGCGTGGGATATTACGCGCGAATCGCTCAACATTCTTCTGGAAGGGCTGCCGCGCGGCGTGGAGTTCAAACAGGTGACCCGGGCGATGCTCGCAATCGACGGCGTTCTGGGCGTGCACGATCTGCACATCTGGAGCCTCGGCTCGAACTCGCACGCGTTGAGCTGCCACGTGCTGATCGAGGATATGCCGCCCTCGCGGAGCGATCGCATCCTGCAGCGGGTTAACCATGTCCTCGGGGACCGGTTCCACGTTCACCATACGACGGTGCAGTTCGAACATACGAGCTGCGCGATTTCCGGCGCCGGGTGCGTGATTCCGGTGGATGCCGGGCAGTCTCATCGCCACGCGCCCCGTCACGTGCACTGACAGCGGGCGCATTCACGCAGCGCGCGACGAGACTGGCGCGGCGCGAGCGGCGGTGATAACGTGTGCCTATGCCCGAGAAAGCAGTGACTGAATTCTGGAGGGACCTCCAGCCGATCAAGAAGGTTTTCCAGCCGGATGCTTTGCCGGAGGCGTACATTCAGAACGCCCCGACCGACGACATGCGGTTCTACGTGCCGTTCAACGACACGGTCTTTTCCCGCCCGCTCTGGATTTCGCCCGCGCAGAACCGGTGGTGCGACATCCTGCTCGCGAAAAGCGCGGGGCTGGTCAACCGGCACTACCATCCGCACGAGGTTTTCGCCTACACGATATCGGGCAAATGGGGATATCTGGAGCATGACTGGACGGCGACCGCGGGCGACTTCATCTATGAGACGCCGGGAGAAGGCCACACGCTGGTGGCGTACGAGCACGCGGACCCGATGAAGGTGTTTTTCGTGGTGAAGGGTCCGCTGATCTGGCTGGACGAGCAGGGCGAATCGAGCGGCTTTTTCGACGTTCACAACTATATTGCGATGTGCCGGGAACATTACGAGAAAGTGGGGCTGGGCGCGGGTTACGTGGAGACGCTTTTCCGCTGATTTATGCAAATCGTGCCGGCCACGGAAGCGGACGTTCCGGCGATCCTCGAAATGATCCGGGAACTGGCTGACTACGAGAAGCTGTCTCATCTGGTGACCGCGACCGCGGAGCAGCTTCGCGAAACGCTGTTCGGCGCCCGCCCGGCGGCGGAAGTGCTGCTGGCCCGGTGGAACGGGGAATGCGCCGGATTTGCGTTGTTTTTTCCGAACTATTCGACATTCCTCGCCCAGCCCGGTATTTATCTCGAAGACCTGTATGTGAAGCGGCATGCGCGCGGCAAAGGGCTGGGGCTGGCGCTGCTGCGGGAACTGGCGGGGCTCGCCGTGGCGCGAGGCTGCGGCAGGGTGGAATGGGCGGTACTCGACTGGAACGAGCCCTCGATCGGGTTCTACAAAAAGCTGGGCGCCACGCCGCAGGACGAATGGACGACTTACCGGCTGAGCGGCGGCGCGCTGCGGCGGCTGGCCGGGAAACTGTAGAATTGACGGGAGAACCTGACCGGTGCCGGCGATCGCTGAACAGCTCGAGTTTGGACCTTTTCTGGTGGACGTGACGAACAGCCGTCTGCTGCGGGATGGCGTCCCCATGAAACTGCGGCCGCAGGCGTTCAGCGTGCTCCGTACGCTGGTTCAGCACAGCGGCCAGTGGATCTCCTGCGACAGATTGATCCGCGAATCGTGGGACGGCCAGCATGTTTCGCGGCACACGGTGTCGGTTACCGTGGCGGAGTTGAAGAACGTTCTGCAGGAATACGGGCGCTGGATCGCCTGCCGCCCGAAGATCGGCTACCGGCTCGAATCGCCCCTTTCCGACGAACTGATCAAGACGGGATGGCATTTCTGGAGCCGCAGGACACGGGAAGGCTTCGAGCGGGCGCTCGAATGCTTCGAACAGGCCGCCCGGGAAAATGCCGCCGACGCCCGCGCGTACGAAGGCATCGCGGTTTCCTGGCTGATGCCGGCCACTTACGGGATGCGCGCGCCGCGGGATATTTATCCGGGCTTCCTGAGCGCGTACAAGCGCGCCGTGGCGCTGGGAGGGCTTACCCCGGAGATCCGCTCCATTCACGGTCACGCGCTGCACATGTTCGAGCGCAAATTCGGGGAAGCCGAAGCCGAATTCCGGCAGGCGCTGCTGGAGAAGCCGGCGTCCGCCAGCACCTGGATACGCCTGGCCATCCTTTACGCCACCATGGGGCGGCTTGACGATGCGCTGGATGCGGTGAACCGGGGGCATGAGGTGGATCCTCTGTGGCCGATGGGTCCGGCGACGGAGGTCATCGTCCGCTTTTGCAGGCGGGAATTCGATACCGCCGCGCGGTGCGTCCGAAAGGCGCTCGAACTGCATCCGTATCTGCTGCTGGGCCGCGCGTTTTGCGCGCAGGCGCTGGAATATGCCGGACAGACCGAAGAGGCGCTGGCGCAGTACCGGTTTGCCCGCGTGGTCTACCCGGACGTGCCCTGGCTGGGGGCGCTCGAAGCCACATGCCTGGCGCGGAACGGCCGCGCGCGGGACGCCCGGAAGATTCTGGGAGAGCTGCAGAAGACGCGTGAATCCGGGTATGTAGACGCCTACTATATGGCCCTGCTGATGGACGCACTGGGCAAGCGAAGCGAAGCTTTCACGGAGTTGGCGCGCGCCGTCGAGGAGAATTCCGCCGCGCTCTACCTGCTGGACGTGGACCCGCAGATGGACTCGCTCAGGGAAGACGAGCGCTTCGCGGAATTGCGCGCGAAACTGCACCGCATTTCGCGGCCGTGAAGACCGGCGTAAGCTGGAACGATGGATATAGGGAACGTGCTTGCCGACCTTCGACAGGAACTCGCGCAGGTAGACGAAGCCATCGCCAGTCTTGAGCGAATGGCGATTGGAGCAGGGAAGCGCCGGGGACGGCCCCCGGCATGGATGACAGCGGCAAAGGAAGCTCCGCCCAAAAAGCGCGGGCGCCCGGCCGGTTCGAAGACGAAAGCGGCCGCGCGGGAAATTTCCTGAGAGAACGGCGCGGGGCGGCCGGCGATTATAGACGGCAGCGATTAGATACGACAGCGATTAGAATTGAAGATTGGCCATGACCAGTCAATCGCCCCCGTTCCGCGCCGATCAGGTTGGGAGCCTGCTCCGGCCGCAGTATTTGAAAGACGCCCGCCTCCTGCGGGAAGGCGGCGAATTCAGCGCCGAAGATCTTCGGGAGGTGGAAGACCGCGCCATCCGGGAACTCGTCGCAAAGGAAGAAGCGACGGGGCTGCGGAGCATCACGGACGGAGAATTCCGGCGCGCGTGGTGGCATCTGGATTTCCTGTCGCAGCTCGACGGAGTGGTCACGACGGAAAACCCCAGGCCCAGATTCGGCGGGACCGAAGAGCAGCCGCCCATCGCGACGGTGGTGGGGGAAGTCCGCTGTTCGCGGCCGATCATGGTGGACGATTTCGTTTTTCTGAAGGCGCTCACGGGCCGCACGCCCAAGATCACGATTCCATCGCCTTCCATGCTGCATCTTCGGGGCGGCCGCGCGGCCATTTCGAGCGAGGCCTATCCGTCGCTCGACCGGTTCTGGTCCGACACCGCGGAGGCCTACCGCCAGGCGATCGCGCACCTCGCCGCGGCGGGCTGCACCTATCTCCAGATGGACGACGTGAGTTTCTCCTATCTGTGCGACGAGAAGTTCCGCGCCAACTGCAGGCAGAACGGCGACGACCCGGACGAACTCGCGCGCACGTACGCGCGCACCGTCAACCAGGCGCTGGCCTCGCGTCCCGCCGGCCTCGCCGTCACCATGCACACGTGCCGGGGGAATTTCAAGAGCACCTGGGTCGCGACGGGCGGCTACGAAGCGGTCGCCGAGGCGATCTTCTCGACCGATATCGACGGCTTCTTCATGGAGTTCGACAGCGAGCGGGCGGGCGGGTTCGAGCCTCTCCGGCTGCTGCCGAAGAACAAGAAGGCGGTGCTGGGTCTGGTGACCAGCAAGGTGGGCGAGATCGAAAGCAAAGATGCGCTCAAGCGCCGCATCGACGAAGCCGCCCGCTTCGCGCCTCTCGAAAACCTGTGCCTCTCGCCGCAGTGCGGCTTCTCAAGCAGCCACCACGGCAATCAACTGACCGAAGAGGAGCAGTGGGCCAAGCTGAGACTGATCGTGGAAGTGGCGCGGGAAGTCTGGGGATCGAATTAACCGAGCCCGGTGCCAACCGTATACGCAGCGGCGTTGAATTTCAAAGGCACGCTCGCTCGCCTGGGCGAGGCGCTTTACCGCGACCCTTACAAGAACCCGCCCAAAGCGCCTGTGCTCGCCATCAAGCCGGCGAACTGCCGGATCGGGAACGGCGCGCCGATTCCCTGCCCGGCGGGGGTGGACCGCCTGCGCATTGGTGGAACGCTGGCTGTCGTAATCGGCGATGCCCCCGGCCGGATCGCAGGCTACGCGATCGCGAACGACGTCAGCATTCCGCACGACTCTTACTACCGGCCCGCGATCCAGCAACGCTGCCGCGATGGCTTTTGTCCGATCGGACCCGTGGTCGCGCCCGTGAATCTTGCGGACCCGGATCGCACCGAAATCAGAATATTCGTGAACGGGCGTCCGGTCTGCACCGATAACACCGCCAACCTGGTTCGCGGCATCCCGCGACTGCTGGCCGATATCGCGGAGTTCATGACTCTGAGCCCGGGCGACATTCTGCTCGTGGGTGAACCCGACAACGCGCCTTTGGCGGGGCCGGGCGATCGCGTGCGTATCGAAATCGACGGGCTTGGCGCAATCGAGAACCCCATCGTATGAAGCACGCAAGGATTCTCATTGACGGCGTTGTCCATCAGGTCGTTGAAGGCGATGCGGCGCTGTCCGGGGACTTCGTGTGGCTGCCTCCCGTCGAGCCGGGAACGATCTTTGCCCTGGGGCTGAATTACGCGGATCACGCCAGAGAGCTCTCCTTCAAGGCCCCCGAAGAACCGCTCGTTTTTCTGAAGGGGCCGAACACGCTTTGCGGTCACATGGGGCATACGCGGCGTCCGGCGGATGCGACTTACATGCATTATGAGTGCGAGTTGGCGGTCGTTATCGGGAAGACGGCGCGTCAGGTGAAGCAGGCGGACGCATACGGCTATGTGGCGGGCTACACGGTCGCGAACGACTATGCGATTCGCGACTATCTGGAGAACTACTATCGACCGAACTTTCGCGTCAAGAGCCGCGACAGCGCGACGCCGCTCGGCCCATGGCTGGTGGATGCCGCCGATGTGCCCGATCCCATGAACCTGCGCCTGCGGACCCTGGTAAACGGCCGCGTCACGCAGGAAGGCTGCACGCGAGATATGATTTTCACGATCCCGGCGCTGATCGAATACCTGAGCGGTTTCATGACGCTCAATCCGAGAGACCTGATTCTCACCGGAACGCCGGAAGGGCTGGCGGACGTCAAGGCAGGCGACGTGGTGGTGACCGAAATCGAAGGAATCGGAAGCCTGCAGAATACGATTATCTGAAACACATGCCGCACTTCGTTCTGGAATACACAAGTAACATCAAAGCCGAAGCGAAAATTCCCGAGTTACTGCGGAAAGTAACCGCCGTGTTGATGGCGCAGGGCGGCGTCTTTCCCACGGGCGGCATCCGTGCGCGCGCCATCGAGATGACGGATTACGCGATCGCCGACGGGGCGGAGGATTACGCGTTCGTGCACGCCAGCCTCAAGATCGGCGCGGGCCGCTCGCCCGAAGAGAAAAAGAAGGCCTGCGACGAGCTTTTCGCCATGATGGACGCGCACTTCGCGGAGATCTTCGCGCGGCGCTATCTCGCGCTCTCGATGGAGTTCGGGGAGTTCAGCGAAGAGGGCACCTGGAAGCACAATAATCTTCACGGCAGGTTCAAGAAAAATGCTCAGTAAAGAGAAAATCGCGGAACTGGTCCTGCGTTTGGACGAATCGGAAAAGACGGGCGTGCAGATCCGCCAGTTTTCCATCGAATATCCCGGGATCGCCATTGAAGACGCCTATGCGATCCAGAAGCAATGGGTGGAGTTGAAGGTTAGCGCCGGCCGCAGAATCAAGGGCCACAAGATCGGGCTCACGTCGAGGGCGATGCAGGTTTCCTCGAACATCAATGAACCGGATTACGGCTCGCTGCTGGACGATATGTTCTTCGCCGACGGCTCGGCGATTCCGATCTCGCGCTTCATCGTGCCGCGCGTGGAGGTGGAACTGGCGTTCATCCTGGGTAAGCCTCTGCGCGGGCCGGATTGCACCATCTTCGACGTCCTGAACGCGACGGATTTCGTGACGCCCGCGGTGGAGCTCATCGATGCGCGGATTCACCAGGTCGATCCCGAAACGAAGGCGACGCGCAAAGTGACCGATACGATCTCGGACAACGCGGCCAACGCGGGCATCGTGCTGGGAGGGCGTCCGTTCAAGCCGCTCTCCGCCGACATGCGATGGATCTCCGCGATCCTCTATCGCAACGGGACGGTGGAAGAGACCGGCGTGGCGGCGGCGGTGCTCAATCATCCGGCGAACGGGGTTGCGTGGCTGGTGAACAAACTGGCGGTCTACGGCGTGGGTCTGGACGCGGGCGAAGTGATTCTGGGCGGCTCGTTCACGCGGCCCACGTTCGCCAAACGCGGGGATAGTTTTCACGTCGATTACGGGACTTACGGATCCATCTCTTTCTGCTTCGCTTAATCTCTTTCTGCTTCGCCTGATTTCTTATGCAACTACCCAAAAACACACTGAAAGCCGCGCTGCGGCGCGAGGAGCCGCAGATCGGCCTGTGGCTGGCCCTGGCCGATGCTTATGCGGCGGAGATTTGCGGGGACGCGGGCTTCGACTGGGTCCTGATCGATGGCGAGCACGCGCCGAACGACCTGCGAAGCATCCTGGGGCAATTACAGGCGCTGGCTCCATACCCCGTTCATCCGGTGGTCCGGCCGCCGGTGGGCGACGTGAGCCTCATCAAGCAACTGCTCGATATCGGGGCGCAGTCTCTGCTGATCCCGATGGTGGAAAGCGCGGAGCAGGCGCGGCTGCTGGTATCCGCGGTGACGTATCCGCCGGCCGGCATCCGGGGCGTGGGCAGCAGGCTTGCGCGGTCGTCGCGCTTCGACGGGATTCCGGGATATCTGCAGCAGGCGGACGCGGAAATCTGCCTGATGCTGCAGATTGAGACGCGCGCCGGGCTGGCGAATCTGGAAGGAATCGCGGGGGTGGAAGGCGTGGATGGCGTGTTTATAGGGCCGTCGGACCTTTCGGCTTCGCTGGGACATCGCGGGAATCCCGGGCATCCGGAAGTGCAGAGCGCGATCGCGGATGGCATCGCGCGCATTCGCAGGACGGGCAAGGCCGCGGGGATTCTGGCGGCGAACGAAAAGCTGGCGCGGCAGTATCTCGCGGCGGGTTGCAGCTTCGTCGCGGTGGGAGCGGATGTTACGCTGCTGGCTCAGGGGGCGCGGGAACTGGCGGCGAAGTATAAGGGCGGCGGCGTTTAAGCCAATCGGGGAATCCCGTATCATACAGATATGTCCGATCTGGTATTTGAGGCGGTCCAGGAAGCCGATGGCGGCTATTGCGCGGAATGCCTTACAGAGAATATTTTCACGGAGGCCGACACCTGGGACGAATTGCGGCGAAACGTCGTCGATGCGACGGCTGCATTCTTCTTCGACCAGCCCAGGCCCGAACGAATTCGTCTTCATCTTGTCCGCGACGAAGTTCTGTCCGTCGCATGAAGATCCCGAGGGATGTCTCAGAGTACATCGGTCCGGAAGTCGCCTCATTCTGGAAACGTCGGAACCGGCGCATCGCGATTCCCGCCCGCACGGCGCTCAGAATCGGCACACTCCATGCGATTCTGAGGGCCGTCTCCAGCCACAAGGGAGTGACGCGGGACGCGATTGTCGCGGCGCTGTAGAGAAATGAGAGTCGATTCTGCCGCTGAGCCGGTCTTCCTGAATTAGCGCGCTTTTCTCACCAGCGGAAAATCGGTGCAGCAGTTATACCAACGTGACACTGAACAAATTCAATGGAACGCCCGCGCGGCTTCAGACGGCGGAACCTCCCCGCCGCCGCCGTCCCCAGACCACGAACGCCGAGAGGAGCCCCACCGCAAACGGCAGCGAAGCCATCGCCGGACCTTCGCTCCTCACCGTAACCGCAGTGGCGCCAATCATGATCACCACCAGTCCGGCGGCGGCGAGCGGCGTCAGCCACGGCCGGATGTATAAAAGCCAGGGGAGGATCAGACCGATCGCGCCGCACACCTCCGCCGCGCCGATGAATTGCAGGAACGAGCCCGGCAGCGCCACCTGCTTCGCCATCTCCCCGACCGGCAGCACCAGCTTCATCCCGCCTGCGAACAGAAAGACGATCGCAAGCAACACCTGCACAATCCAGAGCAGTCGGTTCATGACTACGGTTTCGTCCCGCCCGAGTCCCTCTGAATATTCCCGATCCAGAAATCGTCGCCCTGGGAATACACGGTTGCCGTGATCGGCTCGCCCGCCGTGAGCTTTGCGAATTCGGCCGGATCCTTCACCGGGTACCCCATCGTCATCGCGCCCATGAAGCCCTTGATCTCTTCATGCTTTATGGTTGCCACGTGGCCCGCGGCGTCCAGCCCCAGGATCTCGCCGCGCATCCGATATTCCTTCGTGGGGATCGTTCGCGCGCAACCCGTCAGTAGAAACGCCAGACACAGAAACACCGGCACGATCGGTTTAAGCCCTGATGTTGTTCGCCTGGATGTTGTTCGCCTGAATGGAGTTCGCATTGTTAAACTGAATTCTCTCCCGAATCATGCTCTGGAGCAAGCTCTTCATCCCCACTCTGCGCGAAAATCCCGCCGATGCGGAGTCTCCCGGGCACCGGTTGCTGCTGCGCGCCGGCTACATCCGCCGCCTTTCCCCCGGCGTTTACAGCCATCTTTTCCTGGGCCAACGCGCTCTGCGCAGGATCCGGCAACTCATCCGTTCCGAAATGGATGCCATGGGCGCCCAGGAATTTCTGCTGCCCGCCACCGGCATGACTCACGAACAGGCGATGACCGCCATCGCGCGCGCTGAGTTGCGCAGCTACAAACAACTGCCGCAGATCTGGTACCGGATCCAGGCCACCATGGACTCCTGCTCCTTCGATGTGGACGCCGCCGCGCTCGACACCTCTTACGGGAAGCACTGCGAGGCCTGGCGCCGGATCTTCGCCCGCTGCGGACTGGAGCCGCTTCACGCCACCGCCGGCAGCCGGTCGATGGAATTCATGGCGGTTTCGGACGCGGGCCAGGACCTCGCCGTCACCTGCCCCCGCTGCCTGTATGCGGCGACTCTCGACACGGCGGTGACGAATCCCGCGCCGCTGCCGCTTGACGATCCCGATACCCGCGCGGAGCCCGCAGAGTTCCCCACCCCGGGCCGCAAGACCATCGCCGAAGTAGCGGAGTTCACCCGCCTTCCCGAGACCTCGCAAATCAAAAGCCTCGTCATGGTGGCCGATGGCGAGCCCGTCCTCGCGCTCCTGCGCGGAGAGCATCACCTGAGCAAAGCAAAATTCGCACAATCGACGCACGCTTCAGACGTGCGCCAGGCGCGCCCCGATGAGATCCGCCAATGGTTCGGCGCGGACCCCGGTTCCCTCGGACCCGTCGGCGTCACCGGCATCCGCATCGTCGCCGACCTCGCCCTTGAGGCGCGCCGCAACATGATCGCGGGCGCCAACCGAAATGATTATCACCTCCGCAACGTCACGCCCGGGCGCGATTTCAAGCCCGATTTCGCGGACATCCGGCAGGCTGCCGCGGGCGATCTCTGCGCGCGCTGCGGCGAAGAAGTCAAACTCCTCGGAACCACCGGGATCGGGCACATCTCCAAACCGGACGGCGCGGAAACTGCCCTGGCCATCGGCTCGTACGGGATCGCCATCGAGCGTCTTCTCACTTGCGCGGCGGAGCAGAACCACGACGAGGCCGGCATGTGCCTGCCCCCGGCCATCGCCCCTTTTTCGGTCATCGTGACGCCGGTCAACAACGCCGACGCGGCGTTGCGCGAAGCCGCGCGCGGGATCTGCAACGCTTGCATCGCCGCCGGTATTGACGCCCTCTACGACGATCGCGACGAGCGCCCCGGGGTGAAATTCAAAGACGCGGATCTCATCGGCGTGCCCTGGCGCGTCACCGTCGGCAAAAAGCTCGCGCAGGGCGCGGTGGAACTGGTCGCCCGCAAGGGCCGCATCTCGCGCGATATCCCCGTGGCGGAGGTAGTGAGTGAACTGGACAACCGTTCGCGCTGAATTCCCGGCGCTCGAAAACTGGACGTGGCTGAATACCGCGACCTTCGGACAGCTCCCGTCGCGGACGCGCGCCGCCGTCGACCGCCACTTCGCCCGGCGCGATGAAACCGCGTGTTCCGACTTCCTCACGTGGTTCGACGACGTGGATGAGATCCGCGCCCTCATCGCGGAGTTGATCCGCTGCGAGGCCGCCGACATCGCGTTCGCCATGAATGCCGCTTCGGCGCTCTCGCTCTTTCTCGGCGGCATGGACTGGCGCGCGGGAGACCGCATCGTTACGTTATCCGACGAGTTCCCGAATCAGTATTACTTCGCCGCCTCGCTTGCCGCGCGCGGCGTGGAACTGATCGAAAAAAACGAAATCGACTCGCTGCCCGCGCGCACGCGCGCCGTGCTCGTGAGCACCGTGAACTACTCGAGCGGCTATCGCCCGGACATGGCGCTCATCTCACACATCGCGCACAGGGCGGGCGCGCTGCTTTATGTCGATGGCACGCAGAGCGTCGGCGCGCTGCGGTTCGACGTGGCGGCCGTAAAACCGGACATGCTCGCGGTCGATGGGTACAAGTGGCTGCTCTGTCCCAATGGCGCGCCGTTCTTCTATATCTCGCCCGAACTGCGCCGCACTCTGCGCCCGTCGGTGATGGGCTGGCGCAGCGATAAAGGCTGGCGATCGGTCGATGAGCTGCGTCACGGCGCGCCCGAATTGCCCGAGGCCGCCGCGAAATACGAAGGCGGCATGTTGAATTTCCCTTCCATTTACGGGGCAGGCGAATCGGTCCGGATGATGCTTGAAATCGGGCCCGATCGCATCGAGCAGCGCGTGCTCGAACTGGCCGGCCTGGCAGCCGATGTCCTGCGGCGCTCCGGCGCCACCGTCGTGAACGGCAACACGAACATCGTGGCCGCGCACTGGCCCGATCGCGACGCATCGGCGCTCGCAAAGAAGCTTCAGGCGCAGCGAATCCTCGTCGCCGCGCGGCACGGCAATCTGCGCGTGTCGCCCCACTTCTACAACACGGAAGAGGATCTGGAATTGTTGCGCGCGGCGCTCGCGTAAGGCACGGCCGTTTCGTCCGGCCGTTGACCGCCGTCCATGGCTCACCCCGATGCGTCGCGGTCCTCAAACAGCGTCCCCGGCCCGAGCAGCCAGTCCGGGTCCAGCCGCCTCTTGACGCTTTTCATCAGCTCAATCTCCGCCGGCGTGTACTGAATCTCCAGCAGATGGCGTTTCCGTTTCCCCAGACCATGCTCGGCCGACACGGTTCCGCCCAGCTCCACCGCCTTGCGCGCGAATCCCGTCATGAGCCCGCTCGCCCTCTGCCATTCGGCATCGTTTGCGGGCAGTACATTCACGTGCAGATGCGCGTCGCCGATGTGTCCGAAAATCACATACTGCCCCGGAAACTCCCGGTCCAGCGTCTCGCGATAGATCCGCAGCATATCCCGTCCGCGCGCGACAGGCACCGCGAAATCCGAACCCATTTTCGTGAGATTGCGCCGGCGAATCAGGTCGTTCACCGCTTCCGGCAACGCATGGCGAAAGCGCCGGAACCGCTCGCGGTCGGCCGCGCCCACTGCGAACCACGAGGTATCCAGCAGAGCCGTGTCCATGCCCGTGAAATCGCCCAGCCACTCGTCGTTCTCCGCCTCGACCAGCACACACGCCCGCGCCGCCGCCGGGATCTCCGGGAAACGCGGCCGCAGCAGATCGAGCGACGCCGCATCCAGATACTCCAGCATCCGCAGTCCCTCCGCGGGCCGCCACGCATCCACCGCATCGAGCGCGGCTTCGTCCGATTCGAAGAACACCACGCCGGTGAACAGCGAGCCCGGCATCGGCAGCAGCGCCAGTTCGGCCTGCGTCACCACGCCCAGCGTCCCTTCGGACCCGATGAAAAGGTCCATATAGTCGAACCCCGGCCGCAGATAGTAGCCCGCCGTATTCTTCGTCGTCCCCGGCGCCGGCAGCACAGGCACATCGAACGGAGGCTTCTCCCCGCGCCGCAACGCCAGCGTCTCCCCGCTCGCCCGCGCCACCCGCATTGCGAGCACATGCCTGCGCGTCGGTCCAAAAAGAAAGCTGCGCGATCCGCTGGCAT
>VFSW01003808.1_pt1 | contig 22603 bp, 21 predicted proteins | sample 5358111 | NCBI WGS metagenome assembly VFSW01 (sample SAMN11554181, study PRJNA540505) | mine drainage metagenome | isolation source: sediment from site ElyBrook_90M | place: USA: Ely Copper Mine, Vershire, VT | collected 2017 | reverse complement strand
TCTTGTAGACGCGGTGTCCGAAACCTTCGAGCTTGGTCTTACCCTGCTTGACTGTATCGATGAAGGCGGGGATGTTCTCGATGCTGCCGATCTTGGTGAGCATCTTGAGCACCGCCTCGTTCGCGCCACCGTGACGAGGTCCGTACAGGGCAGCCGTCGCGGCCGCGGTCGCACTGTAGGGGTCGCCGTGCGACGAGCCCACCACGCGCATCGCGGTCGTGCCACAGTTCTGCTCGTGATCGGCGTGCAGGATGAACAGCACGTCGAGGGCCCGCGCCAGGATGGGGTCCGGTTCGTAGCGAGGCTCGGCGACCTTCCACATCATCGAGAGGAAGTTCTGGGTGTACCCGAGCGTGTTGTCGGGGTAGACAAAAGGCATACCCACCGAGAAACGGTGCGCGGCCGCGGCGAGCGTGGGCATCTTCGCGATCAGACGCACGACCTGCTTGTGGAGCACCTCGGGGTCGTCGAGGACCTTGGCCTCTTTGTAATACGTCGACAACGCGGCAATCGCCGAGACCAGCATGCCCATGGGGTGCGCGTCGTAGTTGAAGCCTTCGAGGAAGCGCTTGCGCACGTTCTCGTGGATGAACGTGTGATAGGTGATCTCACGCTCCCACTGCGCCGCCTGCTCCGCGGTGGGCAACTCGCCGTGGTTCAACAGGTACGCGACCTCAAGGTACGTTGACTTCTCCGCGAGTTGTTCGATGGGATACCCGCGGTAGCGAAGTATGCCCGCGTCCCCGTCGAGGTAGGTGATCGCCGACTCCGCCGCAGCGGTCGACATGAAGCCCGGGTCGTAAAACCACACACCCGGCACGGCTTTAGAGAATTCCTTGGCGGCGATGCCACCGTTCTCGATAGGAATTTCTCGAGTTTCTCCAGTGCGATTGTCAACCACCGTAATGGACTCGGTCATGGTTCCTCACTTCAACTTAGGGGGCGTGCCCATCGTAGGCGAACTCGCGAGTCAGCTGGGCTGATCAACCGTTGCCCGAGGGCGAGACGACAACCGTGTAGCGGCGGCTTCGCACCATGGCGGGCCCGCTCGCGGCGCCGGCCAGGCTGAGAGTCAGCGTCGCGTGTTCGCTCGCCGCGATGCTCAAGTTCTTGGGCACAAACGCGTAAGAGGCCAGCGGTCTTAGGGTCACCGACATACTCTGGCGCTGGGCCACGCCCGAGGCGCCCGCCGGGGTGAGCACGATTGTCAACGTGACGGGCTGGGTGGCGTAACTCGCGTTGCTCACGGTGACCCCCAGATGGACGACGTTGGTCGGGGGTAACAAGATTTCACCCGTGGGCGCCGGCAACGCCGCCGGCGAGACGCTGACCGCGCTGATGCCGATCCCCCTCGTCAGGGTCAGCGAGGGCGACTGGGAGCTCCTCGACATCACCGCTGCGAAAGCGAGGTGGGCGACCGCGCTGGTGGTCGCGAGCAAGCTCACGTTACCAGGTTCGAGGAGCAGGCCTCGACGAGCCAGGTTCCATTGCTGGCTGGTTGCGAGCAGAGACGCTTGGGCCGTGGCGACACTGAGTCCGGGCGTGACGTTACTCGGCGTCGCCCAGGGCATTGAGAGATTCGCCGCCACCGCGCTCAGCAGGAACTGGTAGTCGTCGATGCGTTGCTCGGTCAATTGGGCAATGGTGTCGTTGATGTTGTGCTTGAGCAGCGGTCGACGAAGACGCGAGCCCTCGGTCTGGAGCATGGGCAATTGCTGTTGGAGCTGGGCCATGCGTGCGGCGAAGACCTGGCGCGAAAGAGATCCCCCGTGGATAACCAAGTACGAGAGACGGGTGTCGAGGGCGTTCTCTTGGCTGATCATCACGTTGCTCAGCGCCGCGAAGCTCTCGTTCTCGCTGCGTCGTGGGCTGGTTGCACCGTGACCCGCGCGGCTTATGTCACGCGCGAACAGCAACACGAGCAGCGTGGCGATCACCGCCATGCTGAGCAGGGCGGTGTGTCGACGACGTTGTGCTCGGGTGCGGGCCACGACGTAAGAACTTACTCACTCACCCCAATCACGCCCCGCGAGCGGGCACGTCACTCCTCGTCGAGCTCCTCAAAGTCATCGAGGTCAATGATCTCAGAAGCGCCTTCGAGCAGGGGCGTCGCGGGTCCGATCCCCCACTTCGCGTCATTGAGCGCGACGGGTGCCTCGTGGATACTGTTGAGATCTGGCACCGCCTTAGCGCGCTGGGCACCGCCGAGGCGTCGAATCTCACGCGCCGAGACAATGAGTCTCGACTCGACGGACTTCACCATCTGGTTGTAGTTGTTCACCGTGTCGTTGAGTGAGCGACCGAGTTTGGAGATGGGCTCCGCGACGAGTCGAATCCGGTCGACGATCTTTTCTGCCATGTCGAGGATCTCTTTGGCGTTGACTTGCGCTTCATGTTGGCGAACGACGAAGGCCACCGACCAGAGCAGCGACAATAGGTTGGTCGGGCCGACGACCAGGACCCGCTCGGTCGCGGCGTAGGCGTGCAACGTCGGGTCGGCGTCGAACGCCGCGGTGATGGCGGCGTCACTCGGCACGAAACAAACCGTGAACTCGGGCGCGGGTGTGATGATCTCCCAATAGGACTTCTCGCGCAAGGTCTTCACGTGGCCTCGCAACTTCTTCGCGAATTCGTCGTAATGGCGTCGACGCTCATCAACGTCCTCGCTCGCGAGCGCCCGCTCGAAGTCGTCGAAGGGGAACTTCGCGTCGACCGCGATGCTCGCGCCGTTGGGCATCTTCACAATGCAGTCAGGTCGCAGTGACTTTCCCGAATCGTTGACGCCGCTTACCTGCAAGTCGTAGTCGATGTTGCGACGTAGCCCCGAAGCCTCCATCACGTTGGCGAGTTGAATCTCGCCCCACTTGCCGCGCTGGTCTCCGCGCCCGAGCAGTTGATTGAGACGACGGGTCTCGGCCTGAGACTTCTGTTGGGCCTCGAGCAACTCGACGGCTTTGCTCTTCACGTCAGACAGTGCCCCGACGTGCTCTTTGTTGAATTCGGCGAGGTTGCGTTTGTACTCATCGAGCAGGTCCTCGAGCGGCTTGAGGGTGTGGGTGAGTTTCGAATCGCGCTCCTTGAGCACCTGCTCCTGGGACTGGTTGAATTCGGCAACCGTGCGATGGAGGACTCGATTGGACGTGTTCTCGAAGGTCACCTCCAACCCCTCGAGGGCGGCCGCGCGCTCGGCGCGCTCGCGCTCGAGCATCTCATTGGCCGCGTGCAGTTGCGTGTCGCGCACCGCAAGGTCCTGGGTGGACTTGGCGAGAGCATCGCGCAGGCTCTGGGCCTTCTTCGCTGTGAGCATCAACGCCACAGCCGCGCCGAGCACCACGCCCACGACACCACCGAGAACTATCGACATTGCGCCTCCCATCCATTCGTCTCGCCCCCACCCTAGAGAACACGTGTCACACCGATATCCTTAACCCATGTACCGCCTCTTTGGTTCCAGCTCGCAACCCTCAGAGCCGCCCGCAAGCGACGAAGGCATCACGCCTGAGATGCGGAACAATGTGGTGCGCGTCTTCGCCCTCGTAGGTGAGGCGATCGCCGAAGCGACGCACGCCCTGCTCGCGGGGGACCGCGAACTCGCCAAACGGGTAGTGGAACAAGACGTCGTGATCGACACGCTGGTCAATGAGATGGTGCTCCGCGCCTAACAGCAACGCTTCGCGCACACCACGCTCGGCGCGAACGCGCGACGCGAACTGCTGACGTTGCTTCGGATACTGCCCGAAGTGGAGCGCAACGGTGATCTGGCTGAACACATCGCGCGGCGCGCGGCGCGCGGACTGGGTAGTGAGATGTCCCCACGGAGCCGAGGCCTCGTCGAGCGGATGGGTGAAGTCGCGTCAATGATCTGGCGTGAAGCGTCTGACGTCATCATCGACGGCAAGCTCGAAGCCGCGGGTGCCATCGAAGACATCGATGACGAGCTCGACGACCTGCACGTCTCTTTGACCGCGGAACTGACGTCGGGCTCGATGACCTTGCCCGTGGCGGTTGAACTCGCACTGCTCGCGCGCTTCTACGAGCGATTTGGAGACCACTGCGTGAACCTCGCACGTCGCCAGGTTGGTCGCAACGGCGGCGACTAGCGCAGGTTCACCAGCGCTTCGGCGATCTGCACGGCGTTGAGCGCCGCACCTTTGCGCAGATTGTCGCCACTCACGAACAAAGACAGTCCGTTCTCCAAGGTCGTGGCACGACGGATCCTGCCCACGTAGGACGGGTCCTTGCCCGCAGCGAGCCTCGGTGTGGGCATGTCGTGCACCACGACGCCGGGGGCGTCCATCAGCAACGACGTCGCCTCTTCGGGTGAGATCGGGCGCTCGAAACCCAAAGTGATGCTGAGCGAGTGACCCGTGAAGACCGGCACGCGCACGCAGGTCGCGTCGACGATCAAGTCGTCGATCTCGAGGATCTTGCGGCTCTCGTCGCGCAACTTCTGCTCCTCACCGGTCTCGAGCGAACCGTCTTCCACGATCGAACCCGCCATCGCGATGACGTTGTGCGCGATGGTCTGGGGGAACTTGATGCCCTGTTCGAGGGGAAACGCCGACCCGTCAAAGGTGAGCACCCGCACGTCGCGCTCAAGGGTCTTTTCCAATTGCGAGGCCAACTCGTCAACACCCTCGCGCCCGGCACCACTCACCGCTTGGTAAGTGGACACGACCATCGAGCGAAGACCTGCCGCGTTGTGCAGTGGCTTGAGGACGGGCATCGCGGCCATGGTGGTGCAATTGGGATTGGCGACGATGCCCTTTGGGATCGAACGAAGTGCGTGGGCGTTGACTTCGGGGACGACGAGGGGCACATCGGGGTCCATGCGCCACGCTGACGAGTTGTCGATGACGATGGCGCCGGCCGCGGCGAGTCGCGGCGAGAGGATCTTGGAGGACGTTGCGCCCGAGGAGGCGAGCGCTATCTCGATGCCACTGAAGTCTGCGGTGGCGGCGTCCTCGATCGTGACGGCCTTGCCGTTCCAGTCGATCGTGTGACCGGCCGAGCGCGAGGAACCGAAGAATCGGATCTCGTCCACCGGAAAATTACGCTCACGAAGAATCGCGCGCATGACGGTTCCTACTTGGCCCGAGGCCCCAATAATCGCTACTCGCATGTAGGAAGTCTAGGACTAGGCGGCGTCGAGGCCGAAAGCGGTGTGCAGTGCTCGCACTGCGTCGCCCACCTTCTCGGCGCGCAGCACGCAAGAGATCCGTATCGAGCTCGTCGAGATCATCTCGATGTTGATGCCGTTAGCCGACAATGTCTCGAACATCAGCGCCGTGACACCCGGATTCGACTTCATGCCCGCGCCCACGATCGAGACGCGCCCGATGTTGTCGTCGGTCGTCACCTCGAGCGCGCCGATCACGTCCTTCACGTGGTTACACGCCTCACCCGCGGCGGCGAGGTCAGTCTTGGCCACAGTGAACGAGATGTGGGTCAGGCCGTTCGCACCAGTGTTCTGCACGATCATGTCGACGTTGATGCCCTGATCAGCGAGTTCGCGGAACAACTTCGCCGCGACGCCCGGCTTGTCCGGCACGCCGCCGACCGTGACCTTCGCTTCGGACTTGTCGTCGGTGATGGCCGTTACGACGGCTTCTTCCATAGTGGGGTCCTCCTCCACAATCCAGGTACCTGGCTCCCAGGTGAAACTTGATCGAACGTGCAGCGGCACGGCGTGACGACGCGCGAACTCGACCGAGCGCAACATCAGCACGCGTCCACCGGTCGCGGCCATCTCCATCATCTCGTCAAAGGAGACCTTCGCCAGTCGTCGCGCCTTGGAGACCACACGCGGATCGGCCGAGAACACGCCCGTGACGTCGGTATAGATCTCACAGACGTCGGCGTGCAACGCCGCCGCGAGCGCCACCGCGGTCACGTCCGAACCACCTCGACCAAGAGTGGTGATGTCCTTTTCGGTGGAGACACCTTGAAAACCGGCGACCACCGGCACCAGTCCGTCATCGAGCGCCTCGCGAATGCGATCGGGGCGCATCTCGAGGATCTTGGCCCTCGTGTGGTCGGTGTCGGTGATGATGCCCGCTTGAGACCCCGTGAACGACGCCGATTCGACGCCGCGCGCTCCGAGCGCCATGCTCACCAGGGCCATCGAGATACGCTCGCCCGCGGTCAGCAGCATGTCGAGTTCGCGTGGGGGTCGCGTGGGTGAGACGTCGTCGGCCAGGCGAATCAGGTCGTCGGTGAACTTGCCCATCGCCGAGACCACGACGACCACTTCATTTCCCGCCTCACGGGTTCGCGCGACGTGATCGGCCACCGCTCCGATTCGCTCTGCGTCACCAACCGAAGTGCCCCCGAATTTTTGGACTATGAGCGCCATGGATAAGAAGATTAGTTGAGGCCAACGGGGTGCTTCTCTGCGCCTACTAATCTCGCACCATGGCAACTACCAAACGTGAACGTCAAAAAGCCGCTCGTCGCGAGAAGCTCGAACAGATGCAGCGCCAGGCCAAGCGCCGCAACAACACCCGCCGAGCGGTGATCGTCGGAGTTGTCGCCGTTGTGGTGATCGGCACGGGCGCACTGTTGTTCTCGGGCAAGTCCTCACCGACGACCACGACCACCGCGGCGAGCGCCACCACGACGACGAGCGTCTCGACGGCGCCCGCCGCGATCAAGCCGATCGCGAATCCCTCGCCCGCCGGAAAGTTCGGCACCGCGCCGACCGTGGTCGTACCCACCACCCCACCGCCGACCTCGCTCGAGGTCAGCAACCTGATCACCGGTACCGGGACCGTGGCGAAGTCGGGTGACACCCTCGAGGTCCAGTACGTGCTCGCCACGTATTCAACGCACAAGGTCATCCAGTCGTCGTGGACGGCGCAACCCTTCAGCTTCAAGCTCGGCGCCGGACAGGTCATCCCCGGCTGGGACCAGGGCATGGTCGGTATGCGCGTCGGGGGTCGACGTGAGTTGATCATCCCGCCGGCGCTCGGTTACGGCGCCAACTCACCCGGTGCGGGCATTGCGAAGAACGACACGCTGGTGTTCGTCGTCGACCTGTTGAAGGTCACGCCCTAGACGCCTGACGCAAGAATCGTCACTCGGGCGCGTGCCGTAGGATTGCCCGGCACGACTAGAGCAACGGAGAAGCCATGAGCGACGTGATCCCCAACCCCGACGGCACCAGCGAGCAGCGTCAGCACTTCGACGCCGCGCCGCCCATGATCATCGACACCGCCAAGACCTACAGCGCCACGATGGTGACCTCCAAGGGCACCCTGGAGATCGTCCTTGACGCGCTCGGCGCACCGTTGACGGTCAACAACTTCGTCTACCTCGCACGCTGGCACTACTACGATGGCATCGTCTTTCACCGCGTCATCCCCGGTTTCGTCCTCCAAGGTGGCGACCCGCACGGCACCGGTGCGGGCGGTCCTGGTTATCGCTTCAACGACGAACTTCCCAAGGCGGGTCGCTACGAGATTGGCTCGTTGGCCATGGCCAACGCCGGTCCGAACACCAACGGCTCGCAGTTCTTCGTCATCTCGGGTCCCGACGGCGTACGCCTGCCGCCGCTCTACGCGTTGTTCGGCAAAGTCGTGAAGGGCCTCGAGGTCGTGGCCGCCATCGACGCGATCGGCAGCCCTTCGGGCAAGCCCCGTGAGGACGTCATCATCGAATCGGTGACGATCAGCGAAGCCTAAAGATCGCTGGCGCGCTCGCCTCGCGTCACCACCACCTCACCACACAGCACCCGCCAGGCGCCGTCGTGCACCACGAGTGCGTCCGCGCCGAGCACCACGAGTGCCAGCGACGGATCGATCAATGTCCTGGTGCGCGCGAGTCGCTCCTCACTCGCCGGCTCGGTGAACGCGACGTCGCCAAAGAGACCGAGTCCGATGGTCGGCGCACCGCCCCTCGGGTCGATCATCACCTCACTCATCACCGACGCCACTGCGCCAATCGCCACCACAGTCTTCGCGGCCTTCAGCGCGTCGCCCACGGGAGAGTTGCGCCACGTCGTGCGTGCGTGCAACGGTGACCCATCGGCGAGCACGACCACGTCGGCCGCGCGCACGCGCTCGTTGAAGTAGGGCTCACTGGTCGCTGCACGCTCGGTGATCATCAGGGCCTCGACGCGCACATCGAACTCGTTGCAGACTTGAGCGATCGCCACGCACGCCTCAGGGGCACCGGTGAACGCCGCGGCGCTCGGCACGATCACCACGTCGAGTTGACCGCCTTCACGCCCAGTGCACTCGCGCAGTGCCACACGTAGACCGTCAAGGGAACCCGCGGCGAAAAAGGTGGAATTCATCTCGTGAAGTATCGCACTTGGGCGCGGGCTTTACCGCCCAGTAATGTGCCGGGATGACCTTTCAAAAAGTGGGCGTTCTCGGTTCGGGCATCATGGGCAGCGGCATCGCCGAAGTAGCGGCGGGCGCCGGTGCTGAGGTGGTGGTGCGAAGTAGGTCCCACGCAACCGCCGAGGCGATGCTCGCCGGCCTCGAGAAGTCGCTGGCGAAGCAAGTAGAAAAAGGTAAGCGCACCCCCGAAGAAGCCGAGGCACTCCGCGCACGAGTGTCGGCGACGACGAGCCTGTCGGACTTGCACGACTGCGACCTCATCATCGAATCGGTGGTCGAGGACCTGGCGGTGAAGAAGGCGCTCTTCAACGAACTCGACCGCGCGGTCCAGCACACCGCGGTCCTCGCGACCAACACCTCGACACTCTCGGTGATCGAACTCGCGATGGAGACCTCACGCCCCGAGCGGGTGTGCGGCGTGCACTTCTTCAATCCGGCCCCCGCGATGTCACTGGTCGAGATCGTTCGCCCCCTGTGCGCCAGCGACGAGACGATCGACGCCGTCACCTCCTTCGCGCTCGCGTGCGCGAAGGAGCCCGTGCTGGTGAAGGACCAGGCCGGCTTCGTCGTCAACGCGTTGCTCTTCCCCTATCTCAACAACGCCATCCGACTGCTCGAGCAAGGGGTCGCCACCAAATAGGGCATCGACGTCGCGATGAAGGGTGGATGCGGGTTCCCGATGGGGCCTTTTGCCCTGCTCGACCTCGTGGGTCTGGACACGTCGCTCGCCATCCTCGAGGCGCTCTACGCGGAGTTCGCCGATCCGAATTTCGCTCCGGTGCCACTACTTCGTCGCATGGTGAGTGCGGGCCAACTAGGGCGAAAATCGGGGACCGGTTTCTACGACTACCGTCGCTAGGTAGATCAAGGAGAGAACCATGGCCGATCGCTCCAAGCCCTGGGTGATGCGAACGTATTCGGGTCACTCCACCGCTGTCACGTCAAACGAGCTGTACCGAAGCAACCTCGCCAAGGGCCAGACGGGGCTCTCGATCGCGTTCGACCTGCCCACCCAGACGGGCTACGACCCCGACGACGAGAACGCGGCTGGTGAGGTCGGCAAGGTGGGGGTGCCCGTTGCGCACCTCGGTCACATGCGCCAACTCCTCGAGGGCATCCCCCTCGCCGAGATGAACACTTCAATGACCATCAACGCCACCGCCGCGTGGCTGTGGGGTCTCTACCTCGCGCTCGCCGACGAACAGGGCGTTGCCTTCGAGAAACTCTCGGGCACGACACAGAACGACATTGTGAAGGAGTACCTCAGTCGCGGCACCTACGTCTTCGCTCCCGAGCCGTCCAAGCGACTCATCGTCGACATGATCGCCTTCGCCATTGACCACGTGCCCAAATGGAACCCGATCAACGTCTGCAGCTACCACCTCCAAGAAGCGGGCGCCACCCCCGTCCAAGAGATCGCGTACGCGCTCGCCACCGCGATCGACATTCTCGACGCGGTTCGTGATTCGGGCAAAGTCGAACCCGCCCAGATGCCCAACGTCGTCGGACGTATCTCGTTCTTCGTGAACGCCGGCGTGCGATTCATCGAAGAGATCGCCAAGATGCGCACCTTCACCGCCATGTGGGACGAGATCTGTCGAACCCGCTACGGCGTTCAGGACCCCTCACTTCGAAGGTTCCGCTACGGCGTGCAGGTGAATTCACTCGGGCTCACTGAACAACAACCCGAGAACAACGTGCAGCGCATCGTGCTCGAGATGCTCGGCGTCACGCTCTCGGCCGACGCCCGCGCGCGCGCCCTGCAACTCCCCGCGTGGAACGAAGCGCTCGGTCTGCCTCGGCCCTGGGACCAACAGTGGAGCCTTCGCATGCAACAAGTCCTCGCCTTCGAGAGCGACCTGCTCGAATACCCTGACATCTTCGCGGGCTCCCAGGTCATGGACGCCAAGGTGCACGAGCTGACAACGGGCGCCCAGAGCGAACTCGACGACGTGCTCGCCCTGGGCGGTGCCTTCAACGCAATCGAGGAATTGAAGAGTCGCCTCGTCGCGAGCCAGGCCGAGCGCATCGCGCGCATCGAATCCGGCGAGCAGATCGTGGTGGGCGTCAACCGATTCGTAGCGACCGAGCCCTCGCCTCTCACGAGCAACGACTCGTTCGAAGCGATCATGACCGTCGATCCGCTCGTGGAGCGAGAGATGGTGAACGACGTGATCGCCTGGAGGGCGACGCGCGACGATGTCGCGGTCCAAGCCGCCATCAACGAACTCGAGCGGGTCGCCAAGAGCTCGGACCCGAGCAGCAACATGATGGTCCCCACCATTGCGCTCGCCAAGGCCGGTGGCACCACGGTTGAATGGGCGGGCGCCCTGCGAGAGATCTTCGGCGAGTACCGCGAACCCACCGGAGGGCGCCGCGGCAGTGCCGCGCGTGGTGCGCAGTTCGCCACCCTCGTCGAGCGCTCCGCCGCGCTGCTCGCGCGACGTGGGGCCCCACCCAAGTTGTTGGTGGCCAAGCCCGGTCTCGATGGACACTCGAACGGCGCCGAACAGATCGCCGTCGCCGCGCGCGATGCCGGATTTGAAGTCGTCTATCAGGGCATTCGACTTTCGCCCGACGAGATCGTCGCCGCCGCGCGCGACGAGGACGTCGACATCGTGGGCATCTCGATCCTCTCAGGCTCGCACCTCTCGTTGGTGCCTCGCGTGGTCGAGGGACTGCGTGCCGCGGGGGTGGAGGCGAAGGTCGTCGTGGGTGGCATTGTGCCGCCCGAGGACGCGCAGTACCTGCGCGAGCACGGCGTGGCGGCGGTCTACACGCCCAAGGATTTCTCGCTCGGCGCGATCATGAGCGACCTGCTCGGGATGGTCGAAGCCGTCAGCTGATGCCGCGCGGGCGTCGCATGGCGAGCGGACCCGCGTGGAACCAACGCCCCGAGAATCGCCACGCCGGCGTCGGGTCGAGATCAACGTCTTGCACTCGTTCGCGCATGAGCTCCTGCGCGGCGGCGATCTCCGCGGCGGTCTCTTGGGGACCCAGTTCGCGACGAGGCGGGAGTGCGTAACTCACAACGGTACGTTTCCGTGCTTTCGCTTGGGCAGGTCCTCCCGCTTAGCGCGCAGCAGGTCGAGCGACCGGCTCAACACCCGACGCGTCTCGGCGGGGTCGATGACGTCGTCGATGAAACCCCGTTCGGCCGCGATGTAGGGGGTCGCGTAGCGTTCCTCGTAGTCTTCGACGAGTTGAGCGCGAAGCCCGGGCTGGTCGTCAGACTCCATCAGATCACGACGATGGACGATCTCGACGGCGCCCGAGGCGCCCATCACCGCGAGTTCGGCGGTCGGCCACGCGTAGGCGAGGTCGGCGCCGATCGACTTGGAGTTCATGACTACGTACGCCCCGCCGTACGCCTTTCGCGTGATGACCGAGATGCGCGGCACCGTCGCTTCACAGAACGCGTAGAGCAGTTTGGCGCCGTGGCGGATGATGCCGCCGTACTCCTGGTCGACGCCCGGCATGAAACCCGGTACGTCCACGAAGCTGATGATCGGCACGTTGAACGCGTCACACGTGCGGACAAAGCGCGCAGCCTTCTCGCTCGATTTGATGTCGAGCACGCCCGCGAGGATCTGGGGTTGATTCGAGACAATGCCCACCGCGTGGCCATCGATACGCGCGAACCCGCAGGTGATCTGCTGGGCGTAGGTCGCGTGCACCTCCATGTAGTCGCCGTCGTCCACCACCGACGTGATGACCTTCTTCATGTCGTAGGGCTGATTCGGTGACGTGGGCAGCAGGTCGCGCAGATCCTCACAGAGTCGATCAGGGTCGTCGCCCGACATGATGCGTGGCGGCTCTTCCATGTTGTTCGACGGAAGGAACGAGAGCAGGTAGCGGACCTCGTCGAGCACGCTCTTCTCGTCGGGCATCACGAAGTTGGCGACGCCCGATTTGGTCGCGTGGGTGAGCGCACCCCCCAACTCTTCGAGGGTGACGTCTTCGCCGGTCACGGTCTTTACGACGTCGGGTCCGGTGATGAACATGTGACTGGTGTCTTTCACCATGAAGATGAAGTCGGTGAGTGCGGGCGAGTAGACCGCTCCCCCCGCGCACGGACCGAGGATCACCGAGATCTGCGGCACGACCCCCGAGGCTTTCGCGTTGCGGTGAAAGATGCCACCGTAGGCGTGCAGGGCCGCGACGCCTTCTTGGATGCGCGCTCCCGCTCCGTCGTTCAGTCCAATGATCGGCAGTCCCATGGTCATGGCCAAGTCCATGATCTTCATGATCTTGCCGCCGTGGGTCTCGCCCAACGCCCCACCGAAGACGGTGAAGTCCTGGGAGTAGACGCATACCTTTCGACCGTCGATCTTGCCGTAACCGGTGATCACGCCGTCGGTGTAGGGCCGAGAATCTTCGAGCCCCATGCCCGACGCCACGTGTTGGTTCAGCATGTCGAGTTCTTGAAAGGAGTCTTCGTCGAGTAGATATTCAATGCGCTCGCGCGCGGTCATCTTGCCCTTGGCCCGGTGCCGCTCGATGGCCGCGTCGCCACCCGCCGCGCGGGCCTGCGCCTTGCGGGCTTCCAATTGCGCCAAGCGTTCCGCCATTGTGTGCTCCATGAGTGACAAGGCTATCCAGATGAGTTCCCACGTGCGTCACGACGCGAAAAGTCCGTCCGGTCGAGCTCAACGAGGTGGCGGCCAGCCGCCGCGACGGGGCCTCAGGACCGCTCTTCGACCAGCTCGATCAATGTGCCAAAGGAGGTCTTGGGGTGCACGAACGCCACGATCGTCCCGCGCGAGCCCGGGCGCGGCGCGTCGTCAATCACGCGTCCACCCGAAGCCTTGACCGCTTCGAGCGCGCGTGCGCAGTTCGCCACGCGATAGCCCACGTGGTGCAGTCCCTCACCCTTCTTCTCAATGTATTTAGCGACCGGCGAATCATCGCGAATGGGTGTCAACAACTGGATGTACGAATCCGCCACCCGGATAAGCGCCTCGGCGACACCGTCGGACTCGACGGTCTCTCGGTGCTCGACGGTGGCGCCAAAGACCTCCTCGTACCAGGAAATAGCCGCGTCCAGGTCGCGCACCGCGATGGCGACGTGATCGATCTCACCGAGCATCGACTCCATTACAGCTCCTTGTCGTGTCGGCGAAAGATACTCAAACGATCCTCACCTACGCGCGCGCGCAGCACGGGGTCACTCACGCCCAGGCCTTCGCGTGGCGCGACGCACAGCACGCCGATCTTTCCCTCGTGACGGTTGTGGTGGACTTCGTACGCCGCCTCGCCAACGTCCTCGAGTGAGAACACCGCAGAGAGCGGCGGTACCACCTTGCCGTCGACGATGGTCTGATTGGCCGACCACGCCTCTCGGTAATTAGAGAAGTGCGAACCCTTGATGGTCTTGAGCTTCATCCACAGGTGTCGGTTGTCGTATTCGATCATGTAGCCACTCGTCGCGGCGCACGTGATGATCGTGCCTCCGCGCTTGGCCACGAACACGCTCGCGCCCATCGTGGAGCGACCCGGGTGCTCGAAGACAATGTCGGGATCGTCGCCCACCAGCTCACGGATGTCCTTACCGAGTCTGCGCCACTCGCTCTCGTCTTGGGTGTGGGGATCCTTCCAGAACCGGTAGTTCTTCTCGCCGCGATCGATGACGTACTCGCAGCCGAGTTCCCTCAGCGTGGCGGCCTTGGCCTCACTTGACACCACGCCAATCGGCGTCGCGCCCGAGTTGAGGACGTGTTGGACGGCGAAGGATCCAATACCGCCCGAGGCGCCCCAGATGAGCACCTTGTCGCCTTGGGTCACGGGTGCGCCGTTTCGCGAGACGAGCATGCGATAGGAGGTTGAATTGCACAACGCGTTGACGGCCGATTCCTCCCAGGTGAGGTGCGCGGGCTTGGGCATCAACTGGTTGGCCTTGACAATCGCGATGTCGGCGAGTCCGCCGAAGTTGGTCTCGAAACCCCAGATGCGCTGGTTACTCGAGAGCATGGAGTCGTCGTGACCGCTCGGATCCTGGTCGTCCACGAAGTTGCAGTGCACCGTCACTTCGTCACCGACCTTCCATTTGCGCACCGCCGATCCAGTACGCAGTACCACGCCCGCAGCGTCGGATCCAACGACGTGGTAATCAAGCGCGTGTCGTCGTCCCCAGTACGACTCCTTACCTAGACGGTCGAGGAAGCCAAACGTGGAGACCGGCTCGAAGATGCTGGTCCATACGGTGTTGAAGTTGATAGAGGACGCCATGACGGCGAGGTAGACCTCGTCGGGAGCGATCTCGGGCAGGGGCACCTCGTCGACGTGCAGGCTTCGTCGCGGGTCCTTGTCCTTACTCGCCATTCCTTCGAACATGTTCTGTTCATCACGGCGCACGAACACCGCACGCGTCGTTGTCGGCATAGGGATGTCGGCCAGCACCTCACCGGAGGCGCCCTCAAGGACTGCTGCAAGAATCTCGCTCATCTGGGCGAGGTTACCGGCCGGTGTCGCTCGGCGCGCGCCACTCTGGGCGTAGAACCACGGTGGACTGCGTGGAATTGGTCACGCCGACAGTGTGGAATCCGGGTTTCGCCGAGGCTCACGATGGACCACGATGACCGTATGGGATCTGTGGTGGGCGTGACGGCGGCGGTGCTAATCATTGCGGCGCTCTTCACGCTCGCGCTGATCGTCGGCGCGGCCGGGCTCGCGGGTGCGTGGACAGTACGAGCCGAGCGCGCTGACCGGGTGTTTCGCGCAGATCTGGACGAGACGCTGCGCGAGATCCTCGAGAGCAGCACGTCCGCGGAGGTCTGAACCGCTCAGGTAGTGCCTCTCACGTGCACTACGTCACTTCACGTAGGGTCGCCCAGTACTCTTGGTCAATGAAGCTGAAGTTGTCCAAGCGGGGCGATTACGTCGTTCGTTCAGCGCTCTGTCTCGCGACGAGTTACGACGCACCCCAGCCGATCAAGTTGCGACAAATCTCGGTACAGATGGGTGTGCCGCGCACCTTCGTCTCACAGATCCTGGGCGACCTCGTGCAAGCCGGCATCGCGACCTCGTACTTCGGCGCCAACGGCGGATACCGTCTCACGCGCTCGCCCGAACAGATCACCGTGCTCGAGGTGGTCGAGGCCGGCGAGGGAACCTTGGAGTCCGACACGTGCGTGCTCGGCGACGATCCCTGCCAATGGGAATCGGTGTGCCCCCTGCACGAAACCTGGAGCGCCGCGACCGCCGCAATGCGCTCTGAACTCGCCTCGACCACGTTGGCCACCCTCGCCGAGCGTGACCGACTCATCACGGCTGGTGAATACCACGTCGAGGGCCACCGCCGTACCAACGCGCAGAGTGTGGAGGTGAACGACTCGGTGCACGTCGAGCGCGCGCTCGAACGGATCACCGAACGCCTGAGTGACGGCGGCGCCTGGCTTATTCCCCACCTCGACGCGGCACGTGAGGAGGGTGAAGCCCTCATGGTGCGCATTGGCCCTAGCGACACCAACTGGCTCAGTAAGACCGTGGCGGTGCACCTGGGAGAGCCGGTTGTCACCGACCACGGGCTCGCCTTGGCGATCCGCTGGGAGGCCACCGGCGCGACCGGACTCTTTCCGCGTCTGGTTGGATCCCTGCACGTCAACGAACTTGATCCCGAGCGTTGTGAACTGGTCCTTAGTGGGCACTATCGGCCACCGCTCGGACGAGCGGGCCAAGCCCTCGACGACGCCATCCTCACCCGCGTCGCGCGTGCCACCGTGCGCTCGATGCTTCGCCGCTTGGCCCACGCCCTCGAAGACGACTAGGAGCGATCAGCGCGCCGAGAGACTGCTCCTATGGCGCACGACCCGATCGGCCATCCGGTTCGCCAACGCTTCGGGCTTGGTCGGATGTATTGAATCGTGCGCGTCACGTGCGCCGAACGCGTCGCTCGCGACCACCTGAGCACCCTTGGCCGTCAGGACAGCGCTCATCTCGGCGAGCGCGCCTCGAGGGTTGACCTTGTAGGTGCAAAAGACGCCGACCCGGCGACCACCCAGATTGGGCAGTCCCGTCAACCACTCTCGCATGGCACGCGCTGGTCGAACCTTGGCGACGACGAGTCCCTCGACCCAGGTACCGACCATCAAGGCGTCGCACTCAGCGAGCTCACGCACGCCGACCTCGCTGATCGGGCGGGCCTGCGCACGAGCGCCTTGCAGGTTGAGTTGATCTACCATCTCTTCAGCAACGCGCTTGGTCGTGCCCCCCTCGCTCGCGTAACACACGAGGACGCGGGCCGATGTCGCAGCGAGCGGGTCCTTCAAGTGACCCGGACGCGTCGGGTGGGCATCGAGCAACGCACGCGCCGCACGGCGGCCCTGGGCCATTGCTTCGACCACGCTCGCTGGCCCGGTGAGGGCGTCGCCCGCTACCCACAGTCGCTCGCGCTGGGGCATCGTTGCGGCCCACAGACCGACTTCTCGGTCGAGCGCCAATGACCCGACGGGACTGAAATGGTTGTACGCAGACGCCGCGTTCTTCAAGATCCCACTCGCGGTCCACTCACCGTGCGCCATGCCGGTCGCGCGCTTTCGTATCGGCAACGCGCCCACAGACTCGCTGAGCTCGTTGTCGATCCGATAGCCCATCGCCATCACCACCAGGTCCACGTCGAGCTGATCAGGCTCGCGCTCGAGCACGACCGGAGACTTCTTCGCGTCACGCTGGAAGGTGTGCGCGAGCAGCGCCCGCCCGACACGACCTTCGTAACCGAGCAGCATGGTGAGTGTTCGCGAGAAGCGTACGTCGACACCTTCGTGACGGGCTTCGGCCAACTCGTCGGGGCGCGCGAGAGCGAAGCGCTCGTCGAGCCAGTCAACGCACGTCGCCTCGAGCCCAAGTCGCCGGGCCATCCTCGCCACGTCCATCGCGGTGTTGCCCGCACCGAGCACCAGGACCCGTCGCCCCCGCTCCTCTCGTACGCCGAGTTCTCGTCGAAAGGCCCCCGGGTCGCCACCGACGCTCAGTGCGGACTTCGCGCCCTTCAAGAAGTACGTCGCGTCGACGACGCCGTCGAGCTCTGCGCCCGGTACGGGAAGCCGGATCGGCACGCTCGCACCCGCGGCGACGATGACCGCGTCGTGCTCGTCGAGCAACTGATCGATCGACGCCGGGGCGATGGGGGTGTCACAGTGCAGTTCGACTCCAGCGTCAAGAAGTTGACGCCACGGTCGCGTCGCGACATCGTCGGGCAGGGTGAAGTCCGGCATGCCCCAAATGGGGAGTCCTCCGGGCGTCGCGTCCTTTTCGAACACCGTGACCGACGCACCCGCTTCAATGAGGTCCCACGCCGCACCGATCCCGGCGGGGCCCGATCCAATGATCGCCACCGAGAGCGCGTCGTCACGAGAGGTGGCGATCGTCGGCGACGGTACCGCCGCGTGGTCCGCAATGAAGCGCTCGAGTCGCCCAATGGCGACGGGCTCTCCCCCCGCGAGTGACCAGGTGCAGGCACCCTCGCACTGGGCGGCTTGATTGCACACTCGAGAACAGATGTCGGGCATCACCGTCGTGCGCGACAAGATTGCGTGTGCGCGCTCCAAGTCACGATCACGAACGGCCGCAACGAACTGGGGGATGTCGTTGTGCGCGGGACACCCTCGCACGCAGGTCGGGTCGGGACACGTCAGGCAACGATTCGCCTCGGCGATGGCCTCTTCCCACGTGTCATACCCGCGACGGGTCTCGGCGATGTTGCCGCGCAGTTCGACCGGCTGGTAATTGGCCGGATCGCAGCGCGCGCTGACGGCGAGGGGGCCGTGTACTTCAATCGCGGAGAACGGGCACGTGCGCTCGCATTGACGACATCCAACGCACGCGTCGTCATTCGCCAAGGCGGTCCAGGTCACCGGCTCCATGGAGAGCGCGCCCGAAGGGCAACGGATGACGCACTCCTGGCACCCCGCGCAGCGGTCCACGAGCACCCTGACGTGGCGCTCGCCCGCCAGGTCGGTGTTGGTAGTTGTATCGACGACAGTCATCTCTTCCCCCTCAGTCCGCAGCATTCATGAGCACGTACAACACAGCAACGGCGACGCCAAGGACCAGTGCGAAGGTCGTCACCGACAGCTGGACCACCCGCTTGTTGCCTCCGGCCGGGGCGATGTCACGCCCCGCGATTCGCCAACTCGTCCACATCGCGGCGAGCGTGCCCGCAGCGATCACGCCCACCTGCACCGCCACGATGCCCGCGTTGGACGAGCTGACCGACGCCGGGTAGAGCGAAGAGCCCGTCGTGCCAACGCCTAACAGGTGACCGATCGACACTGGCACCCGTGGGACGTGCTGGAAGAACTTGGGGAGCTGACGCGCGAAGTAGTCGGCACCGACAACGGGGATGATGCCGTACATGAGTGGCAAGAAGTACGTACGAAAGGCGCTCGTTCGATCAACGAAGGTGCGCCCGATGCTCACGGGTGTGTAACCCTTTCGAGCGAAGGCGGCCTGGAAGCCACGAGCGACGCCGGCCATCACCAACGCCACCGCGAAGATGATCCCGATGTAGGCGATCGGGTCGGGGTAGTGCGGGAAGATCGTGTGGTTGTTCAACCACGTGTCGAGGTTGCCAAAGGGTGTGAGGGCGTTGAGCTGCTGGTAGACAACGAGTCCGAAGAGCAGAGCGATCGACCAGGCGACGTCGGCGCGACGGCGCGTGGGGGCGACCACCGACGTCAGTGGCTTCTGCAAGAAGAGCCCGATGTTGTCCGAGGGGCACGCCTTGTAGCACTCTGTGCACAGCCCGCAGGCCGAGTTCGAATCCGAACTACCCGGCCACGTGTACCAGGGACACCCGTAACCGTCCTTGTCACCTCGCATGCAGTCCTTGGTCGCGCACGACAGACACACGTCACGGTCACGGGTACGAAATCCCGCCACGGAGCCCATCGTGCCGACGGTGCCGATGAGCGCACTCAAGGGGCACACGTAGCGACAGAACGTCCTTCGTTCGAAGACGAGAAAGAACAACAGGGCGCTGGCGACGATGCCGAGCACCATGAGACTCGTCGATGCGGGATTGCCCGGACCGGCGATGTTGAAGAATTCCTCGATCCAGGTGAGCAGCAAGAACGCGCCGACCGACAAGAGGAAGCCGTACTGAGCGACCTTTTCGGGCATCTTCAGCCCGAGACCGATGTTGGAGGTCGTTCGCTTCCAGAAGGTGTGTCGTTGCACCCATTCGCCAAAGCCTCCGAAGGGACACATCGCGCACCACGCTCGCCCGACCACGACCATCATCACGAACACCAAGCAGAACCAGAGATACCAGGTGATGGCTGTGGCGAAATTCAGTCCTGGTATCGCCGTTCCGAGCAGCCCGATACCAATGACCAACCAGAAGATGATCTGGTTGGGCAGTATCAGCATGAACTGCAGACGCCGGTCACGAAGTATTCGCGCTACGAGTGGGTGGCGCGCGACGTCGAGTCCTCGGGGGAGGTCGGTCGTGTCGAAGCGACCAATGGCCGCCGGGTCCTGTGGTCGCCTGATGTGGATGGCGACCCCTATCGGGTCGACCAAGTGCCGCTCGCCCGCCCGTACCCCACAGCCACTCGAGACTTTCGTCTCCACACGATCCGCCATGACTGCCCCCCATATACTCAACTGAGATACTTAACCATTACCGTAGAACTACTGATAGTCTTAGGTATTATCACCTAGAAATATGATTGTCAAGTAATTAACTAAAGGTTCAGTAATTGAGATGAGATAAGTGGGCAGACTACTCAAGGTGGACCAAGGACCCTGGCTCGCACGGCGTGGGGTTCGCGCCATCAAGGAGAACCAAGGAGGCTTTCGTGACACGAGACACCACAGCACTACACGACGAGACCACGGCACCTGAAAACCCAACGAGCAAGGACGTGATCCGGGTGTTCATCATTGATGATCACGTGCTGGTGCGCGAAGGCACGCGCCAGCTTCTCGAGAACGACAGCGGCATTGAAGTCGTAGGGAGCGCCGGCTCGGGAGAGGAGGCTCTTGAACTCATTGAACGACTCCGACCCCAAGTGGCTATTGTCGACCTCAATCTGCCCCGTATGAGCGGACTCGAACTGGCGCGAACGCTCATAGCCACCATCCCTGAGACGCGCATTCTCATCTTGAGCGCCTACGACGAGTACGCCTACATCAGTGAGGCGTTGGAGATCGGAGTTGGTGGTTACTTGTTAAAGACCGCGAGTGGTAAAGAGCTCATCGACGCGCTTCGCGCGGTCTTTGAAGGAGTGTTCGTACTTGATCGACAGGTCTCGATGCAACTCGTGCGCCGACGCGACACGTCACCGCACACAATCGGTACGCTCACGCCGCGAGAGACAGCCGTCTTGGAGCTTCTCGCCCAGGGACGAACCAACAAGCAGATCGCCCACGAGCTCGATCTCGGCATTCGAACTGTTGAGGGGTACGTATCGAACGTCTTGAACAAATTGGGCGTCTCATCTCGCACCGAGGCCGCCACCCACGCGCTCATCCATAGACTTATCAGTGCGCCGAGCCATGTCATCTCCCTCCAGTGAACAGGCGCCGCTGACGAGCGCTGTGCTGATTCGTCGCATCTTTCGTCCACCGGTCAAAGAACGCGCGTTTTGGATAATTCAGTTGTCGTTACTCGTCATCGCCAGCGTCCACTATCTCTCTGACCTACGACCAGGTCTCATCGATAATGCACTTCCCACGGGACTCCCCATCGCAGTGCTCGTGCTTCCCATTGGCTACAGCGCACTGCGTTACGGCCTGGTCGGCTCTACCGCGACAATGGCCTGGGCCACGTTGCTGTGGCTGCCTGACCTGCTTCTTCCTAACGACCAGGGTCACACAACTGATGACCTCTTGAATCTGTCCATTGTGCTGTTGGTCGCCATCATCTTCGGACGGCGCATCGAACGCGAACGCGTCGATCAATCACGGGCACTGGCGGTGCAGGCGGGCTATCGGCGCTTGTTTGAAACCAATCGATCGCCCATACTCGTCCTGGACAAGTACGACGTCATCTCAGACGCCAATCCTGCCGCGTTTGAACTGCTCGGTCCGACCATCATCGGTCGCTCGGGCCACGCCATCCTCGGAGACATCGACTTCAATCAACCCCAAGCACGCGTCCTAACACTCGCCAATGGTCGCGAATATCGGCTCGACTCCGTGGCGATTGCGTTTGGAGCAACCGAACAACAGCGTCAGTTGAATCTAGAGGACGTGACTGAAGAACGTTCCGAGGAACGACGCTCGCGTCAGTTCGCACGTCAGATCGTCGAGGTAGAAGAGGCCCAGCGCCGACAACTCGCGCGCGAATTGCACGACGAGCCGCTGCAACTCTTTCTTCACCTGGCGAGAAGGATCGAAACTCTAAGCGCCGTAGCGAACGTGCCACCTGAAGTTGTGAGTGCCCTCGAAGAGGCCCGACAGCAATCTCTGGACGCCGCTGCTCGCCTGAGGACCGTAGCCCGCGACCTTCGACCACCGGCGCTGGATCAGCTGGGTCTGGTCGCCGCACTGTCAAGTTTGGTAGCGCACCTCGACGCCGACGGCGGACTCAGCGCGCAACTCGAGGTGCGCGGTGTCGCGAGACGACTCATGGCGGACGTTGAGTTGGGCGCGTTTCGCATTGTCCAAGAATCGTGCAATAACGCACTGCGCCACGCCAGCGCCACGCACCTCAACGTGATCGTGGCCTTCAGCGACAACCTGCTGGAATTGACCATCGTTGACGACGGGAAAGGGTTCGACCTGGGCGGGTCGGATACACCTGGATTGGTACCCTCGCTCGGCATCATCGGCATGCGCGAACGGGCTCGCCTGCTCGGCGGCACCTTGAATGTGCACTCGACGCCCGACGTCGGCACGGTGGTCCAGGCTTCGCTCGGCATCAAAGCACAAACGCCCGCGCAGGCTCTCTAGTGGGCCGCCGATGCCTCGCGCGGCCGTTGTACTGTCTAGCATGGCGGAGGTTTCCCGCCGCATACGCCTAAAGGAGTGATCGTGTCACGAAGCGTCATCGTCGCGGGCAACCGCACCGCCATTGCAAAATTGTCCGGGGCGTTCGCCTCACTGAGCGCCCAAGACCTCGGCGGCGCCGCAATCGCGGGCGTTCTCGCGTCGACCGGTGTCGATCCCGCGACAATCGATGTCGTGCTCATGGGACAGGTCATCCAAGCCGGGCAAGGTCAGATCACGGCACGTCAAGCCGCCGTCAAGGGCGGCGTCCCGATGACCGTCAACGCCACAACCGTGAACAAGGTCTGCCTCTCGGGTCTGCAGAC
>VFSW01003807.1_pt1 | contig 22607 bp, 37 predicted proteins | sample 5358111 | NCBI WGS metagenome assembly VFSW01 (sample SAMN11554181, study PRJNA540505) | mine drainage metagenome | isolation source: sediment from site ElyBrook_90M | place: USA: Ely Copper Mine, Vershire, VT | collected 2017 | reverse complement strand
ACATAGCATATTGTCTCCAAAATAATTCTATTACTAATATTTATTAAATCTGTGGATAAAATCAATATCGGTCTAAAACTATTTTGGAGACCAAGGGAATCGAACCCTATTAGACACGATCATTGCAAGTGACCGCCGCAACCCATTAGCACTACACCCCCATATTCTGGCTCTGGTGGTTAACCTAAACTATCACTTGTACATGATAATACAGATCGAAGCTGACCTGTGGTATTTATATACTCTACCAAGAGTAAATTATTCGTCCGACAATAATCTAACCCGAATCATTTGTGGTCAATGATTAAACCTGAACAAATTTTAAGTCTAGTTCCATCGACTATTTACAGTAACCAACTGCAAATTCTTGCACCCTCGGAGAGATTCGAACTCCCGACTTTTCCGGTCGAAACGGAAACTTCTAGTCCACTGAATTACGAGGGCAATAATTTATATTGTTGATTGGATTTAACCTTTCGAGGGGTTTGCACCAATTTTCATGCTCGACGCCTTGTCGCAATAAATTGTATCGCTATCATACAAAATACGCACATGACTCCACTACATAGCCTGCGTCTTGGAGGTCGTTCATACCGACATGCAACAAATAACTTGGTCGGGGAGGAGAATTACGATATCTCAGCCTCTAGTTCCCAAAACTAGCGCTCTTCCTTTGAGCTACACCCCGTTTTAATATGGCGCCAACGACGAGGATCGGACTCGTACTTAACCCTTGACAGGAGCTCGTGCAGACCACTACACTACGCTGGCTTTGTTTTGGTGCCACCGAATGGTATTGTCCATCCTCTCAGCCTCTTCAGGGCCGCGCTAATCAGGTCTCAGCTACAGTGGCGTTGTAATTCTGGCGGAGAGTATAGGACTCGAACCTATGGGCCTATATTTCAAGACCTAGAGTTTAGCAAACTCCTGCAATCGCCGCTCTGCCAACTCTCCATTATTCTTTGGTATTCGCACCGGGTGTCGAACCCGGTTTTTAATCTTGAGAGGATTATGTCCTAGCCAGCGTAGACGATGCGAATATTAATTTGGTATCCTGTAGGGGTTTCGATCCCCTCTATATAGCTTGAAAGGCTATCGGCCACGCCAGCTGCACTCACAGGATATTAATTCGTTGGTAGGCAAAAAAGGAATCGAACCTTACGTTTTTCAATTATCAGTTGAATGTTCTACCATTGAACTATTTGCCTATTAACTTTTGGTGGGACATCAAGGTAACGATCCTTGTTCTGAAGGTTAAGAGCCTACTGCATCACCATTAATGCTTATATCCCAAATGTATTTAAAGCTGATATTTTCAACTTAGTATGTGGGAATCGAACCCACACCGCTTGCGCTGTTCCAAATACCAATCATCATTAATAGTTCCCGGCAAGGTTCCGTTTTGGATGGAAAATACCTGCAGTCTGACACGTTGCCGCATATCAGCTTTAAATACACTCTTACCACATTAAAACATACTATCCTTTCTTATTGCGAAAGAGACATGGACTCGAAATATGTTTTAATCTGGAGCGGGGTGCGGGGATCGAACCCGCATAGCTGGTTTGGAAGACCAGAACCTAACCACTCGGCCAACCCCGCATAGGAAAAACTGTTACTACTTCTGATTAAGAGAAGTCATAATTAACCCGACAAGCCCAAATACAGCAGCAAACAAGGCTAACATACTACCAGGAAAATACAACGAATGTTTATCGTAAAGACTAGCTAATACAGCAATATCAATTGATGTAATCCCAAGAATTACCGCAATGACATACATTGTATATTCAATAAACTTCATGATAAACTCCTGTTAAAATGGCGCCCCGAGCAGGACTCGAACCCACAACATCCAAGGTAGAAACTTGGCGCTCTTCCAGTTGAGCTATAGAGGCATTAAATTGGATGCGAAGGATGGACTCGAACCACCAACTCCAGGTTATGAGCCTGGTGTTATGCCTTTTCACTACCTCGCAATTAAATCATTTGGTGCCTTAGGTCGGACTCGAACCGACACGCTTTGCAGCGGCAGATTTTAAGTCTGCTGTGACTACCAATTCCACCACTAAGGCATTAAAATCTGGCGCTCGTAAGAGGAATCGAACCTCTCCACTAATGGTTGATCAGGCCACCGTGAAACCAATCTCAAGCAATTTATTAAATGTCCTATTGCATCTGTTCCTCTCTAGACTTAGAAGTTGTATCCATCAACGAACATTTAATGTTCTTAAATATGTTTTATTCTATATTCAAGTTCAGTCGGAATGGACTCGAACCATATCACGGTAGTTACACTAATATTACAGATGCGTCAACACTTTCATATTAGCTCCACGACCTGTGCACCATACACCACATAACTTATGTTGACGGCCGTTTGACGACGACAATCAACACCCGAATATAGAAGAAAACATACTTAAATCATCTGTGTGATGATCCAATAGACCAGCTTTTGGATTAAAGCACTGGAAATTACTATCGGTCCACTAACACTTAGATGATAAGTATGACCGAATCGTTTATACTTGGATGTTATCGCCACCCGTTCATCAGATTCGCCGCCCGTTCGACCTAATTATTACTGTGCCAGGTCCAAGTCCTCGTTACTCTATGCACCACATCAAAGATTCGACATTATATAGAAACCTACTCCACTGTCAAACCCTTATTTCAAACTTCTGTTTTTAAACCATTCTTGTTGATGTACTGCTTTGCTTTTTTCTTTCTGCATCAACAATAGATACCATTATACAGGTATCCTTAAGGTTTGCAATATGTTCATGTAACCCATTGATTATAAACAAAAAGCCCTAGATTTTTATGTCTAGGGCTTTTAATAGATACTACTTTTTCCACTAAAGCCCTACATCTTCACTTCCTTCCAACCATCATTACTGCCTACAAAGGCCGGTAGGAATTGATACTCGGAATTACCGATATCCCCTTTTGTCCCTTGTGTATGTTTTAGTTGTAATGAAATCATATTGCCTCTATCTGTGTTCATATCTTTATTTATTGAAAATTTCTCTGTATTTTACCCCAGCTTCAATTAATAATACCTTAGACAACTCTTGATCTTTTAACCATCGTTCAGGACTAAGGTGCATTGGGTATGATACTACCTCGCTTATACCGCATTGGATTAATTCAACAGTACATCTAGTGCATGGAGGCCCACCCCAAATTGCGCCTGTCTTAACATCAGTTGCCACTAAATACAATGTACAACCTTTCAGCTTAACACCTGCTCTGACTCCAGCTAGCAAGGCATTCATTTCTGCATGAACTACCAACTTCAACTTCATATCACGATCATGCAATCTATCATGGGTATCTTCAATACCCCTAGGGAAACCATTCAGTCCAGCAGACAAGAGTTCTCCATCAGGGCCTACAATCACACAACCCACCCTACTAGATGGGTCCTTTGATATCCTAGAATGATATTCTGCTAGACCTAGAAAATGTCTATCCCATTTTTCACTCATTACCTACCTTCCGTCAATACGATCTTAGTAACAGTTTCCAGGTATGCCTTCTCTACTGCAGCTGGCACCGAAAATTCGGAAACAATAAGCGCAGAATTAATAGGAACATCTGCGTCTGGGTTCATGATAATGTACGCTGCCAAACCGACCTGCTTCCCTCGACCTGGTTCATCAATCATCCTAAGAACTCTAGGTTTTGAATATAAACCCGAATCTGTCTTTGTGGCGATAACTTCTTCACCAGTGATCAATTTAAGTCCTACGATATTAGACATTCAGTTTCCTTATGTTTAATTAGTTTCTAGTGCTGACCCAATAAGTCCGTGTTCTTTCTTTTTATACGTACCCTTTGACGCAGAATCCCAAATTAAAATACCCTTCAACCTTTGCTTCAAATCCTTTGAAGCTTGTATTCTAGCTTGTTTACGGGCATTTTTCTCCATTATATCCAAATCTGCTTCGGATACAACATCTTTACCTACATTAACTGTCAAACTGTCACTCATTTTTAATCCTTAAACAGTTGAATAAATTGTTGTGCTTGATTCTTGGCATCACCTAATGCAGTATGCTCATTACCTTTAGACAACCTAGTGTCTAATATAATTGCAATTGTTCTTAAGTCTAGCTCAGCCCAATAAGGCCAGCCCCTCTCTATACCTGTAGCCTCATATGCCGATCTAAGTAAACCAAAATCAAAAACACTACCATTAGCCATAAGATATGTCATGTTCTTACCGCGAATTTCATTAATATCGGTGTTTTTACTCAACCAATCGTTAAAACCATTTAGTGCGTCTGGTAATGATTGTGGGTCCTTCTGCCACGAAGCCCTAACTTCTGCTGGTTGGGTCATCCACCATTGTACGGTACTCTTTTCTACATGCAAACCGTATTCCTTACATGAAGCAGGTGAGATATTCATTGTAAATTCGTCTGTCAACCCACCCGGAATTGTAAATTTAACCGCACCTATTGATAGGATCGTACCGTTCTGATGGGTAGATAATGTCTCTAAGTCTACCGAGATAAATGTTTTCTTTAGGAGATGACTCATTATCTGACAATTGCCAAAACAAATTCACTATCAATCAACACTCGTTGTTGACCTTCGTAAGTGCATAAAATGCCCTTACTCATATCAACAAAGATAGTATCACCTACAGTAGTATTAGTTACATCCGACCCAACTGACATTACCTTAAACATCTTGGTGTTACCTACACTACCTTCGATGATGATACCAGTTGAAGTGACGGTTTGTGCCTTTTCTTCTGCTAACAATATTCGTTTTCCTACTGGAACTATAGTTCCCATAAATGCACCTCAAACTGTTGTTAAAATTGTAAACCTGTAAGCAATTGAATTTCTAACATTGTACTTCTAAACTTATCCAATGTCAAATCTTCACCTTCATTAGGCATTAAATACACCTCAATACCCCTATCTAGCAATACAATCTTCCATAGCATATCAGGAACTACAACCCCATTACCTATCTTTTTAGAAGTAACGTCTTCATATACTGGGCCAGTGATTACATATATTTTAGAATTTGTTGCCGTTAATGACCTAATATGCTCCTCTAATTTCTTCCAGATACCCCTATTATTGTGTGGATTCTGGGGAACCATATTAGACATATAAAAAGATTCAGCTTCAGCTTGTCTGTCTGATACAAAATCACCATCGGGTGTCATATGTCCCTTATCATACCCAGACCCTACATAATCCAGTAAACTGGCTTGATATTTAGGATCAATCATTGGATCGAGTTTAAATGCATTTGACCTTGGAAAATTCTTTACAATATGATCCTTTGTCACAACCTCCACAGTATATTTAGGAATCTTTGCGGATGGGTCTAAAGCTACTGCATATTCCTTATGACATACATAAATTAGTGCCTGTTTTGCGATAGGGGCCCTATCTTTAACAAATTGATGACAATTGCCATCAATAGGGTTGGCAAATACCGATATTGATAATAAACAAAGTAAAGATAATACATATACTCTCATTATTGAACCCCACTATAAACTGCACAAGATTTTGGAGTTTCATGCCATTCAACAGAATGACTTGAAACATTTAGTTTATACATCTTAGCAGCAACGATACTATGTAACCACCACGCTAACATTTCAGATGTTGGTATAAAATGTACTATAAAATAACTTTCGAGAACTTCTCTCGTAGGCCCATCTGTTACTGTAGATACATCAAATACACTACCTACATTAAAGGTTTCAGTATCCGAAATAGATACAATCACGTCAACTTTTTCTAATGGTGTCCCAGTTAGGTTGGTTAAAGCCTCAAACATAGGGTCACTATCGTCGATTATAAATTTGTGGTCGATGTACTTATCGAGAAAATCCTTTAACCAACCCAATTCTTTGAAGTCGACTACCATCGCTCTAAAATCTACATGTTCACTACACAAGTTCACTACAACTTTACCTTCGTGACCGTGAATATGTCTACATTTACATGCAGTATCACCTGTAGCACAATATGCTTCGTTCAATTTTTGAACATGAACTCTATGTGCATAACAAAAATTAAATTCCTTGCTTATCTTAAACATTTAATAATCCACATGTATAGTAAATAACATACCTGCATTAGCCTTATCAATAACCGACCTAAGTAATTTACTCCTTAAATAAGGCAGGAGTAGATACTTTTTAGTTCCATTGACAGAAACAGAATAATAATACTGACCTTTCCACTTAGTCATTTTCAATGGTTTGAGTGTACCACTCTTAATTGAATATAACTTATTTTCTATCAAGTCCCAAAAATATCCTGGATATTTACTCTCATGAATAGGTATAAATCCAATAGGTAACACGGTTAGCGTTGAAACATCCAGTGGCGTTATAAATCTAGTCATTATCCTTGTCCAAACCCGAATACAGAACTCTTAATTACCTTAGGGTGGTCCAACTTAGTTGCACCACTATTAAAAATCTCTGCGATAGAGAATGAGTTCTTATTATGCATGAAACCGTCGTCCAAATCAAATTTCTGGACTAACCTCTTAGTTTCCTCAATATTCAATTCGTCGAATGTTAGCACATCAAAGCAGCGACCTGGGCGAAGAAATGCAGGATCAATGTTTTTGATGTTAGGTAGGTTTGTGGAGAAAATGAGTTTCTTACCACTAATTGTAACTAACCCATCACCTACATTCAAAAATTTGTGCATCAAATCATTACCATCTTTTCTTGAAGATAGAAATAGGTCTGCATCCTCAAGAACTAGCACGGATGAATCACCAGACATAAACATTGAAAAGATGCCATCTCGCTCAATCACAGCTTTGTCATATGTAACCACCGCGGACTGGTTCATCATAGACAGATAACCTTTAATGAAACTAGTCTTGCCGGTACCTGGAGGGCCTATAAGCAAAAGAATGGAAGCATCAGATTCAAAGAATCGTTTGTAGTAGTCCAACAGACTCTCATTCTTCAAAAATGGATACATTTCAGTTACCGGAAGATGATAATCTTCAATTGGTAAAGAAATACTTTCCATATTTGAATTAACAACCCAATTGATATAAACCAAGATTTCGGAAAATTGTTCCAAGATCATGTTTTTAACTATATCAATCGTAATCAAGTCTGAGTGAATTCTAAAATCAATGATATCACTATTAGAGTCAATCTCAAGAATAGCATCAGGTAATTGCACTACAACTTTATGTGTACCTGCACTAAACATTACGCAGTCTGCTGCTTTCTTTTTAAGAAAGTCGAATACATCGTTCAAGGTTCCGCGACATTGAACTTTCTTAGTTACCGTAGATTTATTTTCTACAAGTCTCTGTTCCATAAACTTACATATATACAAGTCGCGATAATCTGATAAACCTAAAATTAGTTCGTTTTCGTTATGCATTAGATAATCATCCCATGGTGTAAATTGATTTGTACTTTGCCATATACCAACCCTGTCTATTCGACGTAATCCCTTTCTTCCAGGTTTGCGCCGTGGGAGAGTATATAAGTCCATCGCTATTTTAGCCCAACTATTAGAACTCGACATGAGGATCCCCTACCTGAAATACCTTTAATCCTAGTTCTCTCCACATCCTGCATACAGCTGGCCTATCGTCAACTACAAATTGTACGTTATAATACTCCGCAATATGCTTCCAGAATAACTCTTCCTTAACCACAGTATCCTTACGCATATCTCCAGCCTTACGCATGTATAGTGCATGAAACTTGATGTTATTATCGTGCAACCATTGCCTGGTCATACTTTCGCACAGACCATCACGACCAGACATATATATAACCCTATAATTAGTGTTATCGTTATAACTGTTGCCTAAATCCTTAACAGTTTCATCAACATCGTCCAGATATACCTTATCCCATTCAAATGGACTTCTCTTACCGTTCATATGGGCAACAGTTCCATCAATATCAATCAAAATACATGGTGGGTTTTCGCTTGGCACATATTTCTTTCTACCAGAATAGTCTAACCATTGTTGGTACTGTTTATAGATGATATCTCGACCAACTGTATCTCTCCTACGTTCATCTCTCTTAATAGCGTCCATTAAATCAATGGGGAAATCAACAATTTGCACAGCGTATCCAAGACCAATCAACTTCTCTATCAAGATATTACGATATTTTACATTAAGGTTAGTATCTGCACAAACGATATCCTTCTTATCTTTTGCTGCCTCTTCTAACCTGATATCATATCGACGAGATACGGCACCCTCATTTTCTTTAGAGAACTTCCACACCCCCCAAAGGTTTTGCATGTCATCAATTTGACCTTTCTGGACGAGTATTTCTCTGCGAATTTGATCTCGCTCAAACACAGTATATCCGGTCTGTCTAGCATAAACAGACTTCCCAGAACCGGAAATACCAACTGTGATAATAGCTTCCATCTACCTACCTTTTATACGAACTCATCGACAATAATTGAACCAATTGTATATGCGATTAATAAGCAAAATAATACCGCATATATAGCAGTATGATATATTAACATATATAATATCAACCCACAAGCAATCGCACCAACAAAAAACTTAACTAAAATTTCTAACAATTTACTCATTTTAAAATTTCTCGTTATATACGTTTTTCAATGAATATTTCTCTTTCAAGATATTCTTCAAGAAGTACTCTACATAACTAACTGGTTGACCTTTAAATGTACGAAGAATCAAACTCTTCAATAGGTGATTCTGAAAATTAAGTGCCATACCCTTAATATCCAATCCTAGGGTTTGACCCACTTGTACAAAATTCTCAACTTCACTTCTAACAAACGAGATATCAGAAGAAACCGACTTCTCAATAACCTCGATCTTAGACAAATCCAGTCCAGCTGCCGAAACTATAGACTTTACGTCATCCAATCGTTCCAGTGCCGCTAATTCTGCCACATCTCGTTCCCTCATTTGGGTTCGGACACGATGTTGTTGTAAATACCAGGCAGTCTTGATCTTATACAACTCATTGAGCGTACTATCATATAAAACCCAACCCTCAACACCCTCTTTAGTCTTTGCAGTCTCTAAAATCTTTTCAGGGGGTTCGTATGTGCTGATAGTACCCCTACATTCCATTCCATGAAATCGTGAGAATGGGAAATATTGATAATAGTTACCCTTAATGTCTCTTGACGCAACCCACCAACATTGTGGTTTGTCGCCATAATTCAAAACAACTTGCCAGTCTGGGTGATAAAATTCAAAAATAGGAGATATACGCTCGTCTCTCCACAATTCATAGATATCGTTTACCCACTCTTTTGCGTATGGGTGTATAAAGAACCATTTTTCAAATTCCTTCGCAACATCTGAACTAAAAGACTTTTTAGTCTTGAATCTCACAGAACCACCCACTACCACGGGATTAATCATAGACCCATCTAACTTGTCCATGATAGTATTGATATTACCCCAGTTAATATTACCCGGTAATGTCTCTGTTCGTTCCCCTACATTGAAAAACTTATGAAGTGCCACTCCAATCAAATCACCAGTTGATTTTAAATAAGTATGACCTCTCAATTCTCTGGCGTTAGGGATAGTCCAAAATTCCGAGTCTGCGATCATGTAAACCGGAATAACTACAGCAACCCCATTAACAGTTTCTTCCTTGAATTGAACTCGAGGATCATCACGAAAGTGATCCAATTCGGATAAATTTTGAGGTATCATTACAATCTACTTATTGTTAATATTTGACTTAAATAAAATGGACAACAGAATCACAATTCCCCACATCTGAATCCAAGTGACTTCGTGAAGAATAGACACTGCGGGAACTAGACAACCATTCCACAAAATCATTAGAGGATATGACATAATCAAACCCACAGCAATCACGATAGCGATCATCAATGAGACCATTGTTACCAACTGCATAAATTTAATCATGTTATTTCCCGTAGAAGTATGCCTTTGATGCGGTTAACATACCTAGCATTGCCCGATCGGGCATCACAACCGCAACTACTGTGAAAAGTAACCCAATGGTTACTAGTGCCACTCGGACTATTACTGCGTCAATCAACTTAAAGATGAATTGTCTCATTTGGAATAATTCTCCGCTTCAATCCCGGCACACGCAACGATAAGATCCTCTTTATCTTGCCCCGCCACATCAACCCCATACTGAGTTTCTGCAATAGTCTTCACTTCACCGAAGGAAAGGGTCTTCAGATCGTTATATGTTTGATTGTACACTTCAATTGCGTTTGTCATATTAACCTCTCGTTATGATTTGTCAATTATACATCAAAATCAGAAAATTTCAAGTTATTCAGATACCTGCTTGATTTTATTAACTTTTCTTGACAGCATCAATGATAGAACAGTGTTCTGATGCCATAATAGCCAAACTTGCAAAATCTTTCAGAGAAGCCATACTGGCCTGCAGTGTAATCTCCAATGCGGGGATGTTTTTTCTGACCATAGGGTCGTCAGACTTTTGGCACTTCTCTAATGTAATTAAAATTGTATCAAAGTGCATGAGCAGGGCCTTACCTACAGTATCAATCATGATACCCACAATCTCCTTAGATGGGAGTTTGTCGAGGGTTGATGTATCACCAATCAGTTTGTTCAAATCAAACCCGTCATTCTTATCGTTCATAAATATCCCCAATCTCAAAAAAACATTCTATAAAATTCTGCATCTCGGGTATTTGATTACGATCAAACAACCAGTTCCAATCAGTGCTTTTTGCAAGGTTTCTGGCGTGTTCTAAGGTAATATATCCCCTATGTTTCCATCGCATCAAGGCATCATAAGGGCTAACTCTTGTAACATTCTTCCCAACATGATACTGGAACCATTCATCACCCACTTTAAATTCCATGAAAACATGATTAAAGTGTATCCCATTTTCATTCCACACTCTGGGTGTAGCATCATACGGCATATTATTTACAATATCTTCCGTAATATCTAGGCCATCATACCCGGATACTGCAATTCTAACTTCGGTGTAAGGTTTTAAGGCATCTGCCAACATGACAGCAACCGAACAGCAACCCCCATTATTGATACAATAGAAATTGTTATCCAGCGCATGAGACAACTTATTTAGTTTTGAGAATTGTGACATGATATAAATCAACCCATGATTTAGGTACGTAAGGACCGTCAGAAAGTTTACCTTCAGAATCAGCAAATGTGGTTATAGTAACCTTAATATCTTTTAGAGCAACTTTAAATATGTCACTGTTGGGGTCTAATTTAACTAAACCATTTTTGGGTGTTGTCATGACTAAACCAACTCAGGAGAATAAGGGATTGTACTATCAGTCATAGCCTGCATGTGTACATTTTGTGAAGCAACTAACGGTACAATTACATATCTGCCGTGTGATGTTTCATTCAGGTACCCATACCTTTTTACAACTTCGGTGTTAGCCGATTTGATATTTTCAGCCTTAAAATCCCAGACAGGCATACCACGATAATATAGGACAAATTCTTGTTTATGCATGATACCTCAATCGTTATACACAACCACTGTTAATGGTTTATCAGTATGACCAACTGGCTTAAATGTCCAGCATATAACTTCATTTTCAACAATATGTTTTCTTTCAGAAACAAGTGAGAATGTGATCACTTCTCCACTGTATGACGATTTGATCGAAAATCCAACATCACACGCATCATCATATAAAGGGGAAAAGATGTTAATATCCCCTAGGTCTGATATATCGACTGTCAATGTTGTAGTTTGTTTATCATAAAAGAATGAATCCAAACTGGCAACTGGAACAATCAAATTACTCATAACCCACCACTTTTCTTAATTCGATGATTATCATTATACAGGTATTTTGTGGATTTTCTATCATTTTATGTATGTAGTTGATTTATATACAGGTATTGTATATGCAACGGTGTTTGATGCGAAGCAGGAACGTGGTTTGCCATTTTCAGACAAAACCACGTTCCTTATGCAACTTGGCGTCTCGAAGGAAGCTCTCGCGTGTCCTATATAGTCGAACTCCAGAATACTTTAATTCCTTAAGGAGCCGGTAGGGTAAGCGACCACACCGTTGAATCGACCGTTTGTATTACGCAGAATCTAGTAGCCATATAGTCGACACTTCTAGACTCTTGTGGGTTACCTCCTCAGGCTATCCCACTCCGTTTGTACTGCGGTTTCGGGAATAACATCGCCCTACTTATCCTGTGGCAAGGGTTGTCAGATACTTCCCGCATCTAATGATCTTATTTATTGAGTCATCAGGTTTATTATCTTAGCCTGTGAAAATTTTAATGCTTGATACTTGTCAGTCATTATAAATGATTTATTATGACTGATGCACTCGTCATACAATTCTTTATATGGTGTGGTGCTACTATATTCTAGGATAGGTTTGCACCCACACAGAATAGCCTCCAGAACCGCATAACCAAAGGTTTCTTGTCTAGCGAAACTACATACATATTCTGATGACAATTCGTGCATAAATAACTCTTCCCTAGGTAGAACTCCAAGGAAATACACATTTTTCGGTATAGACCCTTTTATGCTATCATGAAATGAAGTAAAATCTATAAAAGGTGCTGCAACTTTAAATGTCATATGAGGGTTAAGTTTAGCATACTCAAAGAACAAATCCGCACCTTTATCGTAATCGGGTCTCAATGGCATTATACAAGTATTGGGTACCCTAGTGATATTAGTTTTATCTATATTACCTATCATTCGTTCAATTTCTGATATTGGTAGGTAAGTAACATGGTGTCTAGCGCTATTTAAGGGCAACCCCTTCGAAGTTAAGTATTGTGTTCTGGTTGTTTCGGACCCAAAGAATATACCATCATAACAGGAATCCCAGCCGTATTCATTTTTGGATGCCCAATCACGCCATTCTGGACCTGCTGCAAAATCCCCATATAAATCACTAGAACCATGGTGAATGGTGAAGAACTTTACGTTTTTGAATTTTCTTGTAGCATAAAACTTCATAGAGAATATCATTGGATTCCAGAAGTCAGCTATCAAGATCCTATCATTTTCTTCAATAAGGGTTCCGTCAAGAAAACTCCTCCAGTAATGGATAGTATTGTTAGTACAATCCTCTAAGTGCACTAAAGACCCTTTCTTATCACTTTCTGTATAGATTTTCCACCTAACATCAAGCCCTCTATGCATAGCTTCTTTTTTTATTGGGGATAGGATAGTTTCGTCATGATACCCTAGTGAACCTAGAATTATTAATCGCATCTCTCAATATCCGCTAAAAATTTAAGTTGATCTTCTATTTGTTTTTTTGAGAATATCTGTTCAGTTGGATTGGTTAATACATATTGTATTTGTCTGTAGAACAAATCATTCCCTAGGTAAGGTATCCACTCAATTCTTCTACCATCAACATATAATAAGTCATCAGGTATAAATCTATCGTATCCAAACTTTAATCTCACCGAACCCATATGTATCGTGGTTGTGATACTGCTATCAGTCTCTTGAAATAGTATAAGTGGGTTTGGTTTTAGTTCAACACCAAGATACTGCAAGATACTAATAACATGAGTTCCCAAATCCTGAATATGGTAGTTGTTACCTAATTCATATTGATTAGGTGGAAACCCGTGTATGAATGTCACCCTTCTATCTTCTATTTTCTTTTCTTTTAGCCGTTGAATAATCGGGTGGTGTACCCACTCTATACCATAATGAACTCTATCGCCCCAGGGTATTGAGTTAATGTCAGACACAAATGGTTTCTCAACTATAACCAACCTATTCTTCAATATCTCAACATACTCTCTGTGTGTAGAATTAGGAGACGATATAATGTATAGATCGTCAGACAAATTCCATGTTTCCAGTTTTTTGGATAAGACAACTTCGATATTATGAGGTATATTATATTCGTCGTGTATAGGTCCCCAACAATTATACCAAGTGGGTTCCATATACATTTTCAGTACATCATCGTCTGGGTCAACTATGGTTATTCTACCACCGTTTATAGAGGTGTTATCAATATATTTTGCAGCACTAATGGCATGAGCTTTTCCAACTCCGCCAGCACCTATGATACAGATATTAATCACGAAGGATCCTTATATGTTTTGTATGTATCTTCCAACCCATTCATCCTGAAAGCTAATTTTCTCATGACACATGGCCCACATGTTCCACATTGTACATCACCAACTGGTTGATAGCAAGAAACCATCAAATCCAATGGTGCGTTTATCTCGATAGCATACTTGACAATTTCTTGCTTCATTAGATTTACGAATGGTGCTTCTACTGTGATATTGACTCCATTTTGTACGCTATACTTGGCAACGGCATTTAATTTCTCGATGAAGTCCAAAGAATTATCAGGATAGGCAGCTTGTTCGGTTAAATTGGCACCAATAGCTACTACACTAAACCCTTTCTTTTCTGCCAATCCTATTGCCATACTCATTAAAATGAGGTTTCTCGCAGGAACCCACTCTTTTGCATACTCGATACCTTCATCACCTTCTGTTATCTTGATAGAGTCGTCCGTTAGGGGTGAACTCAAATAATTTTTGAATATACCAGATATGTCCATATAATTTACATTGACACCTAGTCTCTTTCCTATCTTATCAACTGCAACTTGTTCGGCTGCTTCTGCTTTACACCCATAATGATAATGCAACAATTCTACATTATCTGGACCCAATTCTTTTACATAATGTGAGGCGACGGTCGAAGAATCCAACCCACCCGAACAAACAACTAAAACCTTCTTTGCTGGTTCGACTCTTTCTCTTATGTGGTTTAGGTGTGCAACAGATGATGTGAAGTCATAGGTGTATATTCTTACGCTAGAATATGCGGGCATATCAATTATTCTGTACTCGCTTGACTGTCGGGCCACCAATAATAGTGGCTTTTCTTCTGAAGCCCAAGCAATTCTCTTATTTTCAAAATCAATGAGGATCTTTAATGGCATATAATTCTTAGCCAAGATTACTTCTTGGGATGTTGTATCAACCATAGCTACTGCGTAAGATCCTACTATTTCTTCCTCTAATGCTTGTTGGATTGACGAAGAATTATAGTTAAGTAGAATTGAACTGTCTATGTCAAATGTTTTATCTTGATTATCACAATCGAATACTGAGAACTTTTTATTGAACTTTGTGTCATTCGCAAATGTCCCGTTATGTGATACACACACATAACCTTTAGGGGCACCACTAACACGAGGATACATAGTAACATATGGTTGAATCATCCACGGTTCCGGGTCGTGCAACCATTCACTATTGCTGGTGGGTTGCGCTCGCATAGTACACATCAGGATGTCATACCACGAGTCGTTTAATTTGTTGTAATCGACTACATCAACAAAGTTACCACTCTTATCAAAATTCTTAATGACGGTAGGTTGTTTGAACTTATCTCTGAATAGTACAATACCTGTGCCGTCTCTCCCTCGGTTTCTCACAGCACCGAGAATTTCGCACATATTATATACTAGTTTTGCATTATAGTTTACGATACCGAATATGCCGCACATACTTTCTCACCTATTCAAAAAAATCATCAAGAGTTGCATCACCATTATCAACATCTTTAGCGATAAACTTGCGATTGATTAACTCTTCACCTATTGTAGGATTATCAAATGCCTCAATGATAACCGATATATTTCTGCCTATTTGTGCTGGAAATACATGAGGTAACAACTCTGGAATATCACAGCACATTTCAACAAGACTAGATATCTGTCTGATATATCGTTTTTGTTGATAGGTATTATGTAATTGATTCCATAGAATGAACTCTCCTTGTCCTGCCATTGGAGATAATACCATTTGCTTGAAGTCTTTTATCTCGTTGCATACTGGACAATCGCAGAAAAATCCATCTTCAAAATCATCATCACTGAGTTTATTCCAATCAACTTGGTTTGTCAATGTAATGTTACTGAATCCATCAAACTTCGTAAATTGGAAGAAGTGTCCAAATGCTGCTGCCCTAAGCGGATATGAACTATCGAATGTAATATCAAAGTTCAAACCCAGGTTACTCTTTTTGATAGCATGTTTTAGTGCAGCAAAATAGATAATCATAGATGCTGAACTGACACCAAAGACGTGAAATGCTTTAGAGTCCTTCAATACACCTGAAGTCAACATGAAAAACAAACCTTTAACAATTTCCTTTGGATTGCCTCCATGAGAGGATCCTAAGGCCCACCCATCTAATTCAATCTTGGATATCTTATCAACCCATGTCTTAACTTCGGTTAGGTTTCTGCCATGTGCTACATTTAAGATAATCTCACCTTTGTGGGGTTGATTAGCTTTGTAATATACGGCAGAATCCATACTTGATTTTAGACAATCATCGAAACTGGCAGATGGGGTTACTGGAATATCAAGAATAGGGAAAATGTTTCCATTGTTGATTGATAATTCAAACGCATCTTTACTCGTCCACTTATCCTTATCAACTGCGCCGGTAGAAATGCTATATCCACCAGAGTCAATGAAGATTGTGTTAGTTCTTTCCAGACCTAATACATCATACAGTGTTGATTTGCCCTTATTCAACTGCGACTTGAAGTGAAATGCACTAAACAATAAATCGTTGTGATGGAAGAACGAACCGGGTTTGTATATTCGGATATCCTTATCAATAAGGTTTTGCATATCGTATTTTTTGATACACGCTTCCTTATCAGAAGTGTATTGCTTCATGGTACGAAGGAACGTACCTGATATAGCTAGAAGGAACTTGGTTTTCATTTATTCACTTTGAATGATGTAAATATTATTTCACTATTGATAAAAACTCTTTTCTCACGTCTGGTTCAGTTAAGAACTTTCCACTAAGTGCTGATGTAATAGTACTGGAATTTTGATCTTGAATACCCCTAGACTTAACACAATAATGAACTGCATCAACCATAACAGCTACGTCATCCGTCTCTAAGACGAATTTTAGTGTTTCTAGGATTTGAGCGGTAAGTCTCTCTTGAACTTGGGGCCTACGCGAAAAGTAATTGACTATTCTGTTGATCTTACTCAACCCAATTACCTTTTGTTTGGGAATATATGCTACATGTGCTACCCCATCAATCGTTACACCATGATGTTCGCAAGATGAAATAACAGTTACGTTTCGTTCAATTAGCATCTGATCGTACTTCATCTTATTAGTGATGGTCGTCATCTTTGGGAAATTGTCTGGGTTTAGGCCCCAATAAATCTCGTCGACGAACATTTTTGCGATTCTATCGGGTGTGCCGGATAGAGAGTCATCGGCTAAATCTAATCCGAGTTGAGTCCAAATCTGTTGAACATGGTGTGCGATAATATCTTTTTTCGATTTATTATCACCAAGAAGTAGCCTAGTTGTTGGGGTTTCAATACCCAACTTTAATAGATGATTGTGCACTGCTGCGCCTAATACTGGGTCTGTTTTCATAATCTCTCCTATACTGTATATTCTACATCACTATTTATTTGTGTCAATTCGACTGCCTTAGACGATTTTATCGCATAACCCTAATTTTATTGCCTGCTCTGCGGAGAAGAAAATGTCCTCATGTGGCAATAATTCTTTCTTAACCTTAGTCTTTGTTAAACCAGAGCACTTTATATAATGATCCATCATTCTCTCGTTAATAAGGTAAAATTCATTTTGAGCTGATTGCAATTCGTGATATTTACCTTGGGCTTCCGCACTGAACATATGACTTAAAACAAGAGCATTTTTAGTTAGACTTCGATGACCTTTAGCCCCATTCATGAAAATCATCAAACCAGCGGAATATACCTCTCCCGTGCCCATTGTATGAATTGGTATTTTTGAGTAATTCATCATATCAATAATAGAGAACGCTGGAGTTAAATCCCCACCTTCACTATTTATTATCAATGTAAGAAATTCTGGTCTATCTTGTGCATCTAGAAGGTTGTTGCATATTATCCATTCAGTTATATTTTTGGCAGAATCTATGTCTATTTTACCAAATAGAAGGTATATGCTATCGGGCGCTGCATGGATTGTAGGTTGGGTCATGTTATGATCCTTTCTTTTAATAATTGAACTAGTTTATTTTTAAATGTGGAACGATCTTCAATAAAAACTTGGATGTTACTCGAAAACTCAACACCTATAAGAATAACAAGTTGTGGTGCTACTATCCCATACCTTTCTTCGATCATATAAGAATATATTGATGCTTGAATGAAATAAGATTCTATCTCATATTTATCCTTCTTCTTAGTGGCGGTTTTGAAATCTATGGTGGACAACACACCATCATAGTTGGCTAGTAGATCAATAGTGCCTGCCAACCTCATTATATCTGAATATAGTGGATACTCAACAGCTCTTATTACATCAACCTTATTCAATTCCCCAATAAAGTTGTTGTATATAGGTTTTGCTAGGAAGTTTAGTGTCTTAGTGTCAACGGTCCTATTTAATACATACTGTTCTAAACATTCATGAACTTGGGTTCCCCTAGTGGCAGCTTTCTCTGATACTCTTTTTGCTTCTAACTCCCCAACTGCGGACTTCCATTCTTTTATATACTCGGCACCCATGGACGATAAAAACGTGGTAACACTCTGATAAGAGTTACCTTCAGGTGTTATATACCTTCTCCCCGTATCAGAATCTACTCTCGTTAAATTCAGTTTGGGGAGAAGGTCTAGTTTAAATTCCTTGGGTGTATGTAACTGGGCCATTGCCGAAGTGTGCGGTTAAGATACTACCTCTCATGGCTGGAGCAAACGATATGTGACACCAAGTACCTTCCCATATAATTTGATCGTATTTGATATCTGAATTGATTATAGCTCTCGCTATATCCTGTGGTGTCCCAAAAGGTGGACAAATAAAATCAACGGCAAACCCGTCCATATGCGCCGAATGTCCAACTCCACCTACCGCTGCATTTAGGGTTGGAACTCTCAACCACGAATCGACGTGGATAGGTTGCCCTAATAATGCTCTGACTTTTTCCATCCCTTGCGCTGCCACATGCATGTTGGCTAATTGCTGCTCGTTGGGTTGATTGTTGATACCCAATCTTAACGCAGTAGAAGAAAATGTAGCTTCTTCTAAAGTGAAATGCTCTGATAATTGCGTCATGCCGCTACTCCTATATCTTTGTTATAGTCGATGCCTTGTCGAGAACCGACCCATGATTCTTTGAGTGTATCTCACTAAATTTTTCTTGTAGTTGAGTATTTACAGGCATTCTACCAAGCCTATACGGGTCAACTAACATGGGTGCCGATAACACAGTCGTCATAGAACCAATAGCACCACATAAAGGACAAGGTTCCTGTAGAGGCTCGTCCTTATTTGCTATTTTCTTGAATATCTCACTTGTTTTATTACAAGCGTTACAATGGAAGTCGTATAATGGCATTATAGTGGTGATGATACTACAGGTCTATCGGAATCAGCAGTTCCATCCACACCAGGCAAACTGCTGTTATGCCACGGTAGTTCGATAACCGTATTTAATTCTCCATCTTCTGCTGGTGCCTCTGGTAGTGGTACATCAAACATACCCATGAGACCAACATCAGATTTAGCTGATATAATTCTTGCCGGTGCATTTACTACATCATCTCTAATGATATTAGAGTTACTAGCCTTGGCAGCCTCAACCTCAACATTGATAGTTATCTTGAACTTACCGCCACCATTAGTAACAGCTTCTTCCACGACTTTTCTAATGAGTTCTTCCATATTATTCTCCTGTTAAACTAGGAAATACGCTTTTCACAAACTCTTTAGTGATAGAAGGATACAACTCAGTTAAAGCCTTATCCTTTGCCGAACAAACAATCTCTGCATCCTTTAAAGGACATGCAAGCAATACCTGAATGAAGATTTCTTCTTTCTTGGTTTGTGGCATAGCTCTGTTTTCGATCATGCAGTTCTTTAGTCTGTGGATGCTACTACTTAGATTACCCATCATATCAGGGTGAGTGATAGAGTCCATTTCTTTGGGGTTAAGGGGCGGCATACCCTCGGGTAATCCTAGGCGAACCTTATCATTAAAATTCAACGATAAAATATAGTTCAAAGGGGCTTTTGGTGCATAAGTCTTTAGCAAAAACTCTTTCTCTTCACCTGTAGCCTTGTCGATAGCTTCTAATTGTTCGTATGCATGAATAAGCTTAGGTCCCTTCAATACGGTTCTGTTGCTCCATCCACTTGGTTTAGTTGTTGTCATAATCACTCCACTATTAAAAATCTGCCGCATGAGGCAGTAAAACTTTCATTCTCTTACTCATAAGATAATTAAAGACTTTACCCTTGTTGGCAACTGGTTTAGAATCTAGGTATTTTGTTATTACCATAGTATTTATTCTACTAGGAATCATGTCAAAATCAATCAATAATTCGTTCCTTTTCCAGTTTCTGCGTTCTTCCTCGTTAATACACGCATCAATACCCCTTTTATGGAACTCTTTAACCCTAGCAGACTGGAATGGTTTTGCCCTAGTAGATACATTTTCGGACCTCATCCTAGCCCAGTCATCCCCTGTGGTGATACTAGGAATATTATCGCCCACATCACCCATCGCAATGTGCTCTTGTAAGAATGAATTAGGATCCGAACACTTCATCATCTTTTTAGTAACATTATTCCATTGTTTTACAGAGGGATATTTCTGCAATTGCATGAAGTCAGCATCGGTTGAGATAATAACTATTTCTTGGGGTTCTTCAATTAACCCAGTCATCTCCAATTCGTTATCTTGGAAATAGGAACACAAAACAGCAATTATATCATCTGCTTCGGCGCCTATAACCTCAAGCACTGAATAAGGGAATGTTTCCTTAATCTCGATTTTCAGTTCATCCAATGTTTCATAAAGAATTTCCCAATCCAAAGGAGATTCGTCTACATGGTGCTTTCTATGCCCTTTGTAGTATTTGAACTCTTGTTTTCTCCAGTAGTCGGTACTATCACACGCAATTATAACTCTGCCACCGAATTTGCGCTTCCAACTAAGTATCATATTGAATACGATGTGCTTAATTAGGTTTTTGGTGTCCTTCTTATCTTCAACTTCATTGAATGTTTTGATATTAGCAAAACATGCGGCGATTACTGTTTGGGAAAAATCAACTAGAATGATTGCCATTTTATTATTACAGTTTTCCTTGATGACGCAAGATTTCGATAGTTTCATCTGCGGCCTTAATTACGGCGAGAACATCCCCAGATGCCTTAGCCCCCCTATTCTTCAAGAATGTAAGGAAGATATCAACCCATAATTGACTATGGGCATTTGAATTGACGTTAGTTACAATAGTAGATGGGTTTACTGGATACCTACTAATTGTCGTATCAAACACCTTTGGTTTTGCTTCAGCAGCCTCGTTTACGGGTTTTGATGCCTGCGCTGATTTAGCGGCTTTTGCAGCTCTAGCCTTTCTCATACCTTCCTGTTTATTTCGTTTAACCCTTTCTGCTTTTTCTTCTGGGGTTTCTGTTTTTGTAAAAGCAAATGATTCGTTAGCCATTTGTGCCGCTAGATTTAACACATCCTTTGTTGTAGCCATATATTCTCCTAATTAAAACACTTCAAAATTACGCTGTCCTCATTCATCCTACCAACTGCCTTGGATGCCCGGGCCCTAATAGCGGTATATAACTTATTTAAGGGCCTACTTGTCATATCCCCAACCCCTTCTAATTGCGCTTCCGGTTTTCTGAGAATTTTTCCGCCAGACTTCTCTGGGTTTACATTGATTATCGTAGTGCCACGAACAGACAGTTTTGTTCCATCCAATGCAGTATACTTAAATAACCTTCTAACTTTAACATTGAAAACCCATACTTCTGTGGAATTAACAATCTTGTCAGGTGTCACCGACTTTAATTTCAATGATGGGTACTCTTTCAAGTACTTAACACCCTTAGCTAAAACCATAGGGGGTTTCTCTTTTTTGGTTCTGGTTCTATGTGCCTTAGTGATAGCAGTTGCAGTATCACATGCAATTATAACATTAGCGATATGCTCTGTAAATTTTTTAAGTTTTCTGGGACCTAAGTGACTATACGCTTCTTGGAGTTGTTCATCTTTTGCAATCGACTTCAACTCATTTAATAGAGGTTTAATTGATTCGGCTATCTTTTTAGTCATTGCAGCTTTAACTTGGTGTGTTATAAGATAACCCTTAGCGTCAAACTCACCACCCTTAATGATAGAATCAATACCTGCGTTAAATTCACCTATGTGGTGAGTTAACTCCTTTTCAAACTTCTGTTCGTTAGATATCTTGGATTTTGTTTCAGTTTCTTCATCTCCCCTAATGGAAACCAGGTCCTTATACCTATTGTCTAAGTACTCCAAATCTTCGGTTGACAACCCAACATCCCTGATAGCCATATGGGCGACAGCTCCAACTGTGATAAACCATGATTCGGGTAATTTCATCAATGGCTTTACATCTTTGCTTTTGGTTTTCCAAAACTCGATAGCTGCCGTCTTTTTAAACGAAGAACTAACATTTAAGTTATAGTAGTTTAGATTTTTTCTAATTGATGTTTAATAGTCAAGAGGGTTGAACTCAGGGAATTCCTGAGTAGTCTTCAAT
>VFSW01003806.1_pt1 | contig 22607 bp, 27 predicted proteins | sample 5358111 | NCBI WGS metagenome assembly VFSW01 (sample SAMN11554181, study PRJNA540505) | mine drainage metagenome | isolation source: sediment from site ElyBrook_90M | place: USA: Ely Copper Mine, Vershire, VT | collected 2017 | reverse complement strand
GTTCATAAGTGATAGAATAATAATAGAAAAAATAGCTAGGGATCTCAATTGTCTTTGTAACACAAAAAACTTTTTGGATATGAAGGCAAACGTTTTCAAATTAGGTGTGACCAAAAGAATCTCAGAAAACATGACGATATCTGAAGCCTCTAAGGTGATGCTTGGCATGTCTTCGCCGTATCTTATTACACAAGATCAAATAATCAGTCCTTGGGATATTGCAATGATACTTGATGCCAAAAGCTAACTACATTATAACAAGTACTGATGTCTTTGACTTGTGTACGGTATAATTTGTAACGATTCAAAGAAACATCATGTGCATGGTGGCATCTTGAACGATGATCTAATATGTGTTTTTTAGGTTCTTGCATGGAAAATTTCATGCCTTCAAATTTATTATTGACGTGCTAAAACATCATCATTACCTTTTTGGATTGTTTTGGTCTTTAAAGTATGGTAGTACTGTAGAACCAAACTTGTCTATTGAACCAAAGTATCCAGAACCCCAAAACCTAACAATAAAATGGTTAACACCTGCCTTGATGAATCTCTCAAATACTGGTATGATGTCATCCGGTGTACCAATTCCGATTGATGAGCGCGCTACTTTGTCAGGAATTGTCTGCGCCGCTTCTCTCATCTTTACTATCCATTCTTGATTTGACATTGAATATTCTGTGAAATATTTCTTAAAGTCAAAGCCTGCAACATCTTTTATTCCATGCACTTTGAGAACTTCGGGTTTGAACAAACTAACCTTTACAGCATTTTTCATCTTTGCCCATGCTACTTCTGTATCATCTGCAAAGTAAACGTCAATATCTACTCCAAACTGGAACTTTGAATCATCTCTACCGTTTTCCTTCATGGATTGTTTGATCGATTTGACGTGTTCCTCGTAAAGTTCAGGAGTGTATCCTATTGGAATCCAACCATCTCCGTATTTTCCACATAATGCTAGAGTTCTGGGGGCACCAGCTGCCATGTATATTGGTGGATGGGGTTTTCTAATCGGAGCTGCCTGTAAACATGCATTTTCAAGCTCATAATACTCTCCCTTGAAACTTACTCGACGATCAGGTGATGATTCAAAAAGTAACTTGATCACTTGAAGCTGTTCTTCGAATCTGCCTACTGGTTTATCCCATTGTATTTTGAACTCTTTGATATTTTGGGCCTCACCCGCACCTATGCCAAGGGTTCCTCTCCCATGTGATACCCTGTCAAGAGTAATAGTAGCTAGAGCAATATTTGACGGATGTCGCCTGACTGCATCTGTCACACAAGTTCCAAGCTCGACTTTGTTTGTAATGGAAGCTATGGCAGAAAGCATAACCCATGGGTCATTTACAATTGCATGATTCCATTGAGGGACATTGCTATGATCCATGTACCAAATCGAGTCATATCCTACCTTATCAGCCAAAACACAAGCTGTTAAGATTTGATCCTCTGTTAGCCCAAGACGAGCAACATTCAACCCCTGTTGAATTCCAAACTTGATCATACTATGTGAAACCCTGTCGCAATTTGTTCATTTGAAAGCGGTATTTAAGTTTAGTAAGAACACCTTAATCGTCATTTGAAGTGATAAAGTGACAGTAAAATCTACCATAATGTTAATTTCAGATAAATTTTATAATTTAATCCTATAATAGTCCCATCTTTCAGGATCAAACTGTCTTACAAACTCAATTTTCTCATTGCGTTTTACCCTCTCTTGTATTACGTCTCTTAGGGCAAAACTTGAAAGATATTTGTATCCTTTAGACTGGGCTTGTATTAAAAATAACAAGCGCATTTCTCGTCCCCCTTTCAATCCCCAGTATCCCATTTTCAATGCAATAGGCTCTAAAAACACTGTATCCTTTTTCCCAAAATGTGGATCATTGATATCGGAACGAAGCTTGTAGTTTTCTAATAAACTTCCCTTTACAAAACCGACAACAGGTCCATTTTCATTTCCAATCCTTAACGTGTTAAGTAATGTTTTTGGGTCGCGTATGGAATCGGCAAAATACGTTCTCAAAAATTGGAGAGGGCGTGGTAACTCTTGGAAAATTTCAAAGAGGATGCTGATAAATTCATCATCTTGTCGTGTAGTAATCGGATCGATTGTGGGTACCAGCTGCACCTTATCGTAAATCACTGTTGCCTGATTCTGTATTTCACTTTCTCGAAGTCTCATGAATCCTAATACGTTGTCCATAAATGATTTGCGCATAGTCCTTGGCAACGCTCCAAGAATTTTATTGCACATCTCTGATTCGTTGTTTAAGAGATCCTCAAAATATGCAACAGAACGGATTGCTATCAAATTGGGGTGCCATGCCAAAGAATGGGCGTTCTTCTTTGCCATCTCAAGTGCATGTGAAAAATCACCTATGGCATAACCACCAATCCTGTCTGATACTGAAAGAAACCATCCAAGTCTCTTGTAATGTTCAATTTTTTGCAGGTTATCTCTTGTAATGTCTGACATGGAATAAAAATGATCAATTAGTAATTCCGCTTTTTCTTTTTTCTCCCCAACCCACGGATATGCTGTTCTCAATATCATTGCCGCTATGATGTTAGGATCCATGTTGGACTCTCTTAGTAACGACTCTAATGTTTTGTCAGTTTTAACAAAATTGACCGCGTCTGGCTCATGTGGCTTGTCGACTCTTTTTTGTGGATCGTAATCATGAAACAAGGCTGCCACAAACAGATACTTTGTATCGTCCTTTGTAATGAGATTTTGTTGGTTCTGCCATTGTGCTGCTAGGAGCGTAACATGCGTGACTTCTAATTCGTGGATTATGTTATGATATCCATAATAGTCAATACCAAGTCCTTTCTCGTGAAACAGATCTATTGTATAATCCAGTATTTTGGAATAGCATAAGGAATCAAACCCGATCTCGTTTAAGGTTTCTAGTATTTTTCCTCTGAGATCACTGATACTGTATGTCTCTTGCATTAGAACTTTCACTTGTATGGTGTGGGTATCATAAAAGCTTAATTGGAAATAGGACTGGGTAAGATATATTGGGTATTTTTTACATCTTGCCGCTAACGATATCTTGCAATAGGTGCATGATGTCGCCTTTTGTAACTGGTATTGGATTTGGATCGAGATGACCTTTATCCGTCATGACTATATCTGCAGCTTGATCAACAGGCATCTTGAGAGAGAGCTTGTCAAACTTTAACTTCTCTATTACTTCCTTGAATTTCTCATAAAATGCTGATTTGTTAAATCTGTGTGCAACTGTAGTGCAAGACGAAAGCGAATATCCGTGAGGTACTCCCTCATTTGAAAATACATATGAGAGCGCATGTCCTAACGTAGTAGATGCATTACCAAACCCAATTCCAGATAGCATGGAACCGAATGGATAATTTTCAGGCTTGTTGTTCATTATTGCATCGTATAATACATCGAAAGCAGACTTGCACATCATTCTTGTAAACTCGTTCCCTCTCTTGCTGTCATAGCCTTCTGTTGCTTGGGCACAGGCATCACATACAGAATTCTTGACTATGGCCTCTGGTGTTCCATCCATAAAGTAAGAATCTATAACTGCTACATCTGCAAGAAATCTTTCATCCTGTAAAAGTTTCTTCTTTCCATCGAACTTGAGCACACAGTATGTTGTCATTTCTGCACCTGTGCCAAAGGTGGTCGGGATGAGTATCTTTGGCATTTTCATCTCCATGCCTGCGTATTTTGCAACATCAAGTGAGCTCCCGCCGCCTAACCCAATTATGGCAGATGGATTTTTTGGCTTGAACTCTGCAATTACTCTGTTTACTGTTTCAATAGAAGGCTCTGGCTCTACCTTATCATATAACATATAGTCGATAATCTTCATCCTGGCAAGCCATTTCTTTGATACTTCGGGAGGGGCTGTTGTAACAACGAGGGCGTTTTTTGGATATTGTGTATCTGACAAGGCATCTTTACCATAGTTTATTGTCTTTGGAATTCTTACGGTATTCATAGCAGAACAACATCTGTAATTATTATTATACTCTTGCCTGTTCTATCTTTTTAAAGTCCAAAACAGAATATGCGGTTAGCATCAAAATAAAGGGAATAAAGGGGTTCTTTTAAGTTGTCGTCACCTTTTCTCTCTGTTAAATCTCGGCACCTAGTCGTTTTCAATTCATCAAGAATCTGACGTGTTCTTCTGATGAGATGATGAAGGCCTGCCTCATTTGGAAGAGGTATTCCCATTTTTTCACTATAATGTATAAACCAAGATGAAAGGCTTGCATTAACAGCAAGCAGCTCTTCTTGTAAGTCGAATGTTTTAAGAAATAACGTGAACTCTGTTTTCAGAGATGGATATTCATCCATACATTTTACCTCTCAAATCATCCAGTTTTTTCTCGTTCTCTTCATATTTCTTCTTATTTGCTTCTCGCTCCTTTGTTCTCTCGGCAATGTGATTATCCAGTGATACGATTGTTTTATCATGCCTATCTACCTTGCTCCTAGTTTTTGTTACCGCCTCTTCTACCTTTTCAAGATCCAGAGAAATATCTGCTGCGTAAAGACCAATCTCTTTCATATTAGACGCTAGAGATGCAAGTTCTCGGTTGACATAGCTTGAAAAATAAGCAGTTTTGAGTCGATCCGCAAGTCTTACTAATTCTTGTTGTTTGTATGGTTTTTGTGTGGCATCGATTCTCTGAAATTCATCTTCCGTGTCTTTTGCCATAGTTTCTGATTTTTGTAATCTTTCCTTATACTCGTTTATCATTCTTGTAAAAAACTCATCAATTATCTCTCTTCGTTGTGCAGGCGTACTCATTTCTTACTCCTAGATTTTATCTGCTCATCAATCCATGATTCTATTGCTTCTTCTAATCCAAGTTGTATGCTTCCCTTTTTGTAATTGAATTTCTTATTGGTTAATTCACGAAATTTCTTTTCAAGTTCACTATCGATTGTAGAGTTGATTCTTGTGACTTCTTTAGATTCTATCATGCTCTAGTATTGCATTGCATATTATATAAGTATATACGTATGCACGCACATCAACATAACTTTATTAATATGTACGTATATACGTATACCATGAATTACCGAGAACAAAGCGGAAAACAAATCGCAGAAAGACCAGATCACATAAAACGCATTGATGATAACTGGTATCAGGTAAAATCTCAATCTCTTTCTTATGATTCATGGTATGATGTCGTTTCAACCGAAACGGGCTTTGTCTGCGATTGTCCAGATCACCAGCAAAGAAAAGTAAAATGCAAGCATATCTATGCCGTAGAATTTAGCAAGACGATAAGAGATGAAATATCAAAGCATGTTACAATATCTCCAATTTCTACTCAAAACTGCCCTTCATGCAATTCTGAAAACATCATAAAGAAAGGAATAAGGAAAAACAGGTATGGGAGTATTCAGAAATACACATGCCGAGATTGTGGTAAATGGTTCGTGTTCAATCTAGGCTTTGAGAAGATGCGAGCAAGCCCAGAAGCAATAACCTCAGCAATGCAGTTACGCTTTTCTGGCGAATCATTGAGAAATGTTATGACGTTCTTGAAATTACAGGGAATCGAAGTATCTTATGTTACTGTTCACAACTGGACAAAAAAGTATGTATCATTGATGCAAAAATATCTAGATAAGATAACACCACAATTAGGCGATAAGTGGAGAGCAGATGAGTTATTCTTGAAGGTAAAGGGGAATATGAAATACCTCTATGCACTAATGGATGATGATACAAGATACTGGATCGCAAAACAAGTATCAGATAACAAGTACAAGGATGACATCAGCAAGATGCTAAGGGATGGAAAAGAACTCACTGGCAAGAAGCCAAAGACGTTCATCACCGATGGTGCAGCAAACTTTCATCAGGCATACATGAAGGAGTTTTGGACCAGACAAAAGGAAACTAGACCAGAACATATCCAGCATATTCATTTCAAAGGTGATATGAACAATAACAAGATGGAAAGAATCAACGGGGAGATCCGTGACCGTGAGAAGGTTGTAAGGGGATTGAAAAAAATGGATTCACCACTAATCGAGGGCTACCGTATTTATCACAATTTTGTACGTCCCCACATGGCTTTAGATGGTAAAACACCTGCCGAGCTTGCAAAGATAACCGTAGAGGGTAGGAACAAATGGTTAACAATAATTCAAAATGCTTCAAAGGTGACGGGGGTTAACACGTATAACGAGGTGACGACAACTTAAAAGAACCAATAAAGGTGTGCTTTTTATATCTAAAAACCAGAGGGGATGATAAGAAAATGAATCCTACAAACACCGATGAAACCATTTCTAAAGTGGAATCCATGATTCGGGTGCTCTCTAAAGCGGCGCCGCGCGGTAATGCTTTGGAACAAGATGAGATCAAAACTCTTAATGAAATAGAATCTGAGGATCAACCCAAGTTGGCTGATAGATTGGAGGATGTGATAGTGCTTCTAAAAGACGAACCAGATAACAAGCGGAAGATACTGGAGATTCACGATACTGTCATGGATGAATTTGGCCATGTTAGACCTGTTCATGATACGCTGGATGCTATAAAGGCGTATTTTCTTAACGTAAAGTAGATTACAATCCTATTCTGTTTATTACAGCACCAGAATTGGCATCTATGACCAAGATTATTTTTTTCCCTTTATGGTCATACCTTGCAAACCATATTGGGGCATGTAGCAGCTCTCCACTTGCAACATCTTCCTCGGTCTGCATTTGTTGTATCATGTGATATTTCGAATGCGCCTTCTCTGACTGCAGCTGATCCGCTATTGTCTTGGCTTGGTTCTTGGCGGCATCCTCATTTACATCTCCATTTAGAACTTTGACTGATTTTGGAATCTTTTTAGAGTCAAAATCGACTCTTCCGTCCAGTGCAAATTCATAATTGTGGGGTTGGTATGTTGTTAATGCCTTGAGCGCAATCACGGGGCAGTTGTAACTTGCGTCAACTGTATATGCTTTTTTTGTATTTGTAGAACCTCCCATCATTCCGCCTCCTCCCATCATGCTTCCCATCAGCATGCCATCCATCATTCCGCCACCGAAATTTCCATCTCGCCCTCCGCCAAAACCGCCTCCTCCCATGGCTCCGCCCATTACTCCAAACAAAGCAGCTGTTGTAGCTATGCTTCCCACTTCTGCAGCAATATCTACTGCGACAAGATTAGTTCGTGCGGTAACAGGGATTACCCAATAAGGTACCATTGTCAAGCTAAGTTCCTCTAAAGTTGAAGTTTCTTGCAAATGTCTGTGGAGCAAACCCTTGTCCATCATCTTGTGTAGTTCTGCTGTGATGCCATCCTTGTCGGTTATGGTGATTGGGAGCATCGTGTGCTTTTCTATGTTCTTCCAACCTGAATTTTCTAAAGTTACACTACTGCCACAATATTCACATGTTATGACCATCTCCCCAAATTTTGGGGTTATGGGAGCACCACAACTTGGGCATTTGATCTCTTTTACTACCTCCTGAGTCTGACTTGCAGTTGACTGGGCAGGTGAAGTTGTCTGAGTCTGACTTGCAGTTGACTGGGCAGGTGAAGTTGTTTGTGATGCTTGAGATTGCTGTTTTGCACCACACTTCATGCAGAAAGTCGCATCATCTGGAAGTTGTGCGTCACATTTTATACAATACATGTTTTTTCTCCTAACCTGTCTTTATCTGCTTACCGCAGCTGGCGCAGAACTTGGAATCCGTGGCAATGTGAGCACCGCATTGTGGGCATAAAACTCCTTCTTGTGGTTTTGGTTGTTGTATTTGTTGTTGACTTGAACCGCAATTTGGACAGAAACTGCTGGAGGTGGGCATCATCATACTGCATTTTGGACATTGTTTCATTGGAGGCTGATACATTCCTTGTCCCATCTGACCTGCCATGGCGTATCCTATTCCAGAGCCTGCGCCAAATCCTACCCCTAGGCCAGCTCCTAAACCTGCCATGCCTCCTGGATTCTTTGCAGCATCTGTCATTGCCTGACCTGCTTGGTACTGCATGTAATTGACTCCAAGCACCGACATTTCTGACCGTGTATTAATTGCTTTTTGAACTTCTTCTGGTAGGCTAATTGTAATGCCTGATATCTTGTTAATTTCTATTCCGTACTGTCCAAAGTTAGTTGGTGTATTGGAAAGTACTATTTGTTCAATGTTTTGAAGATTGGTGGCAATGTCGGTAATTTTCAAACCACTGTCTTTCATCTTTCCTATTGCATTGAACACAAGAAGAACCATCTGTTGCTTGAGTCTTGTCTCTATGTCATCTGAGGTCTGGACTGCAAAAGTTCCAACGAATTGATTGATAAAGTTCTCAGGTTGTGATATCTTCCATCTGAACTCTCCAAATATTCTGAGATTTACGATTCCAAAGACTGGATCAACAAACTGGTATGGTTCTGCTGAACCGAATTTGCCATCTATGTATCTATTCTGTAAATAGTACACCTCTGCTGCTTGTTGTACTCCTGTGAAGAATTTTAAAAGACCTCCAACTATCGGTGCGTTAAAATCGGTAAGGGCATATCTATTGGGTTTATCAAAATAAGTCAACACCTTTCCGTCTCTAAAAAATACCGCAATCTCGTCTTCTCTGACTACGATATTGTCGTTTAGTCTGATAAGGCGAGGGACCTTCCACATTATGTTACCTTCCTTGTACTGTGAATCCCATTCTATTGTAGTGGACCCTGCCATGCTGCCACCGCCAAAATTTGGATCTTTTTTATGCCCAAACATTTACAATCATCTACTTACCTTTCGTGCTATTATCATTTCTATCGATTCCCTATTTAGTCACCAATATGTTTTCAACAGATTCAAGTCTCTGCTTCCAGACATGTCTGAAGTCTTCTAACATCGGACTGATTTTGACTGCGATTGCTTGTGAAGTTGACGTTCCAGCGGTATATTCTGTCAATGATTCTGCAACTATAGATGATATCTGTTCGGCATTACTGACAAAATTATAATCATACTCGTATAGCCTGTTTAATGTATTCTCATCTATTGTTATGTTTGGCGCTATGCCTGCAGATCCTTGCTGGGAATGAAGTACTTCTCCTGCAATCTGTTGTATCTGTGAAATGATTGATCCAATTGAAACCAGACTAGTAAAATCTCCCTTGTCAGACATGGTTTTCCTCAACGTTTCCAATTTATTTTTTGATTCGTCCAGTTTATCAAAAACTTGTTTTCGTAAAAGTTCATCTGCTGCTCTAATGTCTTCAAGTTTGCGATATTCTCTGAGTGCCGGTATGACAAGCTGTAACTTTTTAAAAAAGCCACGGCTTTGGTCTACTTTTTCTCTTAGATCTGGATTATTCCCTGACATGTGTGTCTACCATATGTAATTACATCGCTTAAGGATTGCGTAACTAATACAATGTTGCTAATTTCACAAAGATATGTCATGGGTTTCTATACTGTGATTATTCTGTTGGAAATGAGCCACTGGATTCCTTTTACGAATTCGCCATCTGAGATTTGTCCATCTGCCCACCAGCCTGCATTGTGCTTAATCCATGCTGGAATGGGTGGGGTTCCTGACGTTGTAGTTGAACCACCAGACTGTATTGGTATTTGTATTATTCCATGTTGTATCATGTATTGAAGACCTTGAATGAATTGACCATCTCCAATTTGTCCTTGTGACCACCACTTTGCATTGTTTTTTATCCATGATGGAATTACGATGCTTTGGGTCCCATTAGGCTGTGCCGGAGCTGTCGTTGAATTTGTACTTGTAGAGTTGGTACTTGTAGAGTTGGTACTTGTGTTTGATCCTCCGAGATTAACAGTAAACGTTGCAGTCTCAGGTGGTATTGGCTGGAAAAGTATTCCATCTACTTCTACAACCACATGATACATTGCAGCATCAGGTAATTGGCATGGGATGGTAACTGATCCTTCTGCGGTATGTAATATTTGGGTTCCACAGATCTGGTTGCTTCCCTCCATCACTGCCACTTTATAATCTACATGCGATTGAATTGCATGAGTTGACTTGTTGATAAAGCTTATCAATAGATTTGTTGAACCGCCAGGAGTTGGATTTGCAGGATCTGTTGCAAAGCCAACATCAATGGTTCCGCCGCTTGTTGGTTGAATGACTTGATCTGCATAAGCTGGCATTATCATGACTGTGGCAATAGCTAAAAACCCAAAATACATCAATAGTTTTCCCTTGGTACAAAAATTTACACTTTTCACACATTACCTTGTAACAGTCCATATATAAAAAAACTGGAACAAGGATACGCATTCCTTTTAAATTTTGGTATCATGGTCTTTAGTGCGGAAAAGATTCAAAAATTCAATCATTTTTCCTTATTTATATAAGGTTGGAAAATGATTATTAAAAATTTTAAACTGCTCACAATAACTAAGAACAAAAAATTAGCATTATCAATAATTGAGAGGGGTGTTTCTGATTCCATACTTAATACCACACTAGAAAAAAATGTAAAGCGAGATTTTCTCAAAATAGGCAGGAAAAAGATATTTTTTGAGAGATATGGACGCATATACCTAATTGCTATTGGGAAATCAGCAGATCTGATGACACGTACCGTAGACTCGTTAACTAGAGTTCATGGAGGAATAGTGGTCATACCAGATAAGACCGTTTCTTTAATTAGAAAGAAAAAATTCACTCTGATAAGATCAAACCATCCTATCCCTACTGCAAAAAGTGTTAACGCGGCCAAGAAAATAATTGAATTTCTAGAGTTATTGAAGGAAACAGACTTGGTCATCTTTCTAATTTCTGGCGGTGCATCTTCACTTGTATCTCTTCCAGATGGAATTTCGTTACAAGATAAACAACTTGTGAGCCGTCTCCTATTAAGATCCGGCGCAAACATACGTGAGATAAACTGTGTAAGGAAACATCTGTCCAAGGTAAAAGGCGGAAGACTGGTGGGTTCGCTTAGATGTGATGCTGTATCGCTTGTGATGTCTGATGTGGTAGGGGACGATCTATCTGTGATTGCATCTGGGCTAACATATTGTGACAATTCTACTTTCTATGACGCAAAAAAAGTCCTGTTAAAATATAATCTTAAAAATCTAATTCCAAGGGCAGTTTGGGCAAGAGTTATTCTTGGAACCAAAGGGATGATCCAAGAAACTCCAAAAAAACCTAAGATTCCAAATTATGTGATCCAGACTAACAGGGACTGTGTTGATCTTATGAAAACTCATGCTCGAAAACTTGGATTTGCTACAAAAGCAATCTACTCTTTGGAAGGTAATGTGAGTAATGTGGCATCTAAAATTTCAAAACATGTTCCATATTCCAACGATTTTTGTCTTGTTTTTGGAGGCGAGGCCACTGTTGAAGTAAAGGGGAAAGGAAAAGGTGGTAGAAATCAGGAATTAGTCTTGAATCTGTTGAAAAAATTAAAGGATCGTGATGAAACACTGACTATGGTATCTGTAGGAACTGACGGACTAGATGGAACTACGTGTGCGGCAGGCGCAATTGCGGATTCTACTGCACCACTAGAACCTATTGACAAATATTTGAATACGAATAATTCATATCATTACTTTGAGAAATATGGCGGGTTGGTAATTATGGGATCGACTCACATTAATCTTATGGATGTTGGTTTGGTATTACTGCGAAAGTAGTGATGTTGCCTTGTTTTGATCAGCCTCGATAATGTGATACTTGATCTGTAATCCTCGCTGATCTATCAACTGTTGGATAAATTTAGTTTTAGATGTTATGAACGGATCATCAACAGTTTTATCTCCTGCAAGATGTCCAAACATGGATTTTAGATCAAGCATGACATTTATGGTATCCTTATTTTTTATTATGGATTTGCCAATTCCCCAGAAGATGCCAACGTGTAATGCAATGTATTTTGATTGTTCGGTAGACACAATTTCATAATAATTTTCTGCGTGAACTCTGCTTTTTTACGCATGTTTTGCTATTTTCAATTATCCATGAGATCTTTTTCTTATTCCCATCAAAATAGTAAATGTGATCCATATGTCAATCAAAAAGGTGTTGATTGTCTATATATTTTGAATATACAACTGAATAACAAAAATAAAAATCTGTGTTCGTGCTAGAAGCGAATTCATTCTTCACAAACATGGTAGACGAATTGGTCGAGTTCTCAGAGTATGATCCAGAGCTTGCTGAAGGATTAAAGTGGATTGATAGTGAAGCTCAAAAAAGAGGAATTACTTTCTATGAGATGGTTTTTCATGTTCTTCATAGATATGACATTGATACACGCGCAAAGACTTGGTTGTCAAAAAGAAATTAAAATCATGTAATTCTTCACATGGAGTGCTTGGACATCAGATATTTACTTTTTGAAGTTCAGGCACGTATTGCTGGACTTTATAATGTGAAATTGCATTTCATCTACATGGTGATAATATGGCTAAAATTTTTGAAGGACAACAGTTTCCAACATTTTGAGCGTTTGATGTGTAACATTTCAACATGTACTTACTCTTTAGTATGTACTTCAACACGCTGTTTACCTCTGTATTTGTAAAAATGGACAAATTACTTCTTCATGTTATGTAATATCCCGTTTTAGTGATATGCACTTTGGTCCAGGATTTGTACTCAAATTGTAACCTAATATGCGTAAATACTTGATTGCCGATATAATACAATATGACAATAGACCGTAGTGAAATTTACGAAAAGAGTAAGGCTGGCGCAATGGCAGGTTTTGTGAGTGGTATAGTGATTCTAGTTGCATTCGTTGCAGTTGACTCTGAACTTACGTTTAGCCCTTTTGCGTTCTATACTATGATGGGGTTGGCGGTTGGTTTGATTGGTCTGCCTGCAACACTCTTCGGTGTTGTAGCTCACATGCTTACTGCCATGACAATAGGTGCAGTATTCTGTATATGTTCTGGGTTACACCCAATGTTTTATCTCAATAAGGCATGGAAGGGAGCACTAGGCGGCGGTGTTACGGGTCTTGAGGTATATGCGATATTTTTCATGCCAATTACACTATTCATTGTACTGCCAGCCATAAATTCAATCTCCAGCAATGCAAATTTCACAGGCCTTACAGACAATGATCGTTATATGCTTACAGCGCTACAGACAAACCTACCTCTGATAATGTGGGGATCTATGGTATTTCATATTCTATATGGTACTATAATGGGGATTTATAGCAGTATGATTTTGTCTGAGAAATTCAAGATTCAAAAGAACCTGGACACGTAATCTGGGGTACTGCCTATTGGCGTTTATGTGTTGCAGCGCCTCGCTTCTCTTGTGTTTTGATGCTATGGGAGAGCACACACTTTAGCTCAAGATACAGATTCGTCTAATATTGTCTTTGAATGTTTAAAGGGAATTACACAACAATCTATGGCATGGTGACCTATGGTAATGTTGAACAAATATCGCCGAACACATTGGGATTGTATTGACCAGCATACATGTTGACACTTTTATCGCGCGGAATTATTTTACAAATCACCTGAGGAATGAAAAAATCGGCCATGGCATACACAGCTATGAGCATGCAACCAACTATGATTATAATACCAAATGGTATCTTCTTCATCATGACTTGACAGTGTAGTATGCCACTATAATAATCATTTAACCAATTTTCAATTTATATGCTAGATTGATGCTAGTCTTTTTTCAATAGGTACATATTCACAACCCGATGGACCGCAATATTTTCCAACGTAAACTGCCTTTGGTCTATAAAGCATCGGTTTTGGTTGGGCCTCTGCAAACTTTTCTTCAATTATGTGTGCAGTCCATCCAGCTGTTCTTGAAATTGCAAAAATTGGAGTATTAAGATCCATTGGTATTCCTAGCATGTAATATGTAGACGCACTGTAAAGGTCTACATTTGGGAAAATATCAGACCCTTTTATTTTTTTCATTTCCTCTTCTGTTATATCCTCGACTCTCTTTGTGATTTTATACCATGGTTGTCCTGTCTTCTCAGATAGTCTGCGAGAAAGCTCTCTCAGTACCTCTGCTCTAGGATCAAACGTCTTGTACACTGCATGACCCATTCCCATTATCCTTTCTCCTTTTGCAAGTTTCTCTTTTATCTTTGCTTCTACTCTGTCTTCTGTCTGGATATCAAGAAGCATCTTCATGACTTGGAAATTTGCTCCTCCATGTAGTTCACCACCAAGTGCACCTATTGCAGCGCTAACTGCTGCATACATGTGAGCTCGAGTCGAAGCTACTTCTCTTGCAGCAAAGGTGGATGCGTTAAAACTGTGTTCCGCATGTAGAATCAAACATATGTCAAAAATTCTTGCAATTTCAGAATCCGGTTCCTTTCCAGTTAACATATAAAGAAAATTTCCAGCATGACCTAATTTCTTTGAAGGAAGAACAATATCCTTGTCATTTCTAATTCTATCCCAATATGCTACAATTATCGGAATTTTTGAGATTAGGTCTATTGCTCTGTTATAATTGATCTCTCGATCATCCCTTTCTTCCTTATCGTATACTGCTAATTCCGATATGCGAGACTGGATTACATCCATTGGGTTGGCCGTCTTAGGAAGATTTTTTAAACTCTTTTCAATGTTCTCTGGGATACCTCTTGCTTCAATCAATCTATTTGCAAAATCATCTAAAATCCTATCTGTTGGAAGGCCGTCATTGAGGAGCAGACATGCAGTTTCTTCAAAATTGGATTTTTTCACCAGATCTAAAATGTCATATCCGCGATAGATCAGTTTTCCATTAATGCCATCTATTGCACAAATTTTTGTATCTGCAACCTCGATATTTCGAAGTCCTATGTTCTTTGTTTCCATTAGTAATACTGTGACAAATGTGTATTAAAAATCTACTACGTATGGATCTTGTCTGTGTGAGAAAATAGTTGCTGTCTGGAATAAACATGGCAAAAAATTAAGTACTTGGTCTAATCTCGCAACTCTATAGCATATAGCAAAATTTCCAAAGGACATATGAAATGGTTCCACTGGAAGAGGATTTCATCAAATTAGTTGATAGCTTCGTGGTAGAAACCCGAGATCCAAAAATCTTGGATGAAATATCACAACTTGACAGGGAATCAAGACTACTTGGAATCGCGTTTTATGATATGTATTGCATGGTTTTACAAGACGGAGTTAAGCATAGAAATTTGGTTTCAGAATTTAAAAACTACATGAATCTAAAAAAACCAGCTACTTTTGTAGCTTGAACAATTATTGAAATTACATGGTTGTGTGGAAACCATATCTTTTTAACAAATTTGTAGACTGGATTAAATGGACAGATCTATAATTGGACAGATCGTTTTTGATTTAAATGAGGGCGTTCTGACTTGTTAATTCTATGACAAGGACCAAAGTTGTTTGTATTTCTCACAAGGAAGACGCTGATGGAATAGGCGCTGCATCACTAATCAGGCAAGCTTTTGGTGGAGACACTAGACTTGTTGATTATCCGGGTCTTATGACAGAGCTTGAACAATTACGTAATGACGAGTCATTAAAAACGGTGTACATCTGTGATTTGGGTCTTAGTAAAACAAACCAAGATCAATTTGTCGAACTCCTTAAGGCATTGAGGAAAAAACGCGTTTCAGTGACGTATATTGATCATCATGATCTAGAAGATGGTACAAAGAAAAAAATTCAGTCATTAAAAGTCAAACTGATCCATACGGTAAACGAATGTACAACAGTTCAAGTTTATAACGCATTCAAGTCAAAGCTAAATGATCATAGCTCCCTAATTGCGGCCTGTTCCGCAGTCACTGATTACATGGAAGATAGACCAATGGGCTCTAAATTGCTTCAAAGGTTTGACAGGCAATTTATCTTGCTTGAGGCAACAGTTCTTACCTTCACTATTGTTAGTCATCAAAAGGACTGCGATTATCTGTTATATCTTGTAGATGAGCTTAGTCAATTAAAATATCCACATGATATTCCAAATACTTTTGAGTTTGCACGTATACAAGCAGAAAGAATCTCGGGCGTAATTCAAAAGGTAAAAGACAACATGAAAAAAATGAAGAACTTGGCTCACATGGAAGTCATAGATTCAGGTGCAAGCATGGTAGTTAATTTTGTCTTGGGAATGTCAGGAAAGGATGTCGGGGTGTCATACAAATTCAGAGAAGAAAAGGGGGTTTACGCTGTTTCTATTCGTGGCTCAAAATCGTGCAAATTACATCTAGGCAGGATTGTCAACCAATTGGCAACTGATCTTGGAGGATCAGGTGGTGGTCATGACAAAGCATGCGGTGCAGTTATACCAAAAGAAAAAATTTCTCAGTTTTTGAAAAAATTCAACTCCAAACTTAGCTGACTTCGGCTATCATATCTATCTCAACAGTGGAGTTTAATGGAAGACTTGAAACTCCAACTGCGATTCTGGAATGTTTTCCTCTGTCTCCAAATATATCAAACAACAAGTCTGAGGCAGCATTAATGATCTTGGGTTGTTCAATAAAATCCTGCGCACTGTTTACGAATCCCGATACTCGTACAATTCTGGAAATCTTGTCCAGTGTTCCAAGTTCTACTTTGATTTGAGCTAAGGCGTTTATAATGCAAAGCCTAGCTGCCTGCTGTGCTACCTCTATTGATATGTCTGTAGGCACCTTTCCATGTACTTCTACTTTGCCATCTTTAACTGGAATCTGGCCTGAAACAAATATCAGATTTCCTGTTCTTACAACTGGAATGTACGAGCCTGCAGGTTTGGGAGGTATTGGAAGCGCGATATTTAACAATCTCAGTTTTTCTTCAATCATTATTTTTTACTCATAGCCTAAACTTTTAACTTTATCTTGGTCATGTTACACTGATCTGATAACCAGTAATATGTAGATTAGATGTATCGACTCAGGACTATTTATCATGTCATATTTTGTTGAAATTGTGATTACTGAGAATATTATTATACAAAAGCAACATGGTGGTGTCTTTATCTTCATATATCATGTAAGTGGAGCCAAACTGTGGAAGAGTCACACAGTAAGAAAATACACAAGGACTTGGATATCCTGGAATCAAAACTTAATGCGTTAGAGGCATCAACTACTGATAAATACCAAAAATCTATGATTAGCGTGATAAAAGGCATGGTTGAAAACCAAAAACGCCTAGTAGATGAATTTGAACACCTAAAAAAAGCAATAGATCTACTCACGCTTCAGATCTTCGATGTGGAAAAAAGATTCAATTCTGAATGATAAATCTTGACACTCTTCTTGTTATATTTTAAGACTAGGCGAGATGGCACATTCGTAAAAGATTAAATTCCGCACTATTTTTTGGACAACAAATGTCATTGTCAAATAATCCTGCGGACAAATCAAAGCCCGTTCTAAAAGACAAGAATCCACACAACTATAGGAAAGTGGGTTATTCGATGATAGTAATTTCAGTGTCTTTGGTGATAATTGGATTACTTTCGTGGAATCTTAGCGATGATTATCATTTCTCATCTAACATAATGGCTTTGCAAGAAGTAGATGCCATGACTCCAAAGACAGGGTTTAACATTGTTCTTTTTGATGTTTCACAACCTGTAGGTGCAAAACTAAAACTATTGGATCATGCAGACACGATTGATGCTGCACGGCAATTGCAATCTCAGGATGCAGCACAAAATTTGGGTTCGACATTACAGGTCCTACTTTTTAACGGCACTGAAAATTATAATCTAAACCTAATGTCAGACGCTGAAGTATTTCTCCAGACTCCAATAACGGGTTATAACGTGGTTCTTGATAATTATAATCTAGCTGTGGGGCAAAAACTAACACTAGGTTCACATGAAAACTCACTTGCCAATGCTACAAGTTATGAGAAACAGCAGCAAGATCAAATACAAGGACAAGATGTCAAAGTTCTGGTTTTCACTCCAAATTTCACTGATAATTTGAAGATGGTGACAAATTCAGATGTACCTGTAGGAGATTATGCCATGTTGCAAAATAATACGGTAAATGTGGGCCTGGGTACGCTGTCTCAAACATCTGGAAATCAGGCAACAACTCCATCTGCAAATTCCAGCAGTTCCAATGTGATGGCTACGCAATCATCCCAGATCCCATATAACCTTACTGCAAATGTTATGGTAAACAAGACTGCAATTACCACCACAAATCAAACTGTGATGATATTGAATAAACCAAGCGTTGCTTCTGTCACTGCAAATAAAACTACGATGATATTATCAAACCCTGCAGTTTCTGCGATCACTACAAATAAAACTACAAGTATGTCATCTAACTTAACCACTACAAAAACAATCACGAATGCAACAACATCTAAAGTTGTCATGAATGCAAGTGCGACTGCCAGAATTTCAAAATCAGTTAACCTAAATGAAACGGTAAATCTTAACATTACAGGGAAATAAAGGCTAGACTAATTCTTCGTCAATCTCATCTATTGGATCAATATATTGTCTACATGAGCAGCTTGGTACCAGGCATTTTCCAGCTTTTGTAAAAAAACGACTGTCATTTGAGCATTCGTGTATGATGTCAGTGTGATGACAGCGCTTACAGTTCATAACTGAAAGAATTTGAACCATTATTTATTATTTAAAAAACACACGAAACAGAAAATAATATAGAACAATACAAATAGTCATTTTTAGTTCTAGAGGTCATGGATCCAAACAGGTTAATCCATGAATCAAGTCCATATCTTTTGCAGCATGCATACAATCCAGTAAAATGGCATCCTTGGTGTGATGAAGCCCTGCAGAAAGCAATGGATGAGAACAAGCCAATCTTTCTCAGTGTGGGCTATAGCGCTTGTCACTGGTGTCATGTTATGGCGCACGAGTCTTTTGAAAACCAGGAGATTGCTCAAGTGATGAATGAGAACTTTGTCAATATCAAAGTCGATAGAGAGGAAAGACCAGACATTGATGATATTTATCAAAAGGTATGTCAACTAGTCACGGGTAGTGGCGGGTGGCCTCTTAGTGTCTTTCTTACGCCAGATCAGAGACCATTCTATGTTGGAACGTATTTCCCACCGCTTGACAGTTATGGAAGGCCTGGCTTTGGAAGCGTCATAAGACAGCTTGCCCAATCTTGGAAGGAAAAACTGCATGATGTCGAAGCTACGGCAGAGAATTTTGTCAACTCATTGCAAAAAACTGAGTCAATCTTGACGTCTTCAAAACTAGACAAATCCATACTCGATGAAGCTGCTGTAAACTTGCTCTCACTTGGAGACCAAATAAATGGAGGATTCGGTCATGCACCCAAATTTCCAAACACTGCAAACCTGTCATTTATGCTACGATACTCTAAACTTTCTAGAATCTCAAAGTTTCAGGAATTTGCACTACCAACTTTGACAAAAATGGCAAATGGGGGCATGTGTGATCAAATCGGGGGGGGGTTTCATAGGTATTCCACAGATTCTAGGTGGCATGTGCCGCATTTTGAAAAGATGTTATATGATAATGCATTGTTATCTGTTGTATATTCAGAGGCATATCAGATAACCAAAGACGAAAGATACCTTGATGTAATGAATGATACGCTGCAATACGTTTTGAAAGAAATGACCTCTCCTGATGGAGGGTTCTATTCTGCACAGGATGCAGACTCGGAAGGCGAAGAAGGGAAATATTATGTATGGAAAAAAAATGAGATTCAAGAAATACTTGGAAGTGATTCTGATCTGTTTTGTTTATATTATGATGTTGTAGATGGGGGAAACTTTGAAGGCCATAACATACTGCATAATAATATGCGCCTATCTTCGGTTGCATTTCAATTCGGTAAGACTGAATCTGAAGTCCGTGATATTATAGATAAAAGTAAGAAAAATCTCTTGGATGCAAGAAACAAACGCACGCTGCCAGGTAAAGACAAAAAAATTCTTACAGGGTGGAACGGGCTTATGATAACGGGATTTCTACGTGGATATAGGGTTACACACGTCACTAGTTTCTTAGAGGCTGCGGAAAACTGTATCAAGTTTATAGGGGAAAAAATGGTAAAAAATGGAGAATTGTTACACACCTACAAAGACGGGCAGGCAAAGCTCAGAGCATATCTTGACGACTATGCATACTTTGTAAATGCATTACTTGATTATTTTGAAGTCAGACCTGAAAAGAAATATCTGGATCTTGCCATGTACTATGCAGATTATTTGCTAGAACACTTTTGGGATGACCACGAAAAGAATTTCTTTTTTACCGCAGACAATCATGAAAAACTAATCATGCGTACAAAGAACATATATGATCTATCACTTCCCTCTGGTAATTCTGTCGCGGCAGGGGCATTATTGAGGCTATATCATATTACCCATGATAAGAGATATCTGGATATCTCACTTATGATAATGAAATCCCTTTCTGCGATGGCAGCAGAAAATCCGTTTGGCTTCGGCCAGCTCCTAAATGTAATTTACACATATCTTCAAAAACCAATTGAGATAACTATGATAAACCATACAAATAAGGAACTATGCACTTATCTTGAAAAAAGATTTCTTCCAGAATCTATACTAGTAAGTATGGATTCCAAAGAAAACCTTGAGGATCTGCAATCCTTGCCATTTTTTACAGGAAAAAAATTCATCGAGACAAAGACGCAGGTCTACATATGCAAGGATTTTGTGTGTTCGTTACCATTGGAAACAATGGATGAAGTTGAGCGCCTTCTTTAGATTTTTTTAATGTTGATTTCTAGTCTTTGCCCTACTTGTGGGCTACCCATTTTTTCATATCTGCGCTTTGGCATGGTTATTGTTATGGTAGTTTGAGCGTAGCTCTTGATTGCAATAGTAGGCTGGGATTGAAGTATTGCCTCTAAAAATGGAAGAATCTGGTCTTTCAACTCAGGATCTAATTTTTTATTAATGGCATCTAGCATGAGTTGCTTTTGTGAAACTGGCTCTGTTTGCACATCTTCTACAAGAGCAAGCTGCACCGTCTGTCCATTATCAATTAATTGTTGGATTTGATATTGCACGATCTCAGACATAATTTATGACTCGAAGTGTTAGGATTTATCTGTATGTAATGATTCAGTCATTTGAAATATAATTCATACATAACTATTTTTGCCAATGTGGTATGCTGATCACAGATCGTCTAAAGGCTCAATTTTGTAGAATAACAAGCCGTGAGTTTTCTGTTATGTTGAATTTATCTGAAAAGCCACCGGTGACCTCTAAAACATATTTTGCATTCTGCATACCGCCATTGTGAATTGTGCACACATTACCATGACAGGGGGGCAAGTTTTTTTCAATGTGAACTACATTACCACTATTGCTAAACCAAATCATATCTAGTGGAAACTGCATATCCTTCATCCACATTGCAACTACTTGTGGTTGCTGAAACACGAATAACATTCCCTGGTTGTATGGCAACTGTTGTTGAAATTGAAGCCCTTCTGTCATCCTGTCTGGCGTGTCAGCGATCTGGACATCAAGTACTGTATTATCTATTTTGATCTCGCCTTTTGGGAAATTGTTTTCTAGCAGACTTGAGTCTTGCTCTGTTGTTTGATTTCCAGCAGGTTTGAGATTGATCTCACCATTGTTCACCAAATACTGTATATCTGAGAGAAATTCATAATCAGAAATATTTCCATTTACCCACCAACTAGCAACATTTTTGATCCACAATGGAATGGGTTTTTGCAGATCTACGTTATATCCATGAGGGAGTAACATGACGCCATTTGCGTCAAGATATCGTATACCTAAAACAAACTCTGAGTCAGAAATACTTCCTTGTACCCATGAATTTGTATTGTTTTTGATCCAATATGGGATGGATATGGGAATTATATAATTGGAAGATTGATAGTCTGTAATATCGTTACTTGATTGTTGTGCAAATGCTGGTTTCAACACTTGAAACTGATTCTGCGTTAACTGGTTGTCACTGATTTCTGACATGGATACTGCAAGTAATATGCCGAAGAATAACGCGCATGCTTTTTGGCCCAATCTTGTTAGTGTTTTCATATCTGTATATTAAAAAGCTCTAATTGGGACTTTTGTGATGCCGTTTTGCAAAAAACACCCTGAAGACATTTACGGTGATGCATCAAGTATACTGCGTTTTATTTGAGCTGCTCTTTTTTTAATTATCTGTGTAAATTCTTGCATATCCTCTAAAGATGGTTTTTGTTGCTGGTTGGTATATGATTGTATGAACGCAGAGTAAATAGAGCCTAAGATGATGCCAAAGGCAGCTGCGGAAACATCTCCTACCTCATCGGTATAAGATTTTGCCATTTGTCTGTATGATGACGCTTCACTCGTGTAATAATCCACCAGACTACCAATAAAGTTCCTGGTTGCTGCAGAAATCACAAACTAGAGTTGAGTCTTATTCTTTATAATGTTTAATATTGGTAAATTAACGCAATATTTTAGAGAGTTTGCAAATATAATTTGACCTCATTTCTTTTGTAGAAAAGTAATCATGATAACTTGTGCCAATTGAAATTAACCGAATAAACAGAGAATGTCCGCAGTGTAAAAACTCCACGCTATTTAATACTGGTAAGAGCTACTTTTGCGGGAAATGTCTTAACATGATTTCAATATCATGATCAAGAACGATTTCTAGGTAAAGTATATGTG
>VFSW01003805.1_pt1 | contig 22609 bp, 23 predicted proteins | sample 5358111 | NCBI WGS metagenome assembly VFSW01 (sample SAMN11554181, study PRJNA540505) | mine drainage metagenome | isolation source: sediment from site ElyBrook_90M | place: USA: Ely Copper Mine, Vershire, VT | collected 2017 | reverse complement strand
AAATAATCGTATACAGAATATGATACGAAATATGCCTCAAAAAGCTCTTATGTTGCATGTCTTGCATGCCAAACTCTTTACATGGTTCCTGGATACATGGATGATTTCTCTACAAGAACCTAATTTAACCGATACCATCGAGGATGATGTGGTAAGAAAGCTTAGTAATTTGAGCCTAGACCTCCGCCTTTTTGGTCTCAACAGGAAAACATTTGCAGAACTGCTTCAAACGTTGAAAATTTTTGTCCAGACATGGAAAGGTCAATCAAATATTCCTCGCCCAGTTGCGTGGCACTTTATCGAAGTACCTATCATGGATTGGAGTGCCCAATGGTATCATCGTAAAGACAAAAGAGAGCACGTGGAAGAAATGCAAAACCAGTTGTTGGCTCTTATAGAAGAATGTTTGTTTACATAAAAAAGGCAGATATCGAGAAATATTATTTGAGAACATGTTTTCAATGGGGAGGATTTTTCGGTCTTGTATCTGCCAAGAGGAGATCACTCCCTTCTCTTTCCTCTGAAGAGTTAACATTTTTAACCCAAGGTTTGCTACAATTTTGACTACAAAGGATTTGGGTCTGGTGATGAGCCGTGACAGCGTCCACGTGAGGAGGTGAACAATGCTAACGTCGCCACTGCTCTCAGCAGTATTGCTGCAATCTCTAGCAGACCTGATAAAAAAAGGTAAGACGGATGAAGTGGTTGTTCTGTTGAGAGATCTGCCCCTTGAGGAAAAGATTCACTACTTGCGCTATTTGTATCATAAACTTGCTGACAAAGATATTCCGCCTGTGTATGCTGTCTGGTATTCTTTTCTTCCGCGAGAGCACGTGCTGAATACGGAGCACCAGCGAAATGCTCTCTATAGAGCGGGGCAATGGTGGGATGCTTTTGACGAGATAGATGGTAGGTCAGGCTCGGAATGTGACGAACTAGAGCAGGTGCTTGAAGCGTTGGGAACCACATCGGTGGGGCGTGAGTTCTTACGATGGGTGGCCCTCTCACCGAGCGTTCAGGTCCAGGAAGGCAAGATTGGGGAGGAACATCGGCGCGGCGCGATCATCAGCCTCGCCAGATATGACTATAATAGACCAACCGAGCTGTTTTTGGCGCGCCATCTAGATGATTGGACGACCATCCAGGTAGATGTGATAGAAATTCTTGCCGCCCTGAAGAGCCGTGTGCTCGCCAGGCTTGCTCCCTGGTATAGCCAACACGATGTCACACTCAGAGAAGTGCTCGCTGAATATGGGCTGGGTAAGTAACATCGCGCGAGAAGAAATCAGAAAATGTATCTTGATGAAGGAAAAGCTCTTTTTCATAATTTGCAGATAGCACGCCTCTATAGCAAGAAATAGCTCTATAAACACAAAGGGGCTAGCTGTTTCATGTTTGATTTTACTGCTTTTGAAGCATTCGAGGGCCATAAACCTCATCTTTTGCTCGATCGTCATCCTTATGGCAAACATCTCGCAATGCAAGTAGCAATGGATGTCTTTCCAGCCGCGATCTGGAATGCCGAAACCAAACGCCTAGTTTGGTCGCGCGAAGATGCCTCTGCCCTTGCCTAGTTGCAGTACGGAACACAACTCGCCGCTCTTCAATGCTCCCTCTCTTCCGATGAATTTTTCTTTACTCTGTACTCCTGGCCGCAAGGTCATCTCTTACAGCAATGCAGTCTATATTTTCCGTTTGGTTATTGGTTTGATCTGTTCATTGCTCCGACGAACGACTTTGCCGTGTGCAAATGGACTGATCAAGGTGAATTTGGTTTTGAGTTCATCTCAATTCAAGACCATAGCGTGACGCATCTTGCACAATATAGATACTTCAATAGTCAAACAAATCACTCTACACGCGTGGCTTTTCATCCAGAGCACTGTTTTTGGGTCTGCGCCTATCAGGATAATCTCGAATGGTGGATTGATAAGGATGTAGCCTATGACCGGAAACTAGCTAAAGTAGGCACACGGAAAAAGCTTGGTGGCCTCCTGGTTTTTGACCGCACATACCTGCTTGGAGAACTTCCTCTCTTTGCGACTATGCCTGCTGACTATCATCCACCAGATTACACGCTACGCGGCTTCTATTTTCAGGAAACAAAGACCTCAGATATTGAAGAAAACGAGTATATCACTGATCCCGTGTTTCTGGACGCTCAACGGGTCACGCTACGTCTCCCCTCAGGGGAAGAGCCTATCTATGATCTCTCGGAGTTTTGGAAGAAAGCTCTATCACAGTAGGTTATTCCCTCTCAGGAAGAGGTAGCTGTATGCTGCGAAGGCGTGAGGTTGCCACGCACGATTAGCGAGCCATACCCCAACATTCCCATGGCAGAGGTGGTGCTGGCATATCGGGAGCGCTTATTGCTGCTTGGCGTGGATCTGGATTTACGGATCAATATCATTCAGATCCAATAAGCAGCATTACTTCATCGGGCAAGATTATGAGTACGACGTTCGAGCCTCGTGACCACGCTAGTTTTCGTACACCATAGACCCGTTGAGTGAGTGCTTTACCCGTGCGGACACGGTGCAGAACAACGCGGGCGGCATGGACCCCTATGCCATCGCGGGCAAGCCGACGACGCCAGGAGAAGTGCTGCAATCGGCGGTGGTGGGAGCGGTGTCAGGAGCGGTGTCTGGTTTGGTGGGACCAGAAGCGGGACCAGTGGCGAAAGTGGCGGTGGGAGCCCTTGCCAACGGCGTGGGGCAGATGGCAGGCAACGCGCTCTCCGGCAAGCCGCTGATGGATGGCGTAGGCGAAGCAGTCGTGTCGGGTGCCATTACTGGTGGGGTCATGGAAGGAGCAGGCTCGCTCCTTGAAGGCATGGGCGGCAAAGTCCTCGGCAAGATTGCAAGTGCGGTAGAGGGTTCATGTAGCTTTACGCCGACAACACAGGTCACCACTGCGCAGGGCAAACAAGCTATTGGCACGTTACAGGTAGGGCAGAGCGTCTTAGCCTATAATCCAAAGACGCGGCGTATGGAAACCGAACCTATCTTGCACGTGTGGATTCACCCCGATAGTGATTTGGTTGATCTAACGATCAGTACGCCGATACATGCACCGCATAGCACGCAGGTTACCTGGACGCGTGAGACACTGCACACGAACCAGAAGCATCCCTTCTTCACCTTGGAACGAGGTTTTACCGCCGTTGGGCAACTCAAGCAAGGGATGAATATCTTGCGTGCCGATGGGCGCGTGGGTATCATTACTGGCTGGGTACGTGTGCCTGGGACACGGATCATGTACAACCTGGAGGTGGCGCACGACCACACATTCACGGTCGGTGCCGGTCAGTGGGTAGTACATAATGCGTGTTCTATAACATCAGGAGGAAGGTTTTTACTTGGGCCATATCGAGAGCTTGCCAACACAGCCAGGGTACTTGGAATTACAGATGATAGTGTTGGTTATCAGGCGCATCATATCTATCAAGATGCTATGATGCGCGACCTACCAAATTATTCTCGTGATGATGCTCCAGCAATACTGTTGCTGGGAGGAAGTGGATGGCCAGGTACTCCACATGACAGCGCAAATCTCTTTCAACGTAGTATGGCTTCTGGATTGCGCTTTATGCGGGATTTCTTTGGTGTAACAACGGTTTCATTTGATACGGCCTCTGCTATTGCTTCTGACACCTTAACAACAGCTGGACTCAATGGTGATGAAAATGCTGCCGCTATGGACTATGCTTCATCATATTTTAGAAATAGATGGAGTAATTCCCAATTAGACCAACTTACTATTCCAGGAGGCCGAGGATACTTTCGTTAAGAGTCAGATAGTTTTTATGGATGCCTGCAAATGTTCTTTGCAGGCATCTAAAGGAAAGAGGCGACAATGAGTTTTGGTTCTGAAATATCTGTCTATCGCAGGCACGCATCTGGCACCCATCTCCATGCGGTCGCGTGGTCCCCACACGGCGAGCAAATTGCCTCTGGTGGTACAGATGGGATGATACATGTGTGGCAAGCTTTGAGCGGAGAAGAATACTGGCAATACAAAAACACGTTGTGCAATGTCTCTGCCCTTGAGTGGTCGCCTGATGGAAGCTTTCTTGCCTCTGGACATGATGATGGTTGTGTCAGAGTATTTGCTGCAGAGAATGGACAACTGGTGTACACCTATGAACAACATTTGGAAGAGATAGCATGTCTTTGTTGGTCCCCCAATGGGGAATTGATTGCTTCAGGAAGTTATGACCATACGATCTCTATATGGGAAGCAACGACAGGACAGTCTCGTGGAGAATATAAAGATCATCCAGATGCAGTCTTGGCTGTAGCATGGTCGCCAGATGGGCGATTTCTCGCATCTAGTGGAAGTATCACTGACGAAGTGTATCTCTGGGATCTGTCTGCAGATCTGATAAGTACATCATATAGAAAGCATACAGGCACAGTGTTATCGTTGGATTGGTCGCCCGATGGGCAATCAATTGTTTCAGCGAGTGATGATTGTACTGTGCAGGTATGGGATGTAGAGGATATGGAACAACTTGTTTGTTACCAGGGGCATAGTGGCGAGAAGGGAAAGGTGCATGTTGCCCGATGGTCTCCCAATGGAAAATTTATTGCATCAGGTAGTGACGATACTACAGTTCAATTATGGGATGCACATACAGGAGAGACGATCTATACATATCGGGGGCATTACACGCAATGGTGGGTCCGTTCTTTAAGTTGGTCGCCCGACGGGAGCATGATTGCCTCGGCGGATGGACTAGGGACGGTGCGAGTCTGGTCGACTATAGATAGTGGCAGAAAGTAAGAAATAGGCAATAATTAATGTGAATCTGGATTTACGGATCAGTATCATTCAGATCCAATAGAGGAAGCTGAGAGCGACAATGTAAACAAGAGAAAAGTTGTTGGTTTATGAATATGTTGAGTACAGAGCAGAGAGAATATGATACTGAAGTGGAGTTAACATTATTCACACCTGAAGACGGTAGTCATGTCTATTGGCTGCGCTCAGGGAGTATACATGAGCACTTCTTTATCGATGGGATACGCTGGATAGCTCGTTATGACTTGCCAGATCGAGAGATACTTTACCCAGGTGAAACCGCGCGTGTCTTTCTCTCTTTCCCGTATCATCCTGAAGCTCTTCTTGGGCGTCTATATCCTGGCAAACCGTTTTTGCTGAAAAACGGCAAGACAATTGGCGAAGGTATAATTATTGCGTTGCTCAATTTTGAGCACCATGTGGAGCAGAGCAAGGAGCATGTCAATTCTACGGGTGAAAACAAGACACATATTCCTCAGCAGTAAAATCAGCATAAAAGCGTATCCCTCTGTTTTCATCTTTACTTTTCTGTATGCGTTTCTCGTTCCCAATCCTTCCAACTTGCCCAGACTTTTTCTCCTAATGTGGCGAACCGTTTTCTTGTACGTTCAGAAGGAGGCGTGTTGGGTGATGTAAAGGCAGAGTCAAAATATGCGACAAATGTTTCATAGATGATGTGTCCCAATGCATTTGGGGAAGAGGCTTCATGTAGTCGCGATAAAATAGTGTCTACTTCTAAATTATACTCATCGTCTGGTGCGCCCGCACGAATAAGCCCCATGGGATCATCCTCTGCAAAAAGTCGAACCAATGCTTTATAAAGCGTTACATATAAAGCGTTCCATATAAAGCGTTCCATATAAAGCGTTCCATATTCTTGTCTGATTTGCTGGCGTTGTTGATTTGATAATGATGCCATACTCTATTTATACCCTTTACTTTTGCATATCAGCATAGTAGATAATAGAAGTCTAGCATAGAGAGCGGGAGAAGTATATGGATGATCAGGAAAAAGGTGTATATGAGTGCCTGATGTATCACTTTTCACATGAAAACGGATTGCTTGCCCAGGTAGAGTTGGGTAAGGAAATCAGCATGCAGGCTATTGATGATGTGGAACGCACATTGCGTCTTCTGCGGGAATTTTGGAAAAATCGGCGCGCGCTTCCCAGACGAGAGATTTACCTGTTGTGGAGTGTTTTCTCACGTCTTGAGCAGGCCATAAACTTGCAGCCAACAAGAGAACAGGAATTGTGTGCGGTGTGGTCACTGCTCGCGATACATATGCAAGATTTGTTGACGACTCCTCTCTCTACAATGAGCGAGGAGGATGCCATTGATGTGTTACGCCGACATCTTGTTGGTGGCCCCTCTTTCGGAAAAGCCTTATGTGCAGGATGTACAGATCAACTGCACTTTCAGCATCTTCTTCACCGCTTAGAACAACTTAAGCTCGTATTTAGTGGACAGCAAGAGATACCCAAACGTTTAAGTTATGCTCTGTTCAATGCCTGACTGCTTTCATGGTCTGAGGTTACACGTTCTGAAGGCAATCGTCCGCAGGTAAGCCAGATGAAACAACAACTTATGAAAGCGATAGAAGATGTTCTTTCTGAATAAAAAGAGGAGTATACTGTGGAGGAACAACATGCGCTTATTTCTGAGATGGATGCATGGGACATATTGAGAGAGCATTTTCAACAAAATGATGGATTACTGAGCCAACTTGAGCAGGGGCGGCAAATCCATCTACGGCTATTACCCTCTTCGCCCATTGAACAGTTTGCACATATTCGGGAACTACAACAGATTAAAGTTGCGATTACTGTGATACATGATTCCTTGCAAGGGAAACAGATACTTCCAAAGTGGCAGGTTTGTCTTATCTGGCGCGCCATTCAGCGGCTAGATGCGCTTGTCCAGCATGCTCTTCAAGAGATGAATGTGCCATATGAACGTCCACATCCCTTGCCAGAGCAGATATTGTCACTCTATCATCTCCAGGCAATACTTTTCACACGGTTGCATGATATGGTCCGTGAAGGTGTAGAACCAGAGATATCACCAGCGTGGCTGATGCACGATCTCACAATTCATCTCAGTAGTTGGAAGAGTTTTGGTATTTCACTGTACTTTGATGGTTTTGGGCCAATTGATCACTTAGCCTTTGAGGAGCTAATGCAGGCACTTGCTGTCTTGCGTGATGTATGGCGTGAGCGAACGATGCTGCCACGTCATGCCGTCTGGCTTTTGAGTCTTATCCCTCAGCTTAGTTGGAACAACAAGGTTTTTTCTGCTGAAAAAAGACGGCAATTACGTGCAATGCAAGAGAAACTGTATAGGCTAGTGGATGAGTGTGTCTGTGGAGAAGAAGGAAATGAGAAATCGTTGTGAGTGATAAAACAGCGACAAACCGTCAGAATGATGTGGTAATATGGAGATGCGCTTAGAGCATACGAAGAGGTATATACGCTAAATGATCATCTCGCTGCCCTGTTTGAACAGGCAGAAAGGATGGAGCAGCTATGACGCAAATCATCCATACATCTTTCGCTACTACCAGTCCACGCGGACTACGGCACGATATTCTCCCCATGCGTCTTTACCACAAGGCAAAACGGCTTGGTATCTGGGACCCTCGTAGCATCGATTTCACGCAAGATCGCGCGGATTGGCTGCGCTGCACGCCAGAGGAACAACAGACCTTGTTGCTGCAAACCGCGTTATTCCAATCCGGCGAAGAAAGCGTCACGCTCGATCTGCTGCCGTTGATGATGGCGATTGCGCAGGATGGGCATATCGAGGAAGAGATGTTTTTGACGACCTTCCTGTGGGAAGAGGCCAAACATACAGAATTTTTCCGCCGCTTCCTCGACGAGGTTGCGCAGGAGCGCGGTGATTTGCATCATCTCCATTCGCCCAGCTATCGCAAGCTCTTCTATGAAGAATTGCCGCAAACCATGTACGCCCTGCTGACTGATCGTTCGCCCGCCGCACTCGTGCGCGCTTCCGTGACCTATAATATGATTGTCGAGGGTGTGCTGGCAGAAACGGGCTATTATGGCTACTTCAACATGCTTGAGCGCAACAATATCATGCCGGGTCTGCGGCAGGGGATCAACAATCTCAAACGCGACGAGTCACGCCACATTGCCTACGGTGTCTTCCTCATCTCGCGTCTGGTCGCGCAAGATAAAGACCTCTGGTCGGTTGTCGAGGCGCGCATGAGCGAACTGTTACCGCTGGCTCTTGGTGTCGTGCAGGAGACAGACGAGGACCCCACCTCTGAGGCCGAGCGTCCTTTTGGCATAAGAGTAGAGGAATATATGGCCTACGCGACGATGCAGTTCCAAAAGCGCATCGCGCGCATCGAAAAGGCGCGTACACAAACCCTCGACGAACTGTACCAAATCTCCGACGCCGACGCGGAAATGTAATAGAAATACGAGGCAGATATGGCTAGTTCTGGCACAATCATTCAACACGTGAGCGTGGAGCCGCTCGACATTCCCTTGTTGGAGCCGTTCACGATTGCGACGGGCAGCGTCACGGCGGCGCGCAACGTGCTGATCACCATCACGCTCAAGGATGGCAGCGTGGGTTATGGCGAGTGCGCGCCCTTTCCACCCAGCACGGGCGAGTCGCAGGAGACGGCTCTGGCGGCGGCACAAGCCTGTGCCGCGTTGCTGCAAGGGCGCGATGCCGCGCACTGGCGCACGCTCTCCAAACTCATCAAAAGCGTCTATTACGCACAGTCTACCGTGTGCGCGGGTATGGAGATCGCCCTACTCGACGCCCTGACGCGCTCCTATGGTATCCCGCTCTGGACCTTCTTTGGCGGTGCTGGCACGTCGGTCGAGACCGATATCAGCATTCCGCTAGTTGCTCCTGAACATGCCTACCAACTGGCGCAGGATATCGTCTTGCGCGGCGTCAATAGCATTAAAATCAAAGTCGGTGGCGATTTGCGCGAGGATGTCGAGCGCGTCGAGGCCATTCGCGAGGCCGCTCCTGGTCTACCCATCACGCTGGATGCCAATCAGGGCTATACGCCGAGCGAGGCTCTGCTCTGCCTGGAAGCCCTGGATGATCGCGATATCCGCCCGTTGATGCTCGAACAGCCCGTATATAAAGAGGATTACGAGGGCTTGCGCTATGTCACGCAGCATAGCAAGGTTCCCATCTTCGCCGACGAGAGCGCATCCAGTCCCGCCAGCGTTGCCCGTCTGATTGCGATGGGTGCTGTACATGGAATTAACATTAAGCTGATGAAAAGCGGTATTGTAGATGCTTTGGAGATTGCCGCTATCTGTCATGCCACCAACACGCAATTGATGGTCGGGGCGATGATCGAGTCGCGTCTGGCAATCGCTGCTGCTGCGCACCTGGTCGCGGGCCTCGGCGGATTTCGTTTTGTTGATCTGGACACGCCGATGCTGCTTGCGCACGATCCCTTCATCGGTGGCTACGAACAGCAGGGCGGCGTGTATGATCTCTCTGGTGTGAAGAGCGGCCTGGGCATCGAACGCACGTAGGGACCGATTTATCGCGTCCGTCGTGCCCACGCAACACATTTGCCTTGTTGCACCCGCCGTGCCAGAGGGAATCGCGAGCGCACGGGCGGCGGACGCGATAAATCGGTCCCTACTGCTCTGTCAATCGTCATTGCATAGGTATGCATACCTGCATGACACCCACAAGGGGTGTCACTACATGTTGCCACCCCACAAGACGCATGAGATGTAGTGACACCCCTTGTGGGTGTCATGCCTGTGTATCAATTGAAGATGAATGAACTGCCAAAATAGTCGCCATGACGTTTGACAGAGCACTACACATTTTAATGTTATAATTTGTTAATATCCATCATCACGTCTTGCTACGCCTGCCAGGACATGGCGAATGTTTTGAAGAGGAAGGCTAGCATGTCGCTGCGTTCCTCGATGACTTTGGCGATTGGTTTGCCCATGCCGTGTCCCGCCTTCATCTCCAGGCGTAAGATGATGGGATGCTCGCCGCTGTTAGCTGCTTGCAGGGTAGCTGTGAACTTCTTGGCATGTGCGGGCACGACGCGATCATCGGTATCCGCTGTCATGATGAGCGTTGGCGGATATGTGACGCCCTCTTTGACATTATGCAGGGGCGAGTAGGCGTAGAGAAATTTGAAGTGTTCCGCGCTATGTTCGGCATCGCCATATTCGGGAATCCAATAGCGTCCAACCGTGAAGCGATGGTAGCGCAACATGTCGATCACGGGAACCTCGCAGACGACCGCGCCATAAAGATCGGGACGTTGCACCAGACACGCGCCCGTCAATAGCCCGCCATTGCTGCCGCCATTGATTGCCAGTTTGGGCGTGTTGGTATACTTGTTGGCAACCAGCCACTCTGCCGCTGCAATGAAATCGTCAAAAACGTTCTGCTTCTTCTCTAACATGCCCGCCTGATGCCATTCCTCACCATATTCGTTGCCACCACGCAGATTGGCGACCGCGTAAATGCCGCCCTGTTCAACCCACAGTAGCATCGTGGGGGAAAATGTTGGCGTCAGACTGACCGTGAAGCCACCATAGCCATAGAGCAATGTCGGATTGTTGCCGTCACGCTGCAAGCCCTTTTTATACGTTAGGAACATGGGGACGCGCGTGCCATCCTTTGAAGGATAGAAGACCTGCACAGTTTCATAGTTGCTTGCGTCAAAGTTGATTGATGGGTTATAGAGCACAGAGAGCGTCTCGCTGGCGAAATCGTAGCGGTAGATAGTTGGCGGATAGAGATATGAGGTGAAGCTAAAGAAAAACTCTGTCTGCTGTTCTCTGCCAGCGATGTCAATCAGTGAGCCGAGCGTCGGGAGGGCGACCTCGCGTGCAAATGTGCCATCGCTGTGATACAGCTTGATCTGATGATGCGCGTCATGCAGGTACGTGACGACAAAATGCCGATTGATGAGCAGGGCGAAGGCGATCACATCGGTTTGCTCTGGAACCAGTTCGCGCCACTGTGCGCGTTCTGGCGTGCGCGTGTCGATAGCGATGATGCGTCCACGCGGAGCGTTCAGGTCTGTCTGGAAATAGAAAACGGGACCATTGTTGCCAATAAAGCTATAGGCGGCATCGGCCTCATCGAGCAGACGCACGAATGGGCCGTCGCTGGCGACTTCGCGGTAGTAGATGCGGTTCTTGGGGTCAGTGCCGTGCCAGACATTGAGGAGCAGATACTTTCCATCGTCGGTGATAATGGGATCAAAGGCCAGTTCTTTCGCGTCTGGTCGCTCAAAAACCAACTGGTCTTGCTCTTGCGCGCTGCCCAGCGTGTGCCAGTAGACCTTATTGTTGTAGCTCTCTTCGCCCTCGGCAACCGTGTCGGGTTGTGGGAAGCGGCTATAGAAAAAGCCCTGTCCGTCGTGCCGCCACGCGATATTGCTGAATTTAGTCCAGCGAATGACATCCTCAAAGTCGGTGTGCTCGTCAATGCGACGAATGCGAATCTCCTGCCAGTCGCTACCGCTTTGTGATGTGCCATAGCCGAGTAGTGTGCCGTCTTGACTGAAGGATTGGTTGACGAGGGCAATCGTGCCATCTGTGCTCAGTGTGTTGGGATCGATGACAACGGTGGGTTCGCTGCTGAGCGAGCTTTGCATGTAGAGTACGGCCTGATTCTGTAAGCCCGTGTTCTTAGAGAAGAAATAGTGTGGTCCGGCTTGGCGTGGCACGGAATACTTGGCATAATCCTGTAACTGGGTCAGACGCGCTCGAAGCTGCTCACGTACAGGAATCGCGGCAAGATAGTTGCGGGCGAGGGCATCCTGTGCCTCAGACCACGCCTGTGTCTCTGCGGATGTTGCCTCTTCGAGCCAGCGATAAGGATCGGCTACGGGTGTGCCATGATAATCTTCAACCAGTGAATCACGGCGGGTAGTTGGAACGTCCAAGCAATAACTCCTTCTTATCAATTAAACGGCATCGTTGAGTTGTTGTACAAAATCGGTGATGATGGCTTGCACTTCGTCAAGGCGGTTCTGGAAGAAGTGGTCTGCACCCTCAACAGTAATCATGCTTTTGGGAGCGGGAATGCGCTCGAACCATGCGACGGCCTGGGCGTAGGGGGCGAGTTCGTCGTTTGTGCCGTGAATCAGCAGTTTGGGTTTATGGCAATCCTGCAATGTATCGTCACCAAACCAGCGTGCGGGCACGCCTAGCCCAATCATGGCCGCCACTCGATCATCTATGCAAGCGACGCGCAAACCGACGTAGGAACCAAACGAGAAGCCCGCGATAATAGCGGGAACGCCTGGGTAGCGATGGCTCATAAATTCTAGCGCGTAGCGCACATCGTCCATCTCGCCGCGCCCATCGTCATAGGTTCCACTGCTATGGCCGATGCCGCGAAAATTGAAGCGCAAAGCCGGAATCGTCAGCAGTTGCAGCGTTTGTGCTACTTTGAACACGACCTTGTTATGCATCGTTCCTCCGTAGAGAGGATGGGGATGGCAGATCACGCTCACGAAACGCGGAGTTGTTCCCTCTTCTTCTGGTTTGAGAATTCCTTCCAGATGGCCGAGGGGCGTTGGAATATTGACGTGTAATATCTGGTTCGCCATAGCACTCATCCTATCCTGTCCCGCTATATATGGCGTGGGAAAGAGGTCCCAACGGATACTATAGCAGAGAAATTTGCAAACTTCATCTTTCGTCATCCTATCACATGTGCAGGTCTGGCTAAAAGCATGGGAGGACCCTGGCATAGGTATGGACACTCTAACATGGTATGGTAGAGCATCTCATCATGAAATGCAGTGACACCTGATGTGTAGCCATTGACTATCAGGCTACTGTCACGTACAATAGTAATAACGAACAAGATGTATCCTGCGTGAAGGTGCTATGCGAGCGACGTGGGGCGTGTTGAGTCGGAAAAACCTGGACCTGGCTAGCGCAGATGTCAATGTAATCATCTACCACGCTGGATCGTGTATAAAGGGGACCAGGGAGTAACCTCGTGGATGTCCACTTTTCTAGTACCGTGTAGTTCGTTTAGTTGGAAGCGAATAGCCACATGTAGGACAGAAGGCGCACAAGCGTTCCGATCTGGTGGCGTTCGCGACAGAGAGTCCATTAAGGCTCAGACTACGAAGGAGGAACGACAGTGGGAATGTTACGGGTGATGTCACGACGCGGTGATGATCGCGTCTCCTGGGACCCAAAAAAGGCTCTGGTGGGTGACGCCGAGGCAATTGCTGCTGTCCGGGAAGCGGAACGCATTTTTGCGCAAGAGAGAGCCAAGGGGGCGACAGCCTTCCGCGTCGAACAAGGTAAGCCTATCGAGCGCATTGAGCGATTTGATGCCACCGCCGAGCAGATTGTGATGGTTCCACGAGTTGTTGGTGGATGAGTTTGATTACGCAAGCACTGACAGTCTTAGGCTGGATAGTGATTGCACTCGCTGTCTCGCCGATGGTGTGGCTGCTAATCCAACCCTATCTGCGAAACTGGTTGCCGGCTGAGCGTAGAGCTATGCATCTTTTGCGAGATCTCTTAACGCCTGAGCAATTGCGCCAGCTTATCTGGTATGGTTATTTAGAGATTCCTAGCCCCACCGAACCGCAACGCATGTATCGTGTACCACGCACAAAAGGCTATGTACAAGTGATTGAACGTGGGCGTGCGACAATGCGTCTTTGCTTACAACCTGTAGAAAGTTTACCTGATGCTGACGTTGTTGTGCTGCATAAGCTCATGATTGAGGCGAATGAAGAGACTTACCTGCAAAAGGCAAACAAATACATCTGTGTTGAATAGTATACAGGGTAGCTAACACAAGTGCAAAATTGCCGGAGAGAAGAGAAGGCGCGAGAGATCGCGCCCCTCTTTATCCCTTATCCCTTATTCATCATCATTGTCGTCTTCGAGATCGCTCTGCTGAACCTGAATCACCTTGTGATGCCCGTTCTGTTTGACGCAGGCATGTGGGCTATCATCCAGCGGCGTCCCGCAAAAGGGGCAGACGGGTCGGCCAGAGCGTACAATCGCCGTAATGTTCGTGGAGAGTTCCTGAGCCTGGCTCTGCGTAAAACGAAATGTCAATGCTGCATCTCCCTCGCGTATCTGTTCACCCTCTTCGGCCCGCTCTAGTAGTGTCTCTAGTGCCACCGTGCTCAGGACAAACAGTTCGTTGCTCTCATCGTAGGCGAGCGTAATCTGGCCTGCCTGTAACTCACGCGTCGGGCGGCTGGGAAAATCGCTTGGGATACCCTGCGGAGCAGGCAAACCACTGGCTGAAGCCTCTGTGCGTAATACCAGTCCGTCGGTAATTTGCGCTAATGCGCGATCAAGGGCCAAGGAGAGGCTATTCAGTTGCTCTTTTTCTATCCAGACAAGGGCAGAACCGCGTCCGCTCTGTATGAAGAGACGAAAACGACGCTGCCCGGGTCGACCTACTGCCTCGGCTCCTAACACGCGAGACGCACCTAAATCTACACTCATAATGATACCTCGTATTTCTTGTTGTGATGTGTTGGTATGCATTGCGCCTATGCGCTTCCGTTCGCTTAATAGCCACGCTGTGGATCATAGCGATTGTGCAACGCTTGCTTGGCGCGAAAACGACGGAGGTTAGTTGCAAAAATCTCCGTCAGACGCTCATCATAACGCACGCTGACGCCCGAAATGTGTGGCGTCAGCAGCACATTTGGCAATGCATAAAGCGGGCTGTCGGCTGGCAGTGGTTCTTCCTCTGTCACATCCAGGCCCGCACCCGCGATCCACCCTTCTTTGAGGGCGCGGATCAGTGCTTTCTCGTCGACGACTTTGCCACGCGCAACATTGACCAGGTAGGTATGGGGTTGCATGCTGCGTAGCTCGGCTTCCCCGATTAAATGCTCGGTTTCCGGTGTGAGGGGAACTGCGAGAATCACATAATCGCTCAGCCGTAGCATATCATGCAATTGCGTTATCGGATAGAGTCTATCGACGTTTGGCTCCTGCTCAGTGTCATTCAGCGAGCGGCGTGTTGCCAGAACCTGCATGCCAAAAGCTTTTGCCAGATGGGCCACGCGTCGCCCGATACTGCCCAAGCCCACAATGCCCACTGTTTGGTTATCTAACTCGCGTCCCCCCAATTTATACCAATTGGCACTGCGCGGCCAGATATGACGATCTTGCAGTCGCACCATTTCGGGCCAGGTGCGGTTGAACATCAACATGCTCCCGAACACGTACTCGCCGATGGTCACGCCATGAATACCTACGGCGGTTGTCACAATTACCCCACTATCAGCTTGTAAAATACCAGTTGACTCAAGACCATCAATACCTGCTCCCGCGCACTGGAGCCAGCGTAAACGTGGGGCTAGGCTTCGCCAGTTATCTGGAACCCAGTAAGAACAGAGGATGTCGGCCTCTTCCAGGTGCGCCAGAAAATCATCGCTATTGGTGATACAGACAATCTCCGTCTGAGCTGCCTCACGCAATATCTCTTGTGAAGCCGGAGAAAATTGAAATGTGCTTACTACTTTCAAAGCATCTGTCATAAACGAAACGCACTCCTTTAGCGGATTAGTGTGGGTAGTGCCGATAATTGGGTGACCTTGCACGTTCTCTACAGTCTATCCGAATCGCATACCTCTGGCAAGTCATTGGGTATGTTCTCTATTATTTCATATAATAAAATCAGCATCAATATCGCTATGTCATGAGGAACAGCTATGCAGATTAGAGAAGCACAACAGGCCGACGCCGCCGGTATTGCACACGTCTATGTCAATGGCTGGCGCACTACCTATGTCGGTATTATTCCACAGGAGTATCTTGATCGTATGTCTTATGCGCATTTTGAACGCCATTGGGCAACGTTGCTCGCGCAAAAAGACGGTTTTTTCTATGTCGCGGAAGATGACACCTTGGGTATCATCGGCTTTATTTGGGGCGGCCCTGCTCACCAGGGTGATGATGTGTACACTGGAGAACTCCATGCAATCTACATTGACAAAAACGCTCGTCAACGTGGTCTGGGGCGTCTGCTCGTACAACGTCTGGCACAGCAACTTGTCCAGCAGGGCATCGCGGCGATGATTGTCTGGGTCCTGGCCGCCAACGCTTCACGCCGCTTCTACGAGCGCATGGGGGCGCAATTTTTACGTACTGGCCCATATTATGTGGAAGGGATTGCCTACGACGATACTGCCTACGGCTGGCCCGATCTGCGCGTGTTACTCTAAAGCAGAAAAATTGTATTTTCCGATCTACTTTGTAACGGTGGCAATCGCTCTTTACAGGATACCTAGCTTTGTTATCTTGCTATTGCTATGCATTGACAAGCCCTATCTTTCCCTGTTACCCTACCAATACAACGGCAATGCTGTGCGCCTCGACGAAGGAGTGTGTTTTATGAGCCAACCTCTGAGCGGTATTCGTATTCTTGACCTCTCGCGCCTGCTCCCTGGCGCGTATGCCTCGCAGATGCTCGCGGATTTTGGAGCCGAGGTTATTAAAATAGAAGAGCCAGGGAGTGGGGATTATGGTCGCTATATGCAGCCGCATGGTTCTGGTGGCATGAGTCTCTATTTCCTTGCCATTAATCGCAATAAACGCAGCGTGACCCTGAACCTCAAGACACCCCAGGGCCGTGAGATATTCTTGCGCATGGTGCGCGAGGCCGATGTGATTCTGGAGAGTTTTCGCCCAGGGGTGATGGAGCGTCTGGGTCTGGGCTATGAGCAACTGCGCAGGGTCAAACCAGGCTTGGTCTATTGTGCGATTAGTGGCTATGGACAGACAGGACCATATCGCTTGCTTGCTGGGCATGATCTCAACTACGAGGGTTACGCTGGTTTGCTGCATTATAATCGGACTGCTGATGGCGAACTGGCTATGCCATCTACGCAACTTGCAGATCTCGCAGGCGGCAGTTTTATGGCAATCATTGGCATTTTAACCGCACTGCTGGGACGTACACAAACAGGAGAGGGCCGTATGGTCGATGTAGCGATGAGCGAGGGTATTCTCTCGTCGATGCCGCCGCTCGCTACCGTGTACCTCAATACAGGCAAAGCTCCGCAACCGGGCCATTCAACGCTTGATGGTGCGTTGCCTTGCTATAACATCTATGAAACAAAAGACGACAAACATGTGACGCTGGCGGCCCTGGAGCAGAAATTTTGGCATACCTTCTGCACTCATATCGGGCATCTCGAACTGTTGCCGTTCCATCTACCGCGTGGCCTAAAAGAGCGTGCGCAGGCGATGGAGATTCTGCGCACTGTCTTTAAAACCAAGACACGTGATGAGTGGCTAGCCGAGTTTGCTGAAATAGATGCTTGCGTTGGCCCTGTCTATACGTTAGAAGAGGCGTTGCATGATCCACAGGTACAGGCACGCGGTGTCTCCGTCACAGATGGTACGGGTGAGACCACTTTCTACACGCTGACAAGTTTCCCTCGTATCTCTGGTGTCGAGGTGGAGCAGAAGCATGCTGTGCCCCTACTGGGCGAGCATAACGAGGAGCTATTACATTCGCTTGGCTATAATGATGAGCAGATTGCGCAATTGAAGACAGATGGGATTATTTAAGCATAAAGGGTGTGCCAGATGAAAAAGCATTACATGGTTGAACAGGCAGAACAGATTATGGAGCCATATCTCGCTGATCTCAAGGCCATCGTCAACATTGACTCCGGTACATATACGAAGGCAGGCGTTGATCGCGTCGGCGCGTATCTGCAAAAACGCTTTCAAGAATTTGGCTTCTCCACTTCGTTCGATAAGCAAGATGTCTATGGCGACCATCTTATCGCGAAGCACACGGGCAGTGCCCCACATGGCTCGCGCATCCTGCTTATCGGGCATATGGATACCGTCTTACCCGATGGTGACGCGGAGAAACGCCCCTTCACGATCAGTCAGCGCAATGGAATGCAGATTGCTACTGGCCCCGGCGTTCTCGATATGAAATCAGGCTTGTTAATTGGCATGTACGGTCTACATCTGCTGATGCAGGCACAACAGACGAACTACCAGCAAATCACCTGCATCTGGAACAGCGACGAAGAGATTGGTTCACCAGCCAGCCGTCCCTTGATCGAGGAGCTTGCGCGCCAGTCGGATGCCGTGATTGTATTGGAACCTGGACGTGCCATTGCTTCTGTTGTCTCCTCACGGCGTGGTTCAGGCCAATATCGTGTGGAAGTGCGTGGTTTAGCTTCGCACGCGGGTGTCGAGCCACACAATGGACGCAACGCCATTCACGAACTGGCCTACAAAGTGCTGGGGTTGCAAGCCATTAATGGCACAATTCCAGGGGTGACGCTCAGTGTCGGTACGATTCGTGGCGGTGAGCGCACCAATGTCGTACCCGACTTTGCCTACTGCGAGATGGATGTACGTGTCAGCGATCAGAGTGGTCTTAAGGCTATCGAGGCGGCAATTCAGCGTGTTGCGGCAAAGACGTATATTGACGGCACAAAAACGAGCGTGAGCGGAGGGATGCGCTGTATGCCATTTGAACGCTCAAAACGCAACGAGCCACTGATCGGACTGGCGAAAGAGGCAGGCAGTGAACTGGGCCTGAAAATTCAAGACCTGGGTAGCGGTGGCGCGTCTGATGCCAACACAACGGCTGCTGCGGGCATTCCCACCATTGATGGTCTTGGTGCTGGTGGTGGTCTGGCCCATAATTCTGGCGAATATATCGAACTGGATTACCTGCCAACGCGGATTGCTTTGCTGTCCGGTCTTGTCGCACGCATTAGTGCCGACCCGCGCTTTGCCGCAACCTCGTAGCATGTGTAAGCGAGATATCTGAAAAACCGTTGGGACGTGCTGGTACACTAACTCTGCTTTTTGTGCGTTTTGTATATTTGGAGCGTTTTTTGGTTTTTATAGGAAATAATGGTATATCATCTATTGCGTTCACACTGAAGTGAAAGCTGGGACAACCATGATGGAACATAAGGATGTTCGCCTTGAAGCGGGTGTACAGGCGAACGCTGGCTATGCCATTTTTGATCTCAAAACGGGCCTGCAAGTGGCGCATCTCAACGTCGATAGCACGGTGGCTGACGAGGGCGATCCAACGGCAATTGCGCAGTTGCGTACTTTGCTCCGCCGCGAAGTAACGGTACGCGAACCTATCGTGCCACCGACCATGAACATACCTGCGCCTGGGGAGACGCCAGTGGCACAAAATGACGTGGACGATGATTACGATCCTTATCCTGAAGAGAGCATGTGCTACTTCGGGATGATTACGCTGCGCCCTGGCGACCCGCAATACCTCGCCGCGTTTCTGCGCCGTCTCCCCTATATCAGCTTTTATGAGGCGCGTCCTATCACAAAGTAGTGAGCGTGCCTTTTAGCGTATTGCGTAACGCTTATCTTGGGAAAAATCGCTTATTGTTCCTGTGGCGGCATTGGTTGTGTCCCAGTCCCGTAGGGAGGCACGGATTGTTGTCCAGTTCCATAAGGGGACGCGGTTTGTGTCCCACCAGTCCCGTAGGGAGGCATCGGAGGGATGTCGCTTCCAGTTCCGTAGGAAGGTATGGGTGGCATACCCTGATAGTATGTTTCTTGATAGCTTGGGGGTGGTGGGACCTTTGCCATGCCCTTGCCGATCAAGCCACCAAGGGCACCGAGGCCTGCGCCGAGGCCAATCGTGAATGCTAGCCCCAGTATTCCAGCCGTAATCGCTCCACCAATGATGAGCGCGGGCGTGTAGCGAACCGCCAGATGTAATTGGTCAGCCGTGATCTGCGCGCGTCGCACAAGCTCACCGAGGATCGTAAATGTGATGATGAGCGTGGTTATCAGACCGATCAAGCCGTAAATTAGTGCGCTCCAAAGACCCGCCAGTGTTCCTGTGCTAACTTTACCTGTCTCACGTGCGGCTAGTAGGCCGGCAACAAGATATGCGGCAATAGCGAGGAGCAGGGTGAGAATCCCGAGAATTAGTCCTACCACGTTTGCTCGTAATACAATATTGTTGATAATGTCGAAGATGATCTGCAAGATGCCCAGTGCCAGACCGATGATAATACCCCATTTGAGGGCCGGATTGCTCTGCATGTCTTCCTCATTCTGCGTAGTTGCCAAATCGCATCTACTGTTTATTTCAGGCTCAAACTGCACCTGAAGAATGTACGTATATGTAGTTATACGCTTGTGATGCTACCCAATCAAACAGGGAGCCATCACTGCTGTCATAAAGCCCACTCTAGTATAAAACATGAGGCAAGATGCAACATCTTGTGGAATAACATATCCGCTCCGGGCGTTATCCTAAGTAGTTAGCAATCATCATGTGAGAGTGCTAGACAAAGCACGAAACCTATGCTATAATTTTAGCAGTCTCTCGGTGGGTTTGCTAAATTGGATTGCGGAGATAGCACAGGCAAGCAGGCTACGAATAGATGCATCTCATCTCCGTGTTTCCGCATCTCATCTCTATACATATGAGGAGCATAAAAACTATGAAATGCGAACGTTGTCATAAAAATCCTGCTCGGATGCGTGTCGATCAGATCGTTGATGGTCGTAGGGAGCAACACTACCTCTGCCAATCCTGTGTTGATGAATTGATGAACTCTGCCATGGATCAGATGGGTGGCATGGGTAGTTCAGGCTCTTCCAATGCTCCCTTTGGTTTTGGCCCGAATAATCTCAATGCTACCTCTACTTCTGCAGGCGCGAATGGTACAAATGGTAAAAATACCGCGACTGCGCAGCAGAGTGCCAATACAAAAACGCCAACGCTCGATCAATATGGACGAGATTTGACGGCTGAAGTTGCTTCTGGCAAACTTGACCCGGCGGCTGGTCGTGAGCGTGAGTTGCGCCGCATGATTACCGTATTAGGACGTCGCCAAAAGAATAATCCGGTCTTGATTGGTGAACCCGGCGTGGGGAAGACGGCAATTGTCGAAGGCCTGGCTCGTCGCATCTATGATGGCAATGTGCCAGCCAATTTGCGTGGCAAGCGCATCGTCTCACTAAATATTGGTGGGATGGTTGCCGGTGCAATGTTTCGGGGCCAGTTTGAGCAACGTATTAAGTCTATTCTAGAAGAGTTGCGCCAAGCTCCCGATGTCATTGTCTTTATTGATGAATTGCATACGGTTGTTGGTGCAGGCGCAGCTGAGGGTGCTGTTGGTGCGGGTGATATGCTCAAGCCGGCGTTGGCACGTGGTGAACTGCGCTGTATTGGTGCGACTACGATGGACGAGTATCGCAAACATATCGAAAAAGATGCTGCACTGGAACGTCGCTTTCAGCCTGTGAAGGTGAATGAGCCATCGATCAGTGAAGCTATCGAGATGTTGCACATCGTGCGCCCGAACTATGAAAGCCATCACGGTATCGGGATTACCGACGAGGCTATTGAAGCTGCTGTCAAGCTCTCTGATCGCTATATCAATGATCGTTTCTTGCCAGACAAGGCCATTGATGTGATGGATGAAGCTGCTTCGGCCTTGCGTCTTGAGGCAAGTGAGAAAGGGATTGTTAGCCCTACATTGATCGCAGACCTGGAAAAAGAGTTGGCAGAAATTCAGGCGCAGAAAGAGGCGGCGGCAAATGCTGAGGATTATGAGCGTGCTGCCCGCATGCGCCAACAGGAATTGCTGACGCAGGATAAACTGGAAAAGGCGAGTACCGATTCAAATAATGGTATTGCCTTGATTGTGACACCTGAACATATCGCGCATATTGTCGAGGACTGGACTGGCGTTCCGGTTAGTCAGATGCTTGATAGTGAGCGTGCTAACCTGCGCGGTCTAGAAGAGAACCTGCGCAAGCATGTGATTGGTCAGGATGAGGCTATTAGTGCGATGGCACGAGCCATCCGCCGTTCACGAGCGGGTTTGAAGGACCCTAAACGTCCAATCGGCTCTTTCCTCTTCCTCGGCCCAACCGGTGTGGGTAAGACCGAACTGGCGAAAGCTCTGGCTGCCGAACTCTTTGGCGGTGAAGAGAACTTGATTCGTCTCGACATGTCTGAGTACATGGAGCCACACACGGTAGCGCGCCTCTTTGGTAGCCCTCCGGGCTACGTTGGTCACGATGAGGGTGGGCAACTGACCGAGCAGGTACGTCGTCGTCCGTATAGTGTCATTCTGCTTGACGAGGTGGAGAAGGCCCATCCAGAGGTCTTCAATGCGCTCTTACAGATCATGGATGATGGACGGCTGACGGATGGCCAAGGCCACACAGTGGACTTCAAAAACACTGTTGTCGTCATGACCAGTAACGTTGGCAGTGCTGAACTCAAGCGGGCCAGTCGGATTGGCTTCTCTGCGAAGCGCGAGGAGGGTGAAGGCGATGATCAATATCAGGCGATGCGCTCGAAGGCGTTAGAGGGATTGCGCCGTGCCTTCAGACCAGAGTTTATCAACCGTATCGACCAGATTATCGTCTTTCATTCGCTGGGCAAGACAGAACTCTATACTATTGTTGACTTGCTGCTGAACCAGGTGCGTTCACGTTTGGGTGAGCAGGTGATTGAACTGGTTGTGAATGATGAAGTGCGTGACTTCCTGATAAAAGAAGGTTTTGACGAAGAGTTTGGAGCGCGCCCACTGCGCCGTGCCATCCAGACGTATGTTGATGATGCCCTAGCCGATGCGTTGCTCACGGGTGAGCTTGCCAGTGGCAAACAAGCGACGTTGGCAGTACAGGATGGTAAGATTGTCGTCTTGACTCAGGAGTCTGTACACAGTATGTAGGCATAAAATATTGTAGGGACCCAATATTACCATTTAAAATTTTAAAAGCATAAAAGGGGACAAAATGGATTTAAAAAATTAATAAAAACCATTAGG
>VFSW01003804.1_pt1 | contig 22613 bp, 17 predicted proteins | sample 5358111 | NCBI WGS metagenome assembly VFSW01 (sample SAMN11554181, study PRJNA540505) | mine drainage metagenome | isolation source: sediment from site ElyBrook_90M | place: USA: Ely Copper Mine, Vershire, VT | collected 2017 | reverse complement strand
TCACAATCCAGAAATAGTCAAGATGAGTGATGCCGAACTGGCCAACGGGATCAGCAAAGGCAAGAAAAGTATGCCTGCCTTCGGTGCCCGGCTGACCCCACCCCAGATTGAAAGCCTGGTCTCCTACATTCGTACGCTGCAAAAGCAATAGCGATTGGCGGAATTGGTCCGCGATTTCACCCACAGGAAAGAAAAGGCGGATGACCATGAAATCAAGAAGAGACTTTTTGAAAACCGGTACTGCCGCGTTGCTTTACGGTTCAACCTTGCTGCGTGACGCCGCATTGAATGCGGAGGACAAGACGAAATACCTGAACTTGCCGCTGGGGATTCAGCTGTATTCGGTTCGCAAACAACTCCCGACTGACTATGAAGGCACACTGAAGCAAATTGCCGCGCTGGGCTATCGCGAGGTGGAAGCGGCTGGGTTCTACAATCACAGCGCAAGCGACGTGAAGCAGGCCATGCAGCAAGCGGGCCTCCACTGCGTCAGCTCGCACTATTCCTACGACGCACTGAACGGACACGTCGATGAAATCGTTGCATTCATGAAGGTGATTGGCAGCCGATACATTATTTGTTCTTATCCGGGGCATCACGGCGGCCAGGGCCCAACCTTCACGCTGGATGAGTGGCGTTGGAATGCGGGCGAGTTCAACAAGTTTGGCAAGCAAATCAGCGCCGCAGGATTGAAATTCGGGTATCACAACCACACCATGGAATTTCACGAAGAGGACGGCGTGGTGCCGTACGACGAACTGATGCGGCTGACGAATCCCGAATACGTGACGATGGAGATGGATCTGGGATGGGTGACTGTCGGCGGCGGCAATCCTATCGAATTGCTACATCGTTACGGAACCCGCATTTCCATGCTGCACGTTAAGGACTTCAAGCCCTTCAAGGTGCCGCAGACCATCGAAAACCCGCCGACCGCAACCGCGCTGGGACAGGGGTCGATCGACTATCGCCCGATTTTGGCAGCAGCCGCGCAGACCGGACACATCAAACACTGTTTTGTCGAGCAGGAAGAGTACAACATGCCCGTCATGCAGGAACTGAAAATTGACGCGGAGTATATGCGTAAACTGCACGCCTAAAGGTTGGCGTGATTGCGAACAGATCGGCGTGAAATGAAGCTGTAAACCGAATGAGGACAGAATTCTATCTGTCCTCATTTTCTTGCGCTCGCACTGAAACAATAACAACTAGAGCATTTTCCCTATAGGTATAGACCGAAGCGGGGATGTCGGCGCAGCTTTTCCGTTAAGAAAAGCTGCACTGAGTTGAACTCGGAAAGTTCACAGTAATAGGGAAAATGCTCTAAATGTGCGGTGCCCAGCCCTTCTCGTACTCTCTTCCCCACATCTTCATGGCCTGCGGATCGTTCTGTATTTTTCCATCCGTCGTGTCGAGATGCAGTTCCCGTTGCACTTCCCATGAGATATTGGAAAGCTGCAACATGGTAACGGCGATGTTACCAATGGAAACAGGAGCATGGAGCTTTGCGCCAGTCCGAATTCCGGCGATGAAGTTGGCAAAATGCGCGTCGGTCATGGAATCACGACCGACGAGATCAGAAGACGAGGCGGCCTTGCCAACCTTATATTCGCTGGTTTTCTTCCCGGCAAGATCGTAGATCTCATAGCCACCGCGATCGATCAGCACGGTTCCCGTGGTGCCCATGATCGTGGCCCCGCGATCCCGGTGATAGAACTTCATCCCCTGGCAGCTCTTCCCTTCCCAATCAATCATTTTGTCCGGATATTCGAAGCTGGTGAGCAACGTGTCATAGAACTGCCAGTCATCTTTGAACTGGTATCTGCCACCGGATGACGTGACGCGCTGCGGATAATCGACACCGAGCGCCCAGCGGCAGACGTCGACTTCGTGCGTGCCATTATTGAGCGTCTCACCGGTGCCGTAGATTTTGAACCAGTGCCAGTTGTACGGTTGCACGTTATCTTTGTACGGGCGGCGTGGCGCCGGACCCTGCCACAAATCCCAATCCAGTTGCGGCGGCACAGGTACCACCTTTCCGATTCCGATCGATCCTCGTGTGTTGCTGTACCAGGCCTTGGCGTAGTACGGCCGGCCTATCAAGCCGTTGTGAATCTTGTCGACAATTTCAATGGTGTAATCCGAGGAACGCTGCTGCGTGCCCATCTGCACCAGCGTGCCGTACTTTCGCTGGGCCTCGACCAACAGCGCGCCCTCCGCAGGATTGTGGCTGCATGGTTTTTCTACATAGACATTCTTACCCGCCTGCAGACCGGCGATGGCCATGGGAGTGTGCCAATGGTCTGGCGCGGCAATCGTAATCGCATCGACATCTTTCTGCGCGAGAATTTCGCGGAAGTCCTTGACAGGCGTGGCAGGATATCCCATCTCCTGCTGGACGCTGTCCGCAAATTTTTTCAGGGTGTTACTGTCGACATCTCAGACGTGCGTAATGTGGACGGCATTGCTATTTGCCTTGAGCGCGGAAAGATGCGCATAGGCACGACTATGCAGACCGATCACGGCAAAGTTCAATCGATCGTTTGCGCCCAGAATCCGCGCATAGCTTTTTGCTGTCGATCCAACAGCCAGGGCAGCAGCGCCGATCGCAACAGTATCAAGAAATTCCCGTCGAGTGACCATCTGTCTCCTTTGGATACTAGTTTGTGCCTTTCACCAGCTTGAGCAAAAGAATTGAAACCGGCAAAATCTTCCGGAACTTCAGCGGCAAATTCTTTCGCAAGTCACCTGCTGCCAGAACTGATGTTGCCTAAACCGTCGAGTATTTCTGGCAAAGAGTTTTTATCTGTGCGACCAGCTTTGGCACGCCGGCATCTGAGTCGGGACCTTCATACTCGGCGGACATGTAACCCTTGAAACCGGCCTGCGCAAACAGCTTCCAGACACGATCCAAATCCACCGGGCTGTGGTTGTACTCGAATCGATCGCGAATATGGGTGTTGGTCGCATACGGAATGCATGCGGCGATTTGTACATACACATCCTGCGTGGGTGTGGGGATGAAGTTGGTGACGTCGAGATTTATGCCTGCATACGGCGAATTCACCCGGTGCATGATTTCAAGACAAACGTCGGCGCGCTGGGTGACGCCGTTGTGATCCTCCAGGCCGAGCATGATGCCTTGTTTGCCGGAGTAGTCGACAGCCGCCTTCATCGTCTCCACAGTCCAATCGACTCCCTGCTGCAGCGTGGCTCCAGGGGGCAACTCCCCGGCGAAAACGCGAAGGTGGGAGGCTCCAAGCCGATCTGTGACATCCACCCATTTTTTGATTTCCTCCAAACTCTGCGCGCGTTTCGCAGGATCTGCCTGGACCATGCTGACGCCGCAGGCGGATCCGGAAAAGGACATCGCATTTTTGTATGCCAGGTGGCGAAGACCATCCAGATACTCTGGCTCTGTTGATTTCAGGTAGTAGGCCGTCATATCGACTCCATCCACGCGCAATTCAACCCCCTTGCGGATGAAGTCTTCCATCGTCATTGTTCCTTTTCGCAAGGCGTGATCATAGGAGTAGGCGCAGCAGCCGGTAAATAGTCGGGGCATTTTTGATGCGTCTGTACCCGCGCCGACCGATGACTGCGCGTCTGCGGTTGAACCGAGCCAATGCGCCCCTGCTCCGGCGAGCGCGCTGATTCCTACAGTTTTCAAGAATTTTCGACGCGGTATCGAGTGGTGCATGGCGCCTCCGTAGACGAAGTTTGATTGAGGTTTATCTTTCCTGCTTCATGCAGAAATGCGTCGGCAGAAATGTTGTTGCGGACGAGCGCTGGTGCGAAAGAAATTATAATCCGGAGCTAAGAAGCCTGGACGAGTGCGGTGGGCAAATATGTTTTGCAAAGGAGAAAGTCCCAATGGAAGAACACAAGAAAATCAATCGTCGAGAATTTATGGGGCAAGTGGGACTTGGGGTTGCGGCCCTGGGGACCCTTCCCGGCAAGCCACTGTTCGCCTCGAGCCGGGTGATTGGCGCGAATGATCGCATCCGCATTGGAATCATCGGCGCGGGAGATCGCGGACAAGAAGACCTGAAGAGCGCCTTGCAACAGCCGAATGTGGAGTGCATCGCGGTGGCCGACGTGTACTCGCGGCGTCGCGATCAGGTGAAAAGTTTTGTTCCGAATGTCGCCACCTATGATGACCCGATGCGTTTGCTGGACCGCAACGACATTGACGCGGTGATTCAAGCGACGCCACAGCATCTGCATGCAAAGTATTTTCTGGCGACGCTGGCTTCGGGAAAGGACCTGTATTCCGAGAAAACCATGGCGTGGGATATTCCCGAAGCCGGCGCCTGTTGGGCTGCCGCAAAAACTTCCAAGCAGATTGTGCAAATTGGGATGCAGGATGAGAGTTCGGGCGAGTTAGCAGACGCGAAGCAGTGGATTCAGGAAGGGCTGCCGGGAAAAATCACAATGGTCGAGTCCTGGATGAGCCGCAACACGCGGCAAGGGCATGGACAATGGGTGCGACCGGTACCGAGCGACTGCAATCCGGCGCACGTCAATTGGGACCTGTTCCTTTCCGGGCGGCCGAAGGTCCCGTTTGACGGCTACAAATTTATCAACTGGCGTCTCTACTGGGAGTTTTCCGGCGGCAACATCACAGAGAATATGGTGCACCAGATTGGATGGATCATCACCGCCATGGATCTGGAATTGCCGAAGGCCGCGACCATGATGGGCGGCGTGTATTCCGAGAAGGATGGACGGCAGGTCCCAGACACGATCAGCGTTAGCTTTGAATACCCGAATGATTTGCTGGTCGCATGGCAGTCGACCTTCAGCAATGAACGGTACGGTCTGGGGGAGCGCTTTCTCGGAAGTAAAGGCACGGTGGCGCATGTGAGCGGTTCCAACACCATGGAGACGGGCGATATGAAATCAGGCAATCCCAACTGGGACGAAGAAAATGCTCCAGGGCCGATCAACTATTTCCCCGAAAAAATTAACAATCCTGGCGGCGTGCCGCTTCAGGGAAAAAATCCGGGTGTGAATCACATGGCGAATTGGATGGCATGCATCCGTGATCGTAAGGAGCCGAACGGCACCGTCGAAATTGGATACTTATCGGCCGTTGCATGCCACATGGCGAATCTCTCCTATAAGCAAAAGCGCCGCATTACGTTGGAAGAAGCGATGGCGGCGAAACCGGAAGCCGGGATGTGAGGATAGTTGACCGCCGTCGAGGATGCGGAAAACCCCGCGGGTTGGGTTAGCCGAATTCTGGCCCAGCAGCGGCAAGCAACCGGGACGGATCCCCCGGAAGGTGGGAGAGGCCCAGAACCATGCGGGTGAATCGACGCTGAGGTCGGAAACCAAGCGCGGTCAGCGCCGGGATGAGACAACTTCCTGCCTCCAGCACATCGACAAATACACGGCCGGACGCTGCGCGGATCGCTCCGGTCGCGAGCGCGAATCCTTCCGCGGGATCGGCGACAATAGGGCCGATATGCGCCGCAACAGCACCCCGACGCAGCAGGGCAAACCCATGAGAGGGTCGGACCGCGAGGCTGCCCGGCCGCGCGAGAAAATCATCGAGCAGGAACCTTCTGTCGGCGCCGAAAACAGCGACGTCGTGCGCCAGATCGAAAGACTCCGAGGCTGTCGCCACGCCGCTACCGTAACCCTCCCATCGCTCCATCCAGCAGAGCGGCACGAATCCGAGTCTCGCGTAGATTTCCGTCGCGGCCGGGGAAGCATCCAGCAGAAGGGCTCCGCCGCTGTCCGTCAACAGCGAAGTGCAAGCGGCAACGAGGCGGGTGGCGAGTCCTCGCCGACGCCACTCGGCCGTAACCAGAACCATAGAAAGCCACCCGAATTGGCCGCCATAGGGGAGCACCGCAGAAGTTGCCACAAGGCGATCGCCATGCGCGATGCCAAGCACCGTCCCATGCGCGAAGAAAACCTTCCAGTCCTCTGCCGTTTGGTTCCAGCCAGCCTCTTCTGACAGCTGCAGGGCGCCAGAGATCCAGCTAGCATCCAGCGCAATTGGACTTAGTTTGTCTATTGAGGACAAGTCGATGACCTTTCTAGCCGTTGCAGCCCACAATCGAGTAACGCCGCTCCTTCAGCACTGTCGAATTTCGCTGCCCGCAAAACATTTCAATACGAGCGTGCACTTGACGAATTAACGGACAGTATCGCATTGGAGCGTGCGATGCAATGGCCGCTGGCATTCGCCAGACTCGCCAGGTCCATCTTGCGCACTATTGACGATCTTGCGACGAGATGTGAACGCATCGCAATCCCAATGATTTGACAAAAAGGAAGCAGGACTGGCTGCTCTGATGGCCTTCGCACTGGATGAGCGAGCGTGCTCTGTCCTTCTTACAAAAAAAGGTTGTAAGTTGCATGTCCATTGTGCAACCGACGGACTATTGTTTGGCGCTGACTGATTTGATCCAGAATTTTACATCATTTTTATCTTCACGGTCTTTTTACTCGACTCGTCCCCACACTAGTCGGGTTGTAGATGGCACAGATGCACTCTCAAAGAAGGAAGTAGGTGCACTCTCTACTTGACGAGAGTCGAATCACTCGACCGCAACGAAGAACCAGACGACCGCGACTTCTTCCCAGGATGATTCGGCGACCTACCTCGATTGTTTACGAGTAAGTCCGCAAACTTAGGTTCGCGATCAGAGTTACGAAGCCAGAAGCAGGGGCACACGACCCCCGCCAATGTAAGTCCCAAAATCACCTTTCTCGCTCAAACTCCGCCCAACCAGCGGGCGGACGGACGGAGTTCGAAAGAATTCGCATTTGAACCCTCGGAAATCGCTATCGGCTGGGTAACCTCTGGACCGATGGAAACTGAGGAGGTACTCGGGGGTTCGCATGGGCCAGCCCAACGCAGCATGCGATGCTACTGGGAGCACAAAGGACGCCCTTGAGTGTGCGTAGGTCGGACTATTAAACATTTTCTTTCATTAGTTTACATTCACCATACAACTGCAGGAAATCGAATTGGCCCGTTGTCACTCAAACCTTCATCGGTTCTCTTGGGAGCGCCTAGATAGTTACTATAGTGTACTAACGTAACTATCAGAATGGGTACTCCTGTGCTCATTTTAAGGTACTATCAGTCACCACTAATTTTCAGAAAAGTCTCGAGCATCCTCGCCGATCGCCGTCTATGCACGGCAGGACTGTTCGGCACCCCTCAGGGAGAGTCCTATGGACAACTTCAAGGTGCTTTTTTGTCTTTTTGGCGGACGGAAATTCCGACCAACACTTGTTTGGACAAACTCAACTTGCAGTACTGCTCAATCTAAATGCGGTCGCAAGAACTTAGAATCCAGTACGGATTCTAGATACCGCGAGGATTCAATCTCCCGATGTATTCACGCACAAACTCCTCAGAGGACTTACAGGTACATCCAGCGACTGGCATTCTTGTTTGTAGCTATTCTAGTTCCCGTCTATCTTGCAGGTTGTGGAGGAGGTGCGAGCGTTAGTTCTCAACTCACACCACCCTCATCCACCTCAAGCGGCTCCGGAACCACGGGGACAGGCGGTTCGGGCGGAACTGGAACTACCGGGACTACGGGTGGTACGGGAACAACGGGAACTACCGGCACAGGCGGCACTGGATCTACCGGAACGACTGGGACTGGTGGCACTGGGACCACAGGCACAGGAGATAGCCAAGGTACGGTGATCTCAAATATCCAAACAACGTCTGGAAAGTGGAGCAGCTTCGGGCAGGTTGGACCTAAGTATATCGACTGTAGCCCGTCTCCATGCGAAGGCATCGAATGGTCGATGAAGCAAAATATCACGCTGCCTTCTCTGAGCAACGATGCGACCGAGTTCAGCTTGGGTGGAACAACGCCGTATGGGGATGTGCTGTTCACTGCGGCGCTGATCGGGCAGAGTGCACCGCAGATTCAAGACACCGACCACACACTCCTGCCGACGCTGCATAACTTTACCTATGACGCGGATTTCTACGTGACCAACCCTGCGATTACTCAAGCACTGGAGTTTGACATCAGCGTTTGGCTGGGCGATGCAGGGGGCATGACCTTCGGCACGCAATGTAACTATCTCGGCGACAAGGACTGGGATGTATATGACAACAGTAAGCGGCGATGGATGTCTGCCGGGGTTCCATGCAAATTTGTGACTGGATGGAACCATGTAACCATCCAGTTTCAGCGGCAATCGGGTAATAGCGCCGTATACAAATCCATCACGCTGAATGGAACGCTATATACGCTGAATCAAAGCTATCCAAGTGTCATTGCGCACCCTTCGTGGTGGGGCGTGAACGTCAACTATCAGATCGACGGAAATTCAAAACAATCCGCGAATCTCACATACATGGACAATCTCAACGTCACCTACTGGTAGCGTGGCATTCTCGGCTGTTCCGACGGAAGATGAGCCTCTATGAACGGCGAGAACATCTGGAGACTGTCTGATCCTTGACGTCGAGACTTAGTCAACGACCTGAGACCCGCTTTGATTGCGGGTCTCAGGCCAGACCTATCGAGCGATTTCGGGTATATGAGACAACTGCCTAGAGACGTGTTGCGGCACATCTCTGCCCTGATCCTCAGCAGCATCGCACTACGGTGCAGGCGCAGCGCAGGGCGATGTCAGCAGGTCGCATAGATCGCCGCTCTGCTGCTCTCGCGCCTGCTGTGCGGCTGCAGGAATTTCTCCTAAGTTCCAATTCCACTGAATGAAGCGCAAGATGGAAACGAAATCCATTTGCTGATGTGAGATGTAGTTAGTCTTGGCGTACGGGGAAATGATGATGACGGGCACGCGCATTCCTAGACCCTGTCCCCCGGGCAAGGTGACGGTGTCTGTGTCCGAGAGTTGGGTCGGCGGGACGTGGTCATACCAGCCGCCGCTTTCATCCCAGAGAACGACGATGGCGGTATTCGGCCATGCACTCGAATTTTTTACTGCCTGGACCAGTTCATCGAGCCATTCAATTCCATCCAGAATATTGCCCCCGCCTGGATGCATGTCGTGGGCCCCGTCAGGCGTGATCCAAACCACGGCGGGAAGGGTTCCATTGTTTAGCACGGACTCAAAGTCCGACATGGTGAAGTCTTGAATATGCGAAGAGTTCTCGGTACTGGTGAAGTACTGAAACACATTCTCCTGTGGTACATAGTCCTTGCAGGTTCCGTTCAGAGAATTAGCATAATTGGTCTGATAAAACGTCCACGTCAGCTGCTTCGCCGTGAGCTGATCTCCGACGTTGGTCTCGGTCATGGGAACCGAAATCGTACCGGCGCCCTGCGTTTGTTGCTCGTAGGCACTGCAAGGATCATAAAAAGGAAGAGCAGACGCGTTGTGGTTGCTATCTACAGTAGCCGCCACCATGTACAGTTCCTGGGCAGGCTCGCTGTTCATAGCGGACATATAGAAATTGTCGGCCAGAGCATACTGCTGGGCATACGACCACAGGTTGCTAATCCCATACGGCTTGTTATCGGTGGTCATACCCGACAGGGAAGTATTGTAATACTGCATGGCAAGATCGCCTTCTTCGAAGGCGAATTTATCCATCTTGCCGCCATCCCAGCTCCCAGAGTAATGGGGCTGATCGTGGGTCAGATCCGTGGTTGTCAGAGACGTAACTGGCGTTGGAGAAACTGTGTTGCCGGCGGCGTCTACCTGTTGATAGCCGAGCGACGTGGTACTCGGCCCATTTGCCCCAGGATAGGCGCCGAACAAATTATCCAGCGAGTGATTCTGATCCATGATGACAATCAGGTGATAAATGGGCGAGTTGGTGGTGCCCGGAGATTGGACAGTAACGGTAGTGGTGGCGGTCGCGGTGCTGCTCCCGGTCGCCGTCAAGGTGTATTGCGTCGTGGTCGTCGGACTCACAGTCGTCGACCCTGATGCTGAGACGATACCGATGCCCTGGTCGATCGAAACCGTGGTGGCATTCGTGGTCGTCCATGTCAATGTCGAAGTATTTCCGGCAATGATCGTTGCCGGAGAGGCAGAGAGCGTAGCGGTTGGAGCCGCTGCTTGCACTGTTACGGTAGCGACGGATGTAACCGTGTTGTTGCCAGTCGCCGTCAGCGTGTACTCAGTAGTTGCGGTGGGGCTCACCGTTGTGGAGCCAGATGCGGCTACGACTCCGATGCCGTTATCAATGGAGACCGATGTGGCGTTTGAGGTCGTCCACGTCAGGGTGGCATGGTTTCCAGGTGTGATGGTCGAAGGGGCGACCGAGAGAGTTGCCGTCGCGACTGCCGGGGGCAACGATGGTAGCATCGCTGCGCCACGGCAGCCGGACATAAGGCCTAGCGAGAGACATAACGCTATAAGTGACAAGCACCTTATCGGCAAACGCACGCTGCACCATCCTACGAGCTCATGGCAGGGACCATGGCAGAATCTTTGAAGCCAAGCCTAGCAGAACCGAAATCGGAACTTCCGGCGGACTTCATTCCGACCGCGAATTCCAACTTCATTCCGACGGTAAATTCCAACTCGCCGTTGGATGCCTCTCCTTGTGCGCGAGATGCCTCTGCGCCGGTTCGGCAGCTGGACGGTCAAATGATTTGGCAATTGTGAAGTAATTACTCCTTCATTTTTGATGGTAAAGCAGCATACCTGGGGGAGAGCCGGTTGTATGGGGCCTGGATCACGAATAATCGTGATCAAAATGAGGAAGATGAGACTTGCGGCGTTTCACGTCTCCGTCTTGAGCAGCATGTCGCAATGGCTGGCACTATGTAATTCTCTCCATTATTCCAACGTAATTTTTACTAATCCAGGAACAATTTGCACACCTTGAAAAAAAGATGCCTGATATGCACGATTTATTTCTCAAAGGGCTTTTCTTTATTCGAGATTTCGGTATTATCCATCTAGCGATCCCCCTGTAGTTCTTCCTGCCTTGAGCCCGTTTCCAAGTCTCAAGGTGGAGAAATTTGTGGACGACCCGGTGCTGTGGGAAATCTCTGGACCGGTTCTCATGAATCTTCTTCGCCCTTGAATACGACTTCGATTCAGGTGTAGTACCTTGCATGGCCGCGCATTTTTCCGCGGCACGCAAAAAAGAGGTTGTCGAGTCTTTCTCAGACGCACCGCGTCTCGTTGCTCAGACCAGCCCATCCCTACAAGCGAAATTACTCGACTCTCCCGCTGACAGGTTTGCGGTTGAGCTATACGCAACCCTCAACGTTGCACGCGCTCAAGGCGTGCCGAGGCAGATTGATGAAGACCCTTCCCTACGCAATCCTGATCCCTCTAGTATTCGCAACATCCGCATTCGCAACCATTAACATCAGCAGCCCGTCCAGTGGCGAGCATGTGAGTTCCCCGTTCACCCTCTCCGCTTCCGACTCGGAGTGCCAATCGGGGGCTGTCAGAACGATCGGCTATTCGCTCGATAACAGCCCCGACACAACTTTGTTTCGAGACAGTACAACGATCGATACGAAGGTGTCGGAAACGGTTGGCACGCATATCGTGCACGTCAAAAGCTGGAATTCGAGCGGTGCGGTCTGCGTGGCCGAGGTCGCAATCGACGTCACAAACGTCACCGACGGTGGCGGCACTTCCAATGTTCCCTCGGATGCACTCACGACCAGCAGTCTGCAGACCCTGAGTAACTGGCGTGCCGTGCACGATTCCTCAACCAGCGGCGGCTCCGTCGGATACATGGGCTTGGTTGGCTCGCCGGAACATAGTGGACCATCGAGAAAGTTTACAACCGACTACTCGAACTATGGTGGCGAACGATATTCGATCACATTTGGAGACGATAGAACGTCCACGAATTTTCTGTGGGATGGATGGGTGTACCTCACCAGTTCCTCCAGTTCCATCGCCAGTCTGGAAATGGATCTGGATCAGACAATGAGCAACGGGCAGACTGTGGTCTTCGGGTTCCAGTGCGACGGCAACTCCGGCACCTGGGACTACTCGGAAAACCTTGGATCGGCGAGCAGCCCCAAAGGCTATTGGAAGCACTCGAACGCTGGATGCAACCCGCGCAGTTGGAGCACGGACACATGGCACCACGTTCAGATCAGCTATTCCCGCAGCACGAATGGTTGGATCACCTATAAGAGCGTAACTCTCGATGGCGTTGAAAAGACCCTGAACGCCACTGTGTTCGGCGCGCGCGACATGGGATGGGGTTCTTCCCTGACGATCAATTTCCAGGTGGATGGACGTGGCACCAAGGGGTCGTCCACGGTGTATCTGGACGATCTTACCCTCAAACGCTGGTGAAACGGATCTGCAAATCGAGCAAAACGGAAACTATGAAACGACCCCCAGAATAACGTTGGGCGCTTGATCCCGTTTTGCTCGGGGCCGACTGAGATGCGTACCTCGGCAGCTTCGAAATGTGCAGGCAGAGGATTGCCGAGCTTCTGGGCAGACGCTTGTCGCTCAGTCGGGCTCGCCAGTGGTTTTCGCTTACTTACCTCTATTCCCGAACTGCGATAGTCCAGTGAAAGGAGCTCCATCCCACCCTCAAACATGCACGCGATCGAGACGTGCCGAGGCAGATTCATGAATAAAAATCTCCCTTACGCAATTCTGATACTTCTAGTCATCACAGCTCCCCTATTCGCAGCCGTTTCGATCAGCAAGCCAACCAGCGGCGCCACAGTCGGCTCGCCTGTAAATTTTGTAGCCACTGCTACAACAAGTTGTTCCCAAGGAGTCTCCTCCATGGGCGTTTACCTTAATAATGTGCTGAGATACAAAGTGGGCGGAGCGAGATTGGATACCTCTATTCCGCTGAGTCAAGGTTCCTACAATGCTGCTGTCGTGGAATGGGACCACTGTGGCGGTTCCTCGGTTGCGCGTGTTCCTGTTAATGTCACTGTCCAGAGCACAGGAAGTGGTGCGGAGACAACCATTAACATCAGCAGCCCGTCCAGTGGCGAGCATGTGAGTTCCCCGTTCACCCTCTCCGCTTCCGACTCGGAGTGCCAATCGGGGGCTGTCAGAACGATCGGCTATTCGCTCGATAACAGCCCCGACACAACTTTGTTTCGAGACAGTACAACGATCGATACGAAGGTGTCGGAAACGGTTGGCACGCATATCGTGCACGTCAAAAGCTGGAATTCGAGCGGTGCGGTCTGCGTGGCCGAGGTCGCAATCGACGTCACAAACGTCACCGACGGTGGCGGCACTTCCAATGTTCCCTCGGATGCACTCACGACCAGCAGTCTGCAGACCCTGAGTAACTGGCGTGCCGTGCACGATTCCTCAACCAGCGGCGGCTCCGTCGGATACATGGGCTTGGTTGGCTCGCCGGAACATAGTGGACCATCGAGAAAGTTTACAACCGACTACTCGAACTATGGTGGCGAACGATATTCGATCACATTTGGAGACGATAGAACGTCCACGAATTTTCTGTGGGATGGATGGGTGTACCTCACCAGTTCCTCCAGTTCCATCGCCAGTCTGGAAATGGATCTGGATCAGACAATGAGCAACGGGCAGACTGTGGTCTTCGGGTTCCAGTGCGACGGCAACTCCGGCACCTGGGACTACTCGGAAAACCTTGGATCGGCGAGCAGCCCCAAAGGCTATTGGAAGCACTCGAACGCTGGATGCAACCCGCGCAGTTGGAGCACGGACACATGGCACCACGTTCAGATCAGCTATTCCCGCAGCACGAATGGTTGGATCACCTATAAGAGCGTAACTCTCGATGGCGTTGAAAAGACCCTGAACGCCACTGTGTTCGGCGCGCGCGACATGGGATGGGGTTCTTCCCTGACGATCAATTTCCAGGTGGATGGACGTGGCACCAAGGGGTCGTCCACGGTGTATCTGGACGATCTTACCCTCAATCGCTGGTGAAACGAATCGGCAAATCGAGCGCGGCCATTTACTCGAGCCGGGTTGAACTGTTTAACGGATAAAGCTGCATGAGAAGGCTGGACGGCCCGATCGGACCGTCCGGCGTTCCATGTACAACCAGCATCAATCCACGAGCCTTACCGCCCGTTCGATTGGAAGCCGTTCGGCCGACAATAATTCCAGCACAGGATTCATGACACGCTGCTTAACATCCGAGATCGGCATCGGCGGGATGACCGTGATGCCGCCGATTAAATCGCTCAACCCCAGATAAGATGCGCGGTTGATGTGGAGAAAGTCGAGGGGGTACTCAGGCTTTCGTTCGCGGGTCTGGACGGGGTCTGCGTCGAGGATATAGCTGATATCCGGTTTCGGAACAAGCTTCATAATCCACCGAACATACGCGCGCGCAACTGGATTGCTCAACGTCAAATTCGCCAGTTCGTCATAGATGTATCGATCGCAGATTACGACATCCGCGCCGGAACCCAATGCTTTCGCGACCTTTGCTCGGAGCGAGAGGGCGTCCAGGAAATAAAGACCGAGTCTCACGCCGCTCATCGGCCAGGATCGGACGTTTTTGTCTCGACGGTTGATGGGTGCAGTTGGCGATCCAACGCCTTTGTCTCCTTTAAACAGCTTGTGCCCGGTCGCCTCCCTCATTCGCGTCAGCGTGGCAACATCGTCCCAGAAGGTGATCAAAAGGACACGTAGGCCAGCCGCTTTCAACTGGGTGCAAAGGCTCTCGATCTGAGTACCCTTCCCAGCGCCATCAATGCCAGAGAAACTGATCAGCTTGCAGCGCCGTTTCTGACGCGTTGCACTCATCGTACGCTCCTGTTTTTGCTATTAAGTTTTTTGGATTTGATGTCATTGCGGCCGACTGGGACTTCCTTTCGACAGCGCCGCGACGGCTCCAATCGCAACGGCGGCTCCCACCACCACACTCACTTTAATCAGAAAGGAACGCGCTCGCCTTTGTTTCGCCGGAGCAACCACGGCTCCTGCAGGCCTGGACGCGGCAATACCCTGCGGTTTCTCATAGGGCGCCGCCGCCGTGCCGACCGGTTGGGACGTGCTGTTTTGCTGTCGATTCGGGGTGGGCGGCAGAGTGCCTGACTGAACATTGGAGCCCGTTTGCTCGCCTACGGAATCTGAACCGTCGGGGGAAGCCTTCGACTGAGTCGCGTCTGCAGCCGACTTTTCGTTTACACTTGCCGAATTTGCGGACTGAGCCTGAACCGCATGTACATTCTGCGTTTGCTGCTGCCGCACTATGGCCGCCTCTCCACATGGCGCAGCCAAGCATATGATAATGCCGGCAGAGATTGGTCGCCGGAGCCAATGGCCCGAAATTTTCATCTATTATTTCCTCAGAATCCGCCCGCAACTTGCGGCTGTCAGAATGAGAATATCTGAAACCTGGTTACGCCACGATCCCTGATTCCTGCGGAGGCAACACAGTTTCCGTCAAGTGCGAAAACATGCTGGCTGGAGACCGTTGGAAGCTGTTCACCGCCTCGGCAGTAGTCTGATAGATGTCAAAAAGCCGGTCAGCTCCAGTCATGCGCAGCATCTCTGCTGCCCCGTGGGGTAGATCTGCAAGTTTGATATCGCCATTGCATTTCATGACCTCCTCCAGGCAGCAGAGCAATAACAGGATCACGGATTTGTCTAAGTGGGGTAATTTAGAGCAATCCAAAACCAAGCGTGGGCGATCACCGTCAAGCAAGCTCTGGAGATCGCGAAGAAAAGTGCGACTATCCTTGGCGTTCAGCAATTTCGGCACTTGCATGACTCCCACAACCCGCATTTTGATTGGCATAATTGGAAATCTCCCCTCCAGAGCTTTGATGCTGTTTTGCCTTTCAGCAGACGAACATTTATCTCGAAATCGATCCACCTCAGAGGCAACTTCGAACTGCGTTCCCGTCAGCTCACTCCACTGCAAGCCTATCCGGTGCTTCGCAATAAGCGGGCAAGTTCAGCCTTGGGACGCCGCGCAACGTGCCTCACAACATTTCTTCCGTACCGGAAAAGAGTCCCGAAGTTTGTGTTGTACCAGCAACACTCCATCATCCGGGGCGACAGACCGCACAGAAACCGAAGTCTGCCGACTCCATCCGGAGATGCCAGCATGGCCGCTAAAAGCCGATGGTTCCCGTCCAGGACTGTGAGCGGTTCCACCTCGCTAATTCCAATGACTATCACCGGACCCAGACCGTTGTCGGGCCGGAGAAGCCGATCTCCGATTTGAGCGATTTTCAAGGCGAATTCGCCGTCGATTGTGTGCGGATGAGTACGCATGTGCTCGGCAACCTCGGTGATTGCGAAACTTCGTTGCGACAGGTTCCGCCACTGCGCCCGGGGAAACACCCTCACTCGGGCAATGTCTTCTTGCCGCAAATCCACCTGATACCATTCCGTGTCCGAAGGCAGTTCATTCCACAACGCCAGGTTTCGGACGAAGAACAGGGCCCGCCGCTTCGCATTTTCAGCGTCGTCCTCCAGATTCGGCGCGACGACGAGTTCACGTAGCGACTGCCAGTAATTGCGAAACACGGGGTCCCTGAAGTCGCTCTTCAAAAATTCTGCGATTACTTCGTCCTCCGAAGCGCGCCGAATCAACCGGACGGGTGGATATACCCCACTCGGATGATTGGTGTATGAATCGGCCAGAAGTTCGATGACAAAGATCGCCGCCACAAGAGCGAGCAGAATGAGCATCAGCACGAGTTGTACCAGGATGACCTGCCGTAGAGACGAGTGATAGCGCCAGATTCCCGCTATGACCACAACGCTGAATGCCAGTTGAATCCAACTGCCGTTCGAGATCTTGTAGGACATTTCGAACGTGATGATTACCGCGCTGAGCGAATAGATAACCGTCGTGATGGCGTACAGCGCCAGCAGATAGGGCAGGCCGTAAGCCCCCGTGATATGAAATCTGGCGCCGAAGAGCATGGTCCAAATGGCTCCGGGAGCGAAACGCATGCCGAGTGCTATGGCGGAGCCGATAGTCAACACCAGCAGGAGGGAAGTTGCAATGACTTTGAGGTCTCTTCTCTCCTCCTCGCGGGTACCGGCCACCAGCGGAAACATACTGTTCACAACAGCCTGGGAAAAGGAATAAATAACCCGCCCCACCATCGCGACGGCCGCATACAGGCCGGCCGCATCCGGAAGAAAAAAGTGCTTCACCAGCACAATGTCGCAGTTGTTGATCAAAACCTGGCCAGAAAAAAAAGCCATCGCCTGTGCGATCTCGCGGATAGCGTGGAACAGCCGAAGCGGGCTCGGAAGCCGGACCGACGATTTTGGAGCGATAGCGAAATAGGCCACGGCAACGGCCGCGGAGTTTGCTGCGATCACCCCCCGGACACCAAGCCCCAGCAGAATCAGAAGGAGCGACCCGCCGAGCCGCATGGCCCCTTCGATAATAAGATTTGAGGCGAAACGACGAAAGCCGTAAGCCCCCTGCAGATAGCCGCGCCGGCATCCCAGCGGAACGTAAAAGGCTACGCCGACAGCGAGCAGGACCACGAGAAGCGGATCGAACAGGTTTAGCCAGTCGGAAATTGCACCATGAAGCACCAGCAACAGCGAACCCGCCAGAATGCCGCAGATCCATCCACCCTGGTGCAGCCCGCGATACGCGGCACACTTCCCTTCCGGGGATCTCTGTTGCGCAACCACCTTTGCGGAAATCAATTGAAAAGAGAGCGTCACCGCCGAGATCAAGGTCAGCAGGGTATAAACGGCGGTCGCGTCCCCAAAGCCCTTCGGACCGAGGAACCGCGCGATGGAGATGTTATAGGCGAAACTGAGTGCGGTTGCGAGCCCCGAGCCCGAGAGCAAAACGAAGCTGCCCGACAGTATGCGGGCTTGCAGAGTCTCCGATTTCGGGATCGCACGATTCAATACGGTCACAGGTCTCCAGCAATGCAGCGGGGAATAATCTCAGCAAGCCTGACCCGCAGCCGCATGTACGCGGGCAGCGAGGCAGGGATCTCCCGAAATTCTGCAGATTTCAGAGAGAGCCAATTCCAAACTATCGTTCAACTTGGTTGCAGAAAAACCATCAGTTCCAACAGAAACTTAGCTGCGCAATGTCGTGCATGCAATGCTTCTCATATTCGCGGCGAATGCCGGCAGGGCTGCCGGGGAATTTCAGCCGCCGTGGTCAAAATCCGCAATAATTCCTTTGTGATGCCAAAATCTAGCCCACGGCTGCCCGGCATCAGATACGGCGGCGAGGAAAATATACTTCAATCTTGACAACCCCTGAGATTCCCATTTGCTTCCAATCAGTATCGTCATGGTGAATGTTGCAAGTAGGGCCTTACTTTGTCTTCTTCTTCTGCCTCATGGATGCCTGGGCGTCGGATCACCCCAGCCGACACGCTTGAAGTACGCAGCTATCGGAAAATCGCCGGAAACCCTGGCCCTGTATGAAGGGTGGTTCGGATCCCCAAAGCACATTTCCATCGGCAATTCGTCGCATGATCCGGCCGTGATTCACCGACAGATAAACGAAGCAAAAGCCATGGGCGTGTCCGCGTTTGTGGTGGATTGGTTCGGCGATCGCGATCCCTTCATTGATCAGAGCTACGCACTGATGCAGCCCATCGCCGCCAAATCCAACTTCCACGTCGCCATGATGTACGAGGAGCCCAGCGAAGACGACGGCTCGACCGACGAAGTCATTGCGGACTTAACGATGTTCTATGGAACCTATCTTTCCCCAAAGTCGCCGGGGCATGAGGCGTACCTCACATTTGAAGGCCGTCCAATGATCTTCATCTTCCCCAATAGCGGGCATACCGACTGGAATAAGGTGCGGGCGGTGGTGAATCGATGGAAGCCTGCGCCGCTGCTCATCGATGAAAACCTTCCGGGCCAGTACGGCAGTGCCTTCGATGGATTCTATCCCTGGATCAATCCTGGAGCGAAGGGGTGGGCGGCGGACGGCAGCCAGTGGGGAGAGTCACACCTAGCTGACTTTTATCGGACCATGACATCGAAATATCCAGACAAGATCATCGTCGGTGGCGCGTGGGCCAGTTTCAACGACAGCAAAGCGGCGTGGAGCCTCAACCGGCGCATATCCCCGCGCTGCGGACAGACATTTCAGGACACACTCAATCTGTGGCGCAAATTCGTGCCCGCGGATCAAGCCATCCCGTTTGTGATGATTGAGACCTGGAACGACTACGAAGAAGGTGCCGCGATCGAAGGGGGCATCCCTACTTGCGGAAACGCCGCACCACAAAATGCTCCGCTAACTCAATCGACGAGCGCGCCCGTCCGGTCGGGAAACTCCCAGAAATGATCGTCCCGGGGAGATAGCGCGGCTACTTCAAGCCATACACATCGATTTCGCCCTGCGGAGTCGTCACCGTTACGGGATCATGGCCGGTCGAGATGTAGACTTTCCCGTTGGCAACAACCGGCGAGGTAAATTTAATCCCGTATCCTGGAACATCTGCAGCATTGGTTCCGCTGTTGTACAGTTCTTTTGTCAAATCGCCGGCGTCATAGGCGCGGAGGGTCGCACTACTCGGCGCGCTGCCATCCGGATTCTGCAGTGGCGATCCGTGGTCGATCATCCACATGATTCCGTTCGTCGCGCCATTGGCCGAGATGAAGGGCGTCGTGCCGTAGCTATGAAGCTGGATGCTGGGAGCCGTGTAAGCGCCGGGATAGGTTCCGGGTGTCAGCGAGTTTGCCGAATATGTAAATTGTCGTACCCCCGCCGGTATGACACCCTGGCCGTTCGGAGTTACTCCCAGATAGATCGATCCGTTGAAGTACGCAGCCGTGCCGAAGTTTTCATAAGAACTAATCTCTGCCGTGTTGATTCCCGAGCTGTCGGTGCAACTGTACGAGTATGGGGCGATTAGATCGGATTCAAACCATAGCCTCTGAGTCGCTCCCACATCATTGGCTTGCTCGTGGCCAAGATGGCCTGTGTTCAGCAGAAAGAGCCTCCCGGTCTTCCCGCCCGCTAGGATCTCCGTGGTTCCTGGCACCAGCAGCAACCCGCCCGAAGCCATATCTGCATCTCTGCAATCCATATACTGGTATGCATCGGGCGTGAAGTAGTCCTGCATCTGCAATTGCGCGTTAAACTTCAACACCGAATCACCCCAGGCCGTCTGCCCATCCCAGGGCCCGTTTCCGGTCACCACATAAATATTTCCAGAGCTATCGGCAACTGGGCCGCCGCCGCCCATCCAGATGCCGCCCGCACTCGCATACGTGCCCTCGCCGTTCAGGTTAGGACTCGCGTTGAACACCGCGGTCTGGGCCAGCGTCTGGGCGTCGTAGGCCAGCAACCATCCAGTTACACAACCGCCGAAACCCATGTACACCGTGTTGTTCGCCAGCAGCAGGGCTGATCTCTGCAAACAACTCGCGGTCAGAGTGACCATGCCATTAGTCCCCCCCGCGTTTGTTCCTGGGACCGAGGCGTTGATCGTCACTGGACCGCCAAACTTTTGCGCGCCGCTGGCGATGTCCACCGCATTCAGGCGGAAAGATGCGGCGGTGCCCGATTTGACCTGCGTCGAAACTACGTACATCGTATTCGTTGTCAAATCGATCACCGGCGTCGAAGTGATGCCCTTGTACGGCCGGATGACTCCGTCGGCCATATTGGTGGAACTTTCGGTTATCGGAGTTTCTCCGGATTGCAGCAGCGAAACCTCCCACAAGGGAGTGCCGTTCCCGAATGTGTCTGCATCGAAGGCGTACACGCTGTCCTTCTCGGTCGCCACGTACAGCACGTTGTGCCTGCCACCGTTTATCGCCACGTTTGACACCAGCAGCGGTTCGCCGTACACATAGCCATCCACCAGATAGGAGAAAAGTTTTCCAAATGTTTGAGAACTGACGTTGGCCGGCGTCAGCGACAGCTCACCCGGATTCAAACCGCTGCGGTTCGAATCATAATGCCAGGTCACCACGTTAACCCCGGTGCCAGGCGCTATGGTTACGACAAACGGGACAGTCCCACTTACTCCGCCGAGTGAAGCCGTTATAGAAGTTGAGCCTGAAGCCACCGATGTTGCCAGGCCCGCCGAATCAATCGTTGCCACGGCTTGATTCGCGGCCGTCCAGGTTGCGGTCGAGGTCACGTTCGCGGTCGAGTTGTCGCTGTACGTCGCTGTTGCCGTGAATTGCTGCGTGGCTCCAACCGCTATGCTCGGGGTTGCCGGTGAAACCGAGATGGCCGTGATTGTCTTCGTCGTCGCGGCGGTCACGCTCAGCATCGCTGCACCGCTGACGCCGCCCTGCGAAGCCGTGATCGTGGTTGAACCCGCGGCTACTGCGGTCGCGAGTCCTGTGGAGCTAATCGTTGCTGCCGCTTTGTTGCCGGATGTCCAGGTTGCGGTCGAGGTGACATTCGCGGTGGAGTTGTCGCTGTACGTCGCTGTTGCCGTGAATTGCTGCGTGGCTCCAGCCGCTATGCTCGGGGTTGCCGGTGAGACCGAGATGGCCGTGATTGTCTTCGTCGCCGCGGTAACGGTCAGGGTTGCGGTGCCGCTGATACCGTTCAGCGAAGCTGTCACCGTGGTCGAGCCCGCCGCTACCGCAGTTGCGAGCCCGGCTGCATTGATGGTCGCAACCGCTGCATTCGCAGCTGTCCATATAGCCGTTGACGTCGCGTTTGCCGTCGAGCCGTCGCTGTATGTAGCCATCGCGGTGAACTGCTGCGTCGCTCCCGCCGTTACGCTCTCCATGGCCGGCGATGCTGCAATCGACGTGAGTGTCTTCCCCGGTGGTGGGTCGGAGGAGTTCCCGCCACCGCAACCGGTGCTCGCTATCGCAAGACAGAATGAAACAAAAAAAACGACAATAAAAATCGGTGACCGGTAGTGATTCATGACTGCCCCTCGCAAATGACTATCTGACTCCGCCCCGTCCGTCGCGCGGGGTCAAACTTGTTTTATGGGGGAACACCGTTCATGGCCGGCCCTCTGGCAGACGAAAAAGATGGTGGCTTGAGCGCCTAAGCTGATTGACGCGCAAGGCATTGCAATCGGCGGGCAACCGGTGACACAACCTTTACTCATACTCACCTAAGATGAACGCCGGCAAAAGAAGCGCAAGCGCAAGCGATCAACATTCATGGCTCTCTGTGATGTTGTTGACCCAGCCAGAGTTGCCCCATTGGAGAGAGCTTTTTTCAGGCGTCGTCGGAAGATAAGGAATACAGCAGCGAGATGCTGACCGGGGCAGCAATTGCCATTCAGGCTTTTGGCTCAGCCTGGAAAATTCGCACTTGCCATCGCGCTTCGGCGGGGGTCATGACCACGATGTAGCGTGCGTGTATGTGCTGGGTCGTCAGGAGCTTACCGTGATCGAGGACCTGCTGATCGTATTCGACGGTATCCATCATCTGGATGGAGAGGCCTTCTGGCGAATAGAACACGATCTGGAGATGGTGAGAGCGATCCTGATATCGCGTTCGCAGTCCAAGCTTGGCCTGCTCCTGAATTGTATCCGTCAACTTGTCCCTGGCGGTTCCAGCGAAATCCGGATCGAGCAGCTCGGGGCGGTTCTGCTGCATCGCCGACCGCAAGCTCTGCCAAGATTGCAAATAGTCGCGAATCACGGCCGTCTCCGTCTGGCTCTCGACGGCGCGGGATCCCTGCAGATCAGGAGGCTCCACTTGTACCGTTGGCTGGTCTGCCCAAATCGCCATTGGCACAGCCAAGGCGCAACTCGTCACCCAGCTCATCAGCCGGCCTCGCGGAGTCATTGAGCCC
>VFSW01003803.1_pt1 | contig 22613 bp, 16 predicted proteins | sample 5358111 | NCBI WGS metagenome assembly VFSW01 (sample SAMN11554181, study PRJNA540505) | mine drainage metagenome | isolation source: sediment from site ElyBrook_90M | place: USA: Ely Copper Mine, Vershire, VT | collected 2017 | reverse complement strand
CCCCGGCGCGCCCGGCCCCGCCGCCCCAAATTGATCGTACATCTGGCGCTTCTTGGTATCGGAAAGCGCTTCGTAGGCTTCCTGCACCCTTTTGAATTTTTCTTCGGCGCCTTTATCCCCGGGATTCAGGTCTGGATGATATTTTCGCGCAAGCTTCCGGTAGGCTCCGCGAATCTCTTTGGCCGAGGCACGGCGAGCCACTCCAAGCAGCTCGTAATAGTCCTGTTTCGATGTAGCGGGCATTGCCAGTCTCCGCTCACTCCTTCACATTCACTGCGCCGGGCCTGCGCGCCCCCTCCAGCTCGCTGGAGGCACGCTGGCCCGCTGCTTCACTTCCCTTCTGTTATCAATTGGGCCGCTTCGATTCGTCCACGTCAACGAATTCGGCGTCCACCACGTTTCCGCCGCCCCCGGGCGCTCCACTCTCCGCTTCACCTGTCGCTCCGGGGTCTGGCGGCGCTCCAGGAGCTCCGGCGCTTCCCGCGGCCTCGCCGCTGCTGGCCGAGGCTGCCCGGTAAAGCACATCCGCCAGCCGGTGGGAAGCTTGCGTGAGCGCCTCGGTTGCCGCGTTGATTCTCTCCGCGGGACCCTCGGCCATCGCCTTCCGGCTTTCCTCGATCGCTGCTTCGATGGCGCTCAGGTCCGCCACGGGTATCTTTTCGCGGTTTTCCCGAATCAGCTTCTCCGTCGCGTACACCAGGTTGTCGGCGCGGTTCTTCGCTTCTACCTCGTTCAGCCGGGTCTTATCCTCTTCCGCATGTGATTCCGCTTCCTTGCGCATCTTTTCGGCCTCTTCCTTGCCCAGGCCCGTCGATGCGGTGATCGTGATTTTCTGTTCTTTGTTTGTCGCCTTGTCCTTGGCGGAGACATTCAGGATGCCATTCGCGTCAATATCGAAGGTCACCTCGACCTGAGGCATGCCCCGGGGCGCGGGCGGCAACCCAATGAGGTGGAATTTGCCCAAAGTCCGGTTCCCGCTCGCCACCGGGCGCTCGCCCTGAAGCACATGCACCTCCACCTGCGTCTGATTGTCGGTCGCCGTCGAGAATGTTTCGCTCTTTCGCGTCGGGATGGTCGTGTTCCGCGGAATCAGGACGGTCATGACGCCACCCAGCGTTTCCAGGCCCAAGGATAGCGGGGTCACGTCCAGGAGAAGGATGTCCTTCACCTCGCCGCCCAGGACACCGCCCTGGATCGCCGCTCCCACCGCAACCACTTCATCCGGGTTCACGCCCTTGTGCGGCTCTTTTCCCCCGAATAGCTCCTTCACGATCTGCACCACGCGCGGGATTCTGGTGGACCCTCCCACCAGGACCACTTCGTCTATTTTGTCGGGCGAAATCTGCGCATCGTTCATCGCCTGCTTCACTGGCCCCACCGTCTTTTGCAGCAGAGGCTCCATCAGCTGCTCCAGGCGCGCCCGCGTCAGCTTCACCGCCAGATGCTTCGGCCCGGAAGCGTCCGCGGTGACGAAGGGCAGGTTCACTTCCGTCTCCATCACTTGCGAAAGTTCGATTTTCGCCTTCTCCGCGGCTTCCTTCAGCCGCTGGATGGCCATCCGGTCTTTGCTCAGGTCGATTCCCTGGTCCTTCTTGAACTCAGATACAAGATGATCGATCACCAGCTGGTCGATGTCATCTCCTCCCAAATGCGTATCGCCCGCCGTGGCTTTGACTTCCACCACTCCCTCGCCCACCTCAAGAATCGAAATGTCGAAGGTGCCACCGCCCAGGTCATATACCGCAATCGTCTCGTCTTTCTTCTTATCCAAACCGTAGGCCAGCGCCGCCGCTGTGGGCTCGTTGATGATTCGCAGCACTTCCAGCCCGGCGATCTCTCCGGCCTGTTTCGTCGCCTGCCTCTGGCTGTCATTGAAATAGGCCGGCACAGTGATCACTGCCTTGGTCACCTTTTCGCCCAGGAAGTCTTCCGCCGCGGTCTTCAGCTTCTGCAGGATCATTGCGGAAATCTCCGGCGGGCTGTAGACCTTTCCGTTAATCTCCACTCTTGCGTCCCCGTTCGGCCCGCTCACCACTTTGTAGGGCACGCGGCTGACTTCCACACTCATCTCCTCAAAGCGCCGCCCCATGAATCTCTTGATCGAATAGACAGTATTCTCTGGATTGGTGATCGCCTGCCGCTTGGCCACCTGCCCCACCAGACGCTCCCCTGTCTTCGTCAGCCCCACGACCGAAGGCGTGGTGCGCGCGCCTTCCTGATTGGGGATCACCACCGGCTCGCCACCCTGCATCACCGCCACCACCGAATTCGTGGTACCCAGGTCAATCCCAATAATCTTGCTCATACCCTTCTTCCTTCGGCAACTGGTCATACACAAGGTTGAGCCAGCCACCCTCTAGTCTGAATTCCTAGGCGAGTATCACACATTGAGTGTATGCTTGTCAATCTTTCTTATCCATATGCTTTTTATTCTACTTAAAGCCATTTATATCATAAGTATACACATTAATGCTGATACGATATCTATGCCCATTCCAGCCCTGATTCCCACTGAACTCCATGCCCATTCCAGACGATGAGACCAATTGATATCGGCACGCTACCCTTCGCCAAACCAAGCCTCACCTTCCAGCATCCTAGTTCCAGTCGCCATTTCCGCCTTTCTGGCAGAAGACTATCTTCTTGGCCAGAAAACGCCAGTTCGCGTTACAATGTCGGTTTCACCCGTGGGTCCAACACGAAGGAGCACTTTACGAGAATGCAAAGGCTGAAAGCAATCAACGCGGTCCTCGCCATCACCCTGGCAACTCTTTTCTCAGGAGGGCTGGCCCCAGCCAGGGCCGGAGGGCAGGCGGCCATCAAGCCCGCGCCCGAGATGGGTGATCCATCGCACAATTTCGGTAATCGCAATGCGCCCATCGTGATGGAGGTGTTCAGCGATTTCGAATGCCCCTCCTGCCGGGCCCTCTACGAACAGACTCTGAAGCCTTTGATGAACGGCTACGTGGCCAGCGGCAAAGTGTATCTGGTGCACCACGATTATCCGCTGCCGATCCACAAATATTCGCGGATCGCGGCGCGCTGGGCCTCTGCCGCCGCCAAGACGGGCCATTACCGGGAAGCGGAAGCCGCGCTCTTCGATAATCAGGCTCAGTGGAGTGAGAGCGGGGACGTGGCCAAATACGTAGCTGCCGCGCTTGGCCCCACCGATTTCAGCAGGGCTGAAAAATTCATGCAGGGCTGTCTCCAAAATGATTCGAAGACCTGCGCGCTAGATGGCCCCATCGAGCGCGATATCGCTCTCGGCCAGCAGCACCAGGTGAATGCCACACCCACCTTTGTGATCACCGCGCACGGAAAAAGCGCCACAACCGCCGGCGTGATCAGCTACGAGGTCCTCAAGCAGTATTTCGATTACGTGATGACACAGAAATAATATTCATGGCCGCCCCACGCAAGGCTCGCATCGCACCTGCCTCGCTCCGCAGGCTTCTGCTCGTGGCCCGGCTGGTCCTCGCCGGTGTGTTCCTTTTCGCCGCCTACACGAAAATGCCGTGGAGGCAGCCAACCGCATTTTTCGCCATGACTATTGATTCCTACCAGCTTCTGGCTCCCTGGGCGGTGATGCTCACGGCCAGGATTCTGCCCTGGTTGGAACTGGCCTTCGGATTTTTCCTGCTGATTGGCTGGCCGCTGCGCTTGGTCTCCACCCTTGCCGCGCTGCTGCTGGGCGGGTTTTTCACATTGATGGTTCGCACCTACGCATTGGGCCTCGATATCAATTGCGGATGCTTCGGGCCGGGGGAACATCTCGGTGCGAAGACGCTGCTGCGTGATGGTACGCTGCTGGCCCTCGCTCTTGCAGTGGCCATCGGCGCTCATCTATCGGCGAGGATGGCTCGTCCGGGAACGGAATCTTCCACCTAGGCAACGTGCCCCCATCGACAGAGCCTCGGAGCCTTTCCCTGCTGTGAAAACTCTCGAAGAATATATCGAGCTCGCTGCCCAATCCCACGGCCACATTTGCGCCGGCCAGATTCTCGGCATCCGCCTGGCGATCTTCGGCTTGCAGGAGCTGGAGATAGACGATCCCGTCAAGGACCGCAAGCGGCTGATCACCTTCGTCGAAATCGATCGCTGCGTCACCGACGCGGTAGCGCTGGTCGCCCATTGCCGCCTGGGCAAACGTACGCTGAAATTTTTCGATTGGGGCAAGGTGGCCGCCACATTTGTAGATCTGCAGACGGGCCGCGCCATCCGCGTGGCCGCCCGCGAGGATTCCAAGGCCCTGGCGCAGCAGATGTTTCCTGAACTCGAGAAGGAGCAGGCCCAGCAGCGCGCCTATGCCACTCTGCCCGACCACACGCTTTTCAATCACCAGGAAGTTCGCGTCCCGATCTCTCCGCAGGATTTGCCAGGATTCAAAGGACCGCGCACAATTTGCGCCGAGTGCGGCGAAGGCATCAATTTCCAGCGAGAAGTGATGGAGGAAGGCCGCACGCTTTGCCGTTCCTGCGCTGGCCAGCGATATTATGAAGCGCTCTGAAGAGGCAGGCGCGCCCTGCCCCGGCTTGCGAGAGGATACTCGACGTTTCCATCAAGGGGGAATCACCGTGCAGATAAACTTTTTGCGAATTCGATTGGGGGCCTTCCGCGTGGCTTTCCTGGCAGCGGCCCTATTTCTGAGCGCCGGTATTGGCTCCGCTCCCGCCGCTGCCCAGTCCGCGGCCGCATCCACCGGGAAGCAGCTTACCGTGGAACGCATCTTCGGCGTGGGCCAGCCCAGCCTGAGCGGCTCCTTCACTCCAGGAATGCAGTTCAGCCCCGATGGTTCGCAGCTTACTTCCTTCCATTCCAGCGGGCAGGGGACAAACCGCAAAATGGAATTGTTGACCCTGGATACACGCACAGGACAGCAGCACGTCCTGGTCTCCGCCGCCATCCTTACCAATCTTCTGGAACCGCCGAAAGGACAGCCTTCGCAGGCCACCGGCCTGGGACGCCGCCCGCCCTCCGCCTACCACTGGGCGCCCAACGGCAAAGCCCTGCTCTTCACCGGGAGTGATCAATTGGTCTGGCTGGATCTCGCCAGCATGAAATCCCGCGTTCTCATCCACGGAGAAAAAGAGCTTGAAGATCCCAAGATATCCCCCGATAGCCGGCTCGTCAGCTACATTCAGGACTACAATCTCTGGATTGTGAGCGCGGAGGGCGGCGCTCCGCGGCAGCTCACGCAGGGCGGCAGTGAGCAGCTCCACATGGGAAGCCTCGATTGGGTCTATCCCGAAGAGCTGGATTGTTCCACAGCCTACTGGTGGTCTCCGGATTCCTCGCACATCGCCTTCCTGCAGATGGACGAACGCCCCGTCACACCCTATCCCATCGTGAATTTTCTTTCCTATCATGGCGATATCCAGACCGAGCGCTACCCCAAGGCGGGAGAAGCCAATCCGATCGTCCACGTGGGAGTGGTGGCTGCCGCCGGAGGCGAGCCACTCTGGATGGACACAGGGAAAGACACCGATGTGTATCTCGCGCGCGTGAACTGGCTGCCGGACAGCAAACGCCTGGCCATTCAGCGCATCAACCGCGCCCAGACCCGCCTCGACCTGCTCCTCTCCGATTCTTCCACGGGCGCCTCCTCGCCCATCCTATCTGAACAGGACCGCTATTGGGTGAACGTCAGCGACGACCTCAGATTTCTCGACGGCGGCCAGCGCTTCCTCTGGTCCAGTGAACGCTCGGGTTACAGGCATCTCTACCTCTATGCAACCAGCGGCAAGCTCCTGGCCCAGCTCACCAGCGGCGATTGGCAGGTAAACGCCGTCCAGGGCGTGGATGAAAAAGCTGGCTTCGTCTATTTCACCTCCGCCGAGAAAACCCCCATCGAGAATCATCTCTATCGCGTCCCCCTCGCCGGCGGCAAGACGGAAAGGCTTACGCATGATTCCGGCACGCATTTTGTCCGGCTCTCTCCGGATGCATCGTCCTGGCTTGACGTTTTTTCCACCGCCATGACCCCGCCGCGGACCGATCTCTACCGCGCCGATGGCTCCCGCGTGGCCGTAATCAATGAGAATAAAGTTCCCGAGCTTGCCGAATACAATTTTTCTCCCGTGCAATTCCTCACCGTCGATGCCTCCGATGGCGCCAAGCTGAATGCCATGATGATCAAGCCGCCGCACTTCGATCCCTCCCGCAAGTATCCCGTCCTGGTATACGTCTACGGCGGCCCGCACGCCCAGATCGTTCGCGATGCCTGGGCTGGCCCCACTTTCCTGTGGCACCAGATGATGGCCCAGAAGGGGTACATTATTTTTGCGCTCGATAACCGCGGGATGGACGGCCGCGGCCATGTCTTCGAGACTCCCATCTACCATCATTTCGGCAAAATCGAGCTGGAGGATCAGCTCGCCGGCGTTCGCTTTTTGAAATCACAGCCGTGGGTGGATCCATCCCGCATCGGCATTTGGGGCTGGAGTTTCGGAGGGTTCATGACCGTGAATGCCATGCTCAATGCCAATTCGGTCTTCAAAGCCGGGTTTGCGGGCGGCCCCGTCACCGATTGGCGTCAATACGACACGATTTATACCGAGCGCTACATGGGCCGCCCCCAGGATAATCCCGAAGGCTACAAGGATTCTTCCCCGGTCAATCACGCCGCCAATCTTCGCGGAAAGCTATTGATCGCACATGGCACCGGGGACGATAACGTCCATTTCGCCAACACCGTCGAACTGGTGGAGCAATTCATCCAGGCGGACAAATATGCGGAGGTGGCCATTTACCCAGGGCGGGGCCACGGGGTGAGCGATCCGCCCGCGCGGGTGCAGCTCTTCCAGCGCGTTACCGAGTTTTTCCTGGCAAATCTGTAGGCAGGCGCCTGGCGGCGGTGCTCCACGAGCCGGAGCCGCAACCACCTGCGCGAGCAGCTTTTCGGAGAGCGGGAGAAGGGCGTAGAATAAAAATATGATTGGCCGCTCCGCCGCTACTCACACGTCTGCCTTGCTGATCGCCATCCTGCTGCTGGCCGGCCCGGCGCCGGCCACCACGCCGCAGCAAAAGCCGCGCATCGAGGCCCCCAATGGACCTCTTGACATCGGCTTCCGCCGCATGTACCAGCTCGATTTCGAAGCCGCTCGCGCCGAATTCAACCTCTATGAACGGCAGCACCCGGAAGATCCCCTGGGCCCCACCTGCGAAGCAGCCAGCTATCTTTTCGAAGAGTTCAACCGCCAGGGCGTGCTCACATCCTCTTTCTTCCTCAACGATCAGAAGCTCCTCAATGGCATTCCGGGCAAGCCGGATGATGCCCTGGGCCAGCCGTTCCTCGCCGCGCTGGCGCGCGCCCGCCAGCTCGCCGGCAATATCATGCGCAGCTATCCTCAGGATCCCAATGCCCTCTTTGCCATCACGCTGGCGGCGGGCATGGAGGCCGATTACGACGCACTCATCACCAAGCAGCGCCTTTCCGCAATGGCCAATATTCGGGAATCGGAAAAGGATGCCGCCGAACTTCTCAAGGTGAATCCAACCGCGCAAGATGCCTATCTGGCGCTTGGCGCCGCAAATTATATCGTCGGATGCATGCCCTCCTACAAGCGCGCATTTCTCTGGATAGGTGGAGTTCACGGCGACCGCCAACGCGGGATGGAAGAGCTGAAGCAGGCCGCCACCTATGGCAATTATCTTCGCCCCTTTGCCGAGGTGATGCTTGCTCTTGCGGCCCTTCGCGAACATCAGCCGGAGCTGGCGCGCAAGCTTTTCGGCGACCTGGCCACTGAATTCCCCGCCAACACGGTATTCGTCCACGAATACCAGCTGATCGCAGATCCGCACTCCAAATAGCGGCAAGCCCCGCTCCTGCCGCGAGCAGGCTAATTGCCGCCCTTCAGCCGCAGGCGATAGGTGAGCGATTCCGTGCCTCCCGCGGCCACTGGCACGTTAAATCCAATCGTCTGAGCGTCCAGTTTCGTCCACTTCAAATTTGAGCTCACCACTTCCCAATCTCCCGGCGCTGGCTCGCGCACGCTCACGGTGATGGCTGAATTTTTGTGATTGCGCAGCGTCAGTTGCACCTCCGTCTCGGTCAGATCTTTCCCCAGCCGCCGGAAATCGGTTATTTTGCTCTTCGCCACCACGTCGAAGGCATTGCCCGAATGGATGCGCACCATTTCGTCTTTCGGTGTGTGCCCGATTCTATCCTCGCCGGCGAATTGCAGATTTCCCTGGGAATCCGGCTGGTAGATGCGCACCGTGCCTGCCGGGAGTGGCATTCCGAGCCCGCTCTTCGCTTCGTTCTGAAAGGTGTAATAAACCTTCACCGGCAGCGCCTGGCTCTCGCCCGCGGGCACGCCTTCGCCGGCGTAATACCTCTGATTTCCATCCACGACGTAGATCTTTGCCACCGGCACCCGCGTCGCCCCCAGAAGGCTGATCTGCTTTGATTCCTTGTCCTCGAGAGTTGTCCGGCGCTCCAGCGTATACAGGTGGAATTCGGCGAAGGATTCCTGCGCGAAAGGCGCGCCGCTCAGCGCCGCAGCCGCTCCCATCCTCGCCTGCGGCATTCCCCTCGGCTCCAATTGCACCTGATGAACATCGCCGGCCACCAGTTGCAGCCTGGCGTTTCGGTAGACCGTGCCGCTGTTGTTCACGACGGTTGCCCAGCCATTCAGGCTGGCCGTTTGCTCGTCCCGCGCCACGCTGAGCACATAATCCGCGCTCCAGTTCATGTCGTTCGTCAGGTAGGTGGCCTCCACCTTCTGCGAGCGCTTCCCTTTGTTTTCGAGCGTCCACACCAGCGTGGGCCGGTTGTAGAGGTTCCCCGGCAGGTCAGGGAATTTGTAGCTTTCCGCCGTCAGCCCGGTGACCACCTGATCACCAATCTTCCACACCGGTCCTTCGTTATCGGCCAGCAGCAGCGCCCGCGTTTCCACCCATTGGGTGGAATTGTCTTTGCTCTCCCGCTGCACCAGGGTCACTTCCTTCCCCACGTACTTTGCCAGCAGCTTTTGCGGGCTCAGCAGATCGTATTCGTAGTTCTGTTCCAGCACAGAGAGCGCAGCCGCGTCGGTGAGCGATTGCAGGTGCACGGTTTCCGGGCGAATGCTCGAGGCCACGTCCTCGAAGTGGAGTGACGAAATCCCGGGCGCAAGCTCCAGCTGGCGCACATCCTTCACCAGGCCGGCATTCGAGTTGTACACCGTTACGGCAAGTTCTGTCTGTTGCTTGGCCGTTGTCGTCGCCGACTTTTCGTCTCCTGCTGCCGCCTGGGTTGGCGTGGCAGGAAGGCAGGTCCATCCTGCCAGCGCCATGGCCAGCGCCAGGCGGCACAGCGTCTTAGCACCCTTCATTGCTTCCATTTGTGCCCCCTTCCTCGGATGCTCACAATCGAACGATCCGTTTCTTCCTTCCGTCTCACCTTTCCGCCCGTCATTTCGATTTCTGCCAGGATTGCCCGCCGTCCACGGTCTCATATTCGCTTCCGTCGTCGGCCGTCACGCGCACACTGTGCTCATCCTTCGCCGTCACTCCAATCAAATCCCGGCTTGTCGGCGCTTCCACCAGCAGCCAGTGCTGTCCATCGGTCGTGCGAAGCACGGTGCCTTCGCGCCCCACCATCCAGCAAATGCGGTCGGATGCGGCTACCCCCGCGAGCAGATCGGAGGTAACGCCCGTCGGTTGAAAGCGCCATGTGACGCCACCATCATCACTCCGCTCAATGCTTCCCGCCGGGCCAAACCTCCATTCAGGTGGCAAGCTGGTAGGCTGCAGGCCATTGGCAGGATTTCCCGCGGCGACGGATGGCCCGGCTTCAGACCCCGGCGCTGACGCATTTTTCGCCGATTGCTTTTCCGCCGCGGTATTCCCGGCTGCTGCGTCAGGCTGAGCGACCGCCATTGGCGGCTGGACAATTCTTTTCTCCTCTGGCGGTTCCGGCACCTGTGCCGAGGAAGCCGGCGCCGGACCGCCTTGCTGCTGCCTTGCATCGCCTGCGAACAAGGCTCCCGCCGGATTGCCTTCCCGCTGTGAAGTCCCCTGAACCGTGGAGGGAGCCCTGCCCACTCCCTGACGCGCACGCGCATTAAAACCCGAGGGAGCAGGCCCCACCGTAAACCATACGGCGGCAGCCACAACCACCGTTGCCCCCGGCACCAGCCAAAGCCAATAGCTCTTGCGGCGAGGTGCCCTCACCGGCGATATCGGTCCAATCGCGCGGGCCATCGCCCGCAATTCCCCGCGGCATCGCATACATCTTTCCAGGTGCTCGTCCATCTCCCGGGCTTCGCCGGGCGAAAGCGCGCGCTCGTAGTAGCCCGTCAGCATGTCCGCTTCCGGGCAGGGCTCTTGCGGGCGGGAGCGCATATCCTCGCCCTCGGCGGAATGAATCCGTTTATTCTCGCTTTCCTTGCTCATGGCCGAATTTCTTCGTCCCATTCCTCTTTTCGGTTTCGCAAACCCGCATCCTTGCCTGCTCCGTTCCCGGGCCTCTTTTCCGTATTTTCCCCTTCCTGGCGCCAGCGAGGGGATGGCAGCCGCATCTTCAAGGATACGCCGCAATCCCGCTCGATTGCCCGGATTGTTCTTCCCTCAGCCGCCATTCCCCTGCATACCCATCCTCCTCTCGCAATACTTGAACATTTTTCTCCCGTGCGCGGTAGGATAGAGCCGTTGCCATGTTCACCTGCCCGGAATGCGAGACTCCTATCAACCTGGCTTCTCCGGTGTGCCCCCACTGTGGCGCTGAAGTACCCGGCTCCGCCGAGCCTTCCGGAGCAACGAGCGGTGTCCCTTCAAAGAAAACGCGGCTTCGTCCTCTGATTTTTTGGGCGATGGTTCTTATCGTCACGTGGGGACTGCTTTGGCTCGCGCTGCCTCTTCATCAGGCGGGTCACGGAGCGGCGGCTGAAACCACTGCTCGAGAGTCCCTCGGCAATCTTCAATCCCTGCTCTCCGCATACGCCGCAGCGCAAGGGCACTATCCCGATTCGCTCGAGACACTTGGCGCCCAGGCGCGTCAGGCCGCGCAGGAGGCGAAAGGCGCGGGCTATCAATTGCAATACATCCCCGGGGAAGCCGCTGCGGACGGCCGCATTCACAGCTATAGCCTGCTCGCCCGCCCCGAATACTACGGCTCAAAAAATTTGTATGCGGATCAGACTGGCGTGCTGCGCTCCACCAGCGAAAATCGCCCTGCCACTCCGCAGGATCCTGCCGATTGAAAGCAGGGCTGGCTCACCGGCAGCCGGATTTTGCGTCATTTAGGGGGAATGCCATGAAAAAGCTGACACCTGTTTTGATTGTTGATCGCATCGAGCCGTGCCTTGGCTTTTGGGTCGACCGCCTTGGCTTTGCCCGGACCGTGGAAGTTCCCGAAGGCGATCATCTGGGATTCGTGATTCTTGCGAAGGGTGGCGTCGAAATCATGTACCAGACGCGCGCCAGCGTTGCCGCGGACGTCCCGTCTTTCGCCAATCTGCCGTTCGCTCCCTCCACATTTCTCTATATCGAAGTCGAGGCTCTTGATCCGGTGATGACGCAACTCCGCGGGATTCCCGTGGCCATCCCCGAGCGGCGCACTTTTTATGGCGCGCGCGAATTTTGCGTATGCGAGCCCGCCGGGAATCACATTACATTCGCGGAATATTCCTCCGGATCCTGATCTGCGCTGGCGCTGGCTCATTTGCCGTGCCCCTCGCACCTCCCGGCCATCGCCGCGAAAAATGCTATACTGGCCGGGCAGTCGCATTCGCTGGCCGCGTCTCCGCGGAGAGGTGCTGGAGTGGCCGAACAGGGCTGCCTGCTAAGCAGTTACACCCCAAAAGGGTGTCGGGGGTTCGAATCCCCCCCTCTCCGCCATTCTCCTTCCTGATTTTCCGCCATTGGGTGGGCCGATCCCGCACAGAACTTCGCATTCCTGAGCAGCGAGGGCTTCCGGCATTCATTCGCCATCCAGCGGGAGCTGTGGGAGATGCCTCTCGCCTTCCGTGTGAGAATCTCCGGGCATCCAAACCTGGCCAGGAAATTAAAAAGGCGCGGAGGAAACCGCCCTCCGCGCCGCCTGCTGCCTCTCCCGCCTGGGGGCGCCTCATCGAGAGGCATCCTCCGGCGGGTTTGGGAAACGAATTACAGTCCTGTGCCGGTTAGCGCTACGGTCTGCGTGCCGCCGGTTCCGTTGTCAGTGAAGGAAAGACTCGAGCTGCGCAATCCCTGTGTGGTCGGATCGAAGAACACCGTCGCCTTGCAGGTCTTGCCAGCGCCGAGGTAGGTCCCGCACGATTTCGTGAAGGAGAAGTCGCCAGGATTGGAGCCAGTGAGCGTAACACTGGTGATCGTCAGCGTCACGACGCCAGTATTGGTAACGCTAATCGTTTGTCCCGTGCTCTTCTTGCCCACGGTCTGGCTTGCGAAAGCCACCGACGCCGGGCTGAAACTGATGCCGGCCACAGCTCCCGTTCCGTTGAGCGCCACATTCTGCGATCCGCCGGCTGCGTTGTCCGTTACGGTAACGTCCGCGCTGAAGCTGCCGCCGGCCGTGGGTGCAAACGTCACGGTGATGGTGCATTGCCCGAAGGGCACCACCGAGCCGCCGCAGGTGTTGGTCTGCAAGTACGCTGAGGCGCCCGATCCGGTGAGGGCAATGCTGGTTATGAGCAGCGTGCTGCTGCCGGAATTCGATAGTGTGACGAGCTTAGTCGCCGTCGTGCCCACCGGGTGCGTGCCGAAGACCAGCGAGGTGGGGCTGAATTTCGCCGCCGGCGACGTTCCGGTACCCGTCAGGCTGACCGTCTGCGAGGCGGTGGGAGCATTGTCCACGATGGTGCATGTGGCGATCCGCGTCCCGCTTGCTGTCGGCGCGAAGACCACCGTGATGGCGCAGGTGCCTCCGCCTTCCACCGAGGATCCGCACGTGTTGGTCTGGCTATAGTCGCTCATGTTTGTCCCTGAGATGGTGATCGAGCTGATGGTCAGCGTTCCCGAACCTGAATTGGTCAGCGTCGTGGTCATCGAGCCGCTGCTGCCGATACCCACCGAGCCGTAAGCCAGCGTGTAGGACGAAAGAGTCACTGCGGGAGCCGCCAGGCCGGTGCCCGTCAGCGCGAGGGTTTGCGTGCCGGAAGGATCGGAATCGGTAATCGTAAGGCTTCCGTTGAAAGTGGTGGAGGCATTCGGGGTGAACATGATGTTCAATGTGCAGGTGCCGCCATTGGCCGGAATCAATCCATTACAGACATTGTTCTGGCTGAATTGGGGCGAGGTGGTGATGCTGGTAATGGTCACCGGCGTGGCGCCATAGTTTGTTATCACCGCGGCCTGCGCCGCGCTCGTGTAGTTCACCTGCGTATCCGGAAAGTTCAGCGTGGCCGGCACAATGCGTATCGAGGTCTGCGGGATGGTCAGGTAAACGTAAGACGTGTGTGTGATTCCGCCGCCGTTGGCGATCACCGGAAACTGGTAGCTGCCCGGCGGTGTGGTAATCGCTGCGGATACCGTCAGCGTGGCTGTGCCGGCGGTGTCGATGCTGCTGTTCGAAAGGCTGGCGCTCAATCCCGCTACGCCTTCCAGGTCATAGGTCAGGTTCACTGTCCCGCTGAAAACCAGCGGATCCACGGTGAAGGTGTATACCGTGGTCCCGGAGGCATCCATCGTCGGCGTGCCATTGTCCACGACGAACCAGTAGTCATTCGCCGTCGGCGCCACCGTGCAGGCCGCGCTCGGATCCACGGCCGGAGCGGAGTAGGTGGAGCTGGTGTCCTGTGCGCTTACCGATTGCCAGCCGGAAAAATCGACGAAGGAATTTTCCGTCGGAGTGGGAACAACGAATTGGGTGGAGCTGCTGGAATTCCACCAGGTATTCTGGTTTGAGACCAGCGTGGATTGAAACGTCGCCCAGTCTGTACCGCCCAGCACGCCGTCGTTCATCACCTCGTCGGTGCCCAGCAACGATTCGATGACGTTGCTGGTGTTGGTGAAATTCTGGCTGATCAAATTGTAGATCTGCCCGGTTTCCCAGTTCGTCACCGAGATGCCGCCCGCCACTCCCTCGACGAACAGGCCATTCATATGGTTGCCATAGAGCGTGCTTCCCGTCAGCGTTACGGACTCCGAATTTCTGAGTACGAAACCGGACGATTGCGGCTGCCAGGACGTATACCCGTTCACACCGTTGTTGCAGGAGGTGAGCCCGGTAATGCTCACGGGTCCATCGTTCTTTTCCACGAAGACGCCGTCGATCAGATTGTTGGCGGTGAAAAGATTGGAGGCCGTCACGTTCTCATTGTTCGTATCCCAGTGGATGCCGCTGGTTTCATTGAAATTGGCGGTGACGTTGGTGACCGTGTCTCCGTGTTCGGAAAAGAGATATGCTCCCGAGGCGCCCCATGCATAATAGGCGCCCTGCGCGCCGCGCCAGTTGTTGTAATCGAGGGTGTCATTCAAATACAGGGCGTTCTTCACATGATAATCGAAGATTCCGGAGCGCCCGTTGAAACTTGCCGTGGAATTCTGGATGGTGAAGTTTGTCGAGGGCGGATCGAAACGTATGCCGTCGGAGTTGTTCCACTCGAAAGTATCGTTATCCAGCAGGATGTTGCTTGAGGCGCCATGCACATAAAACGCATGGTCGGTCCTGCAGGAACTGGCGTCCACGAAGTTCATTCCGCGGAAGACGACGCCATTTTTGCCCCACATATTCACATCCTCGTTACGCGTCGATACTTCGATGGTCGTCGCGCTCATGTTCACGCTCGCTGGCGGATAGATATAGACCACACCATTGGTCTCATCCACAAAGAACATTCCGGGATACACAAGATCGTTCATGCTGAGCACCTGGGTCAGGCTGATGCCACCCGCGAAAATCATCTCGCGGCGGCGCACGATATCGGCTTCCTGCGGGGCCGGAGGCACGTCAGCGGCGCAGAGTCCCCAGTGGTTGGGCCATGCATTTGTATAGAGATTGGGATTGCTGCCATCCTGCTGCCAGCCCGTCCACACGTCGGCGCCGGTAACATAAACGGTGCCAGGCGTAGCCGCTTCGAAGGTGATGGGAATCGAAGTGTCCTTCACCGTGCCCGTCAGGGTGATGGTCTCGCGGTACGCGCCGGGATTGATAGTGACCTTTGTGCCGATACCCGCCTGATTGCTTTTCTCTGCCACGCCGACGGCCTTGGTAATGGTCTGAAACGGCGAGGCCTGCGTGCCAGGATTCGAATCCGATCCGTTAATGGAGTCCACCCAGAGGGATGCAGTCTCCAGCGTTTCATTCACGGTTGCTTGCGCATGAGCGGGAAGAGCTGCCACTGAGAGTGCCCAGATCGCAAGCACCATCCCCAGCACCGCCCCCCTGATCTGCACTCGTAAGGACCCATCGATTCCGCTGCTCCGCTTGCTATTTCCTCTGCTTGGCTGCACCGATGCTGGCACTGCATTCATAATTTTCATCTTTTCCCCTTGCCAGATCGCTGGCACGTTCTCTCGTGTTCTGTATTCCGTGTTCATATTGGCCGCCCTGGTGTGACCGCTTCCCCGCATCGAATGCGGGAAGCGGCTACAGACTGAGAGTAGGGAACTGCGGGGGTGCCAACTACTGGTCAAGGGGGCTGAAAAAGTACAGGGACGTGCGGGCGCGAAAAGTGACGCCTACCTGTCTGAAGGACCAGGAAAGTACAGGTGGCGAAAAGCTCTGAGGGGAAGCCGGGCAGGAGCGAAGAGGCGCCGGTCGGCGGAGCGGCACGGCGTGCGGAGGCAAACGGCCCTCCGCCGCGGCGAATCTCCTATTTTGAGGCAGGGTATTACAGCAATCGGGAAACGGCAGCCTGCGGGAGGAGTGGGGCGCGGCGGGAGCGCGCATCTGAAGGCGCTGCCATCCGCACCCCTTCCGGATTTCTAGAGAACGCTCTCGTTCCAGTTCTCCAGTGTCTCTCGCACCTTGCCGAGGAACTGGTGGGAAACCGCGCCATCCACGACGCGGTGATCGTAGCTCATGGTCACGTACACCATGGAACGGATGGCGATGGCGTCATTGATCACCACGGGACGCTTCTTGATGGTGCCAAGCCCGAAGATGGCCACATTGGGCTGGTTGATCACCGGAAGGCCCATCAGCCCTCCGAACGACCCCGGGTTGGTGATGGCGAACGTGCTCTCCGCCACTTCCTCGGGCTTCAGCTTTTTCGAGCGAGCCCGCTCCGCCAGGTCGTTTATGGATCGCGCAATGCCGAGGAAGTTCTTCTCTTCGGCGTTTTTGATTACGGGCACGATCAGGCCCCAATCGAGCGCCACGGCAATGCCGATATTCACGTCGCGGTGGTAGACGATGTTCGTGCCGTCCACCGATGAATTCACCGTGGGGAAGGCCCGCAGGGCCTCGACGCAGGCACGCACGAAAAAGGGCATAAAGGTCAGCTTCGTCCCGGTGGTGCGCTCGAATTCATCCTTGCTCTTCGCCCGCAATACGGCGATTCGCGTCATATCCACTTCATCGATGGAATACACATGCGGCGAAACGCGCTTGGAGACCACCATGTGTTCGGCGATCTTCTGCCGCATCACGCTCATTGGCTCCACGTCGTAATGCCCGAAATACAGGCGCTCGCGCGGCACAGCTGTCTCCAGCGAAGCATGCGCCGCGCCACCGCCCGCGGGCGGCGGAGGTGGAATGGCGGCCGGGCGCGCGGCGGGGGCGGGGGCTCCCGCGCCAGCCTGCTTCGAACCCATGGCCGCCTGTATGTCCTTCTTGCTGATTCGCCCTCCCGCGCCGGTCCCGGAGAGCTGCCTCAAATCAATCTCGTTCTCACGAGCCATCCGCCTCACCAGCGGCGAGCTGCGGATTTTTTCTTCGTTTCCGCTCGCAGGCGCCGCAGGCGGCTTCGTTGCCGCGGGAGCGGAAGCAGGCGCGGGCGGGGGAGCGGCTGCAGCCTTCGGCGCGGCCGCGGGAGCGGGAGCCTTGCTTGGCGCCGGCGCGGGAGCGCTGGCTGGCGCCGCCGCGCCGACGCCATCGGCGCTCTCAATCACGCCCACCACCGTCTGGATGGGCACTGTCTGCCCCTCCGCCACCTTGATCTCCTTCAGCACTCCTGCCGAGGGCGAGGGAATTTCCGCGTCCACTTTATCGGTGGAAATTTCGAAGAGTGGCTCGTCCCGCTCCACTTTATCGCCGGGCTTTTTCAGCCACTTCGTGATCGTGCCTTCAAAAATGCTTTCGCCCATCTGCGGCATGATGACTTCAACGGCCATTGGCTTCTCCTTGATTCCTGAGTCTTCGTCGTTCGTCCCTAATACTTGGCCAGCTTCCGGGCAGCGGAAATGATGTCCTGCCGATTGGGCAGAAAACGTTCTTCGAGCGGCGGCGAAAAAGGCACAGGCGTATCCTTTGCGGTCACGCGCAGGATTGGCCCATCCATATCTTCAAATGCTTCTTCGCACACCAGCGCGGCGATTTCCCCCGCAATGCCTCCCGTCCTGGTATCCTCGTGAACGATCAGCAGCTTGTTCGTCTTTCGGACCGAATCCAGGATGGTCTCGCGATCGAGCGGCAGCAGCGTCCGCAGGTCCACAACTTCCGCTTCGATACCTTCCTTTGCCAGCTCTTCGGCGGCCTCCACGGATGTGTGCATCATCGCGGCGTAGGAGAGGATGGTCAGGTCCGTGCCCGGGCGCCTCACAATCGCCTTCCCCAGCGGCACGGTGTACTCCTCCGCCGGCAGCTCTTCTTTAATTCTGCGGTAGAGATACTTGTGCTCGAAAAAGAGGACCGGATTGTTGTCGCGAATGGCGGATTTCATCAGCCCCTTCGCATCATACGGCGTGGCGGGATAGACCACCTTCAGGCCAGGCGTATGCACAAAGTACATCTCCGGATTCGCCGAATGAAATGGGCCGCCATGCACGCCACCGCCCGATGGACCACGCAACACCATGGGCACGGGCGCACCCCAGCGGTAATGCGACTTGGCCACAAAGTTGGTTACCTGATTGAAGCAGCAGGCGATGAAATCGATGAACTGCATTTCCGCCACCGGGCGCAGGCCCAGATAGCTCATCCCCACCGCGGCGCCTACCAGCCCCGTCTCGCTGATGGGTGTATCGATCACGCGCTCCCAGCCAAACCGTTCCAGCAGCCCTTCGGTCACCTTAAACGCGCCGCCATACACACCCACATCCTCGCCGATCATCACAACAGCCGGATCGCGCTCCATCTCCTCGAAGAGCGCCTGCCGGATTGCCTCGAGCATGGTGACTGCGGCCATCAGTTTTTCCCCTTCAGACGAGCCCTGGTCCTGCCCGCTTTGGCCCGCGCCCCATTCGATTTCGTGGCTCCGCCGCCATCGCCATTGGCCCGGGCGGGCGTTGCCGCCGCCAGCTTTGGCCCCGCAACCGCCATGGCCGGCGCCACCGCGGCGCCGTAATCGGTCACTTTCCATACCGCCTCGACACCCGATCTCGGCGGCATCACTTCCTCTTTCGGCCGTTTCCATTCCGCCTCGATGGTGTGGCAGCCATCACAGTAGACGCCCTGCTCCGCCAGCTCGGGGGGAGGAAAAGGTGAGTTCTCCGCGTACTCGAGGTCTTCCTTGATCTCGGCTTCAATCCGGGAAATAATTCCGGCCTGTTCCTTCGCGGTCCAGAGCTTATTGTCCGTCAAGTAGCGTTCGTAACGGGCGAGGGGGTCGCGGGCATTCCAGTATTCAAACATTTCTTTTGGTACGTAGTCCGCCCCGTCGTGCTGGGCGTGGCCGCGCATCCTCATGGTTTTCGCCTCGAGCAGCACCGGCCCCTGGCCCGCGCGGCAAAGTTCCACAGCCTCTTTCGAACTCTGGTAAACCGCCAGCACGTCGTTACCATCCACGCTCATGCTGGTAATGCCATACGCGCGGCCGCGTTCCGAAAGGTCGCGCAACGGCACTTGCCGGCCTACCGGCGTGGAATAGGCCCATTGATTGTTTTCAATCACGCAGACCATCGGGGCTTTCTGCACCGCGGCAAGATTGATTCCTTCATGGAAAGCTCCGGTGGAGGAGCCTCCATCGCCGATCCACGTCATGGCCACGATGTTCTGCCCCAGGTATCGGCCGGCCATCGCCACGCCGGTCATCACAGGAATCAAATCGCCCAGCATCGAGATGGGAGACACGACGTGGCGGACTTTCAAATCGCCGAAATGGCTGGTGCCATCTTTGCCGAGCGTCGGCGAAGTGTAGCGCGCCATATACTGGGTGAGGATGTCGCGAGGCTTGAAACCCTTCACCAGCAGCGCGCCCACATTGCGAATCATCGGCGCGATCCAATCGCGCTGCTCGAGCGCGAAGGCTGTGCCCACCGAAGTGGCTTCCTGGCCGAGGCTGAGGTAAAGGCCGCCAACCACTTTATTCTGCCGGAAGAGCTTCGCAAGCTGATCCTCGAGCATCCGGTTGAGCTTCATGTAGTAATAAAGCTCGAGCTGCTGCTCCCGCGTGAGCGTGAATTTCATTTCTTTGGTCCCCTTCCCCACTTCACACCGCGGCGTCCGCGAAAGGCGCGGGCTCTCCGGTGGCTTCCGTTTCCTCAAGCAAGCGCTCGAATTCTTCACCAGCCATCGTTTGAAAATCCACGCCGAGCGCAGCGCCCAGGTGCCCGGCAATCCTAGCGGCAACCTCTGGCACCGGAAGCGAGCGGCCGAGCAGGCGTTCGAGGGAGGTGGCGCGGTGTCCCCGGATGCCGCAGGGAACAATCAGATCGAAATAGCGAAGATCGGTGGTGACATTAAATGCAAAACCGTGCGAGCTCACCCAGCGGCTCAGGTGCACGCCGATCGCTCCCAATTTCTCTTCGCCGGATTCACCCTTCACCCAAATGCCAGGACGGCCCGCCACGCGCCACGCCTCGACGCCGAAATCGGCGCTGGCGCGAAGCATGGCTTCCTCAAGCTGGTGGACGTACCAGCGGGCATCGCGGCGGATGGCTCCGAGATCGATCACCGGATAGCCCACGGCCTGGCCCGGCCCGTGGTAGGTGACGTCGCCACCGCGATCGGTGGAGCGGAATTCGACGCCCATCTGCCGCAGGACGCTGGCGGAGGCCAGCAAATTCCCGGCATGCCCGTTGCGCCCCATGGTGATGACGTGAGGATGCTGGCATTCGAACAGGAGGTCGGGAACAGTTCCCAGCTTGCGAGCGGCGACGGCGCGGCGCTGGACATCGAGCGAGTCGGAATAGCTCCGCAGGCCAAGCTCGATGCGCCATCCCGGTTTTGAGGTATTCGCCATTTTCTCCTGTGCGGCCGCCCGTTTGCTCCGGCTCAGGCGTTGATTGCGATCCCGCGGACGGAATTGAATGCGTCGCCGAGAGCCTCCCAAACCGTTGGGTGCGCGTGGATCATGCCCATCATGTCGTCCACGGTGGCCTCGAGCTGCAAAGCCGTGACCGCCTCGGCAATAATTTCCGTGGCGAGAGGGCCGATGATGTGTACGCCCAGGATCTCGCCGTACTTTTCCTCGCTGACCACTTTTACGAATCCGCCATGGCTGCCCAGGATGGTGGCCTTGCTGTTGCCGAGGAAGGGGAACTTGCCGGTCTTGACGGCGTAGCCCGCTTCCCTGGCCTGGCGTTCGGTGAGGCCGACGGAAGCGACCTGCGGCTCGCAGTAGGTGGCGTTGGGGCACTTGCTCTTGTCAAAGGGCTGGACGGGCTTTCCGGCCATCTTACCGACGGCGCAAATGCCTTCCATCGAGCCGGCGTGAGCGAGTTGCGGCAGCCCGGCGACGATGTCGCCAACGGCGAAGAGGCCGGGCTCGTCGGTCTCCATATAAGGGCCGACGTGGAGGAAGCCGCGCTCGCGGCGGACTTTGGTTTTCTCGAGGCCGAGATTTTCGGTGAGCGGCATGCGGCCAACGGCGATGAGGACTTTTTCCGCGGCGAGGGTCTGCTTCTTTCCGCTTTTATCTGTGAAGGTGACCGTGGCGCCCTTGGAATCCTTCACGACGGATTCCACTTTCGAGCTGGTCTCGATATTGATGCCGCGCTTTTTGAAGGCTTTTTCAAGCTCGGCGGAAATTTCCTCGTCTTCGATGGGCGTGACGCGAGGGAGCATCTCCAGGACGGTGACGGCGGTGCCGAAGGTCTGGTAGATGGAGGCGAACTCCATGCCGACGGCGCCAGCGCCGACAATCACCAGCGTCCTGGGGATGGCGGGCAGAGTGAGCATCGAGCGGTTGGAGAGGATGGTCTGGTGATCAATCTCGACGCCGGGAAGGGTGCGGGCCTCGGAGCCGGTGGCGAGCATGATAAAGCGCGTTTCGATTTCGGTGATTTTGCCGTCGCTTTCGACGGAAACGCGGCCCGGGCCGGCGACGCGCCCCCAGCCCCGCATGGTCTCGACTTTATTTTTCCTGAAGAGGAGCTCGATGCCCTTGGCGTGCTTATTGACAATTTTATCTTTGCGCGCGAGAATGGCCGGCCAATCCACCTTGACTCCCTGGACCTCGAAGCCAAACTCCGCGGCATGCTGGAAATGATCGTACAGCTCGGCATGATAGAGCAGGACTTTGGTGGGGATGCAGCCGACGTGAAGGCAGGTGCCGCCGAGGAAACCATCCTTTTCGACGACAAGGGTTTTCAGGCCCCACTGGCCCGCGCGGATGGCGGCTACGTAGCCGCCGGGACCACTGCCGATGATCACCAGATCGTTTTTCGCCAAGCTGTTTCTCCTTTTTGCAAGCTCGAGGCACCGGCGGAAGCCCTATCCCCCCATGCCGGATGGAGCGGCGCGCCCAGCGCGGAAGGATTTCCGTGAACCCCTGACCAACAGATGCCGAGGCAACCGGGTGCGAAACCTGAATTTTATCAGCCGGTGACGGATGCCGCAACCCGCGAGCGGGCGCGGGGGAAAGGCCGGGCGAAAAAACAGGGATTTCGCGGCGGGCGGAAGGCATGAAGCACCCTCTGCGCCAGGAAAAATGGGAGGCTCCCGGGGAGCGAAATGATTGAAAAAGTGTGACGATCAGAGCGTCAACTTTTGTTGAAAACAAAGGGGTTAGGGGAAACTTTGATGGTATGCGTGTGACGATCAGAGAGGGCGCAAAATAGCGCCTCGGCGAGCGCCAGCGAACCCCTTACTCCCGGGGCGCGACCGGAATCAATTTTTTAAGAACGAATCACCCGCCACTCCGGACATCCCAGCGGACCCAGCACTGAAGGCCATGGACATCGTTTGCAGCAGGCTCGAGCCATGCGGCTTTTCGAGCGCCGCGCGAGGACTCGACTCCCGTCAGGCGGGAGGGCGAAAGCAAATGCCGCCAACAATATTATCTCATGGCGTGTCAAGTTTTCAGGGGAGTGGAAGGGGATGGAGCGAGGAGGGTGTTGCGCTGCGCAAAAGCGGCGCGAGGAGGCGACGCTGACGTATAATGCCGAGCCTCGGGGATGGCGAGGCGGGCTGGCTTCCCGATGTGGGTGCGCAGGAGCAGACCTGAAGAACTGAAGCCAAACACATCGCGAGGAGGAAGAACGTGGCGACGGAAGATTTGATGCGCGAGATGGACAATGCCGCAGCGGATGCCCACAAAGAATTGATTGAGCACCTGGATGAGTGGAATGCGCGCGCCGTGGCAGCGTGGTGGGCGAGGTGGTATCTGAAGGCGGGACACAAGAGGCTGGGGCGGCTGCTGGTGGGG
>VFSW01003802.1_pt1 | contig 22617 bp, 20 predicted proteins | sample 5358111 | NCBI WGS metagenome assembly VFSW01 (sample SAMN11554181, study PRJNA540505) | mine drainage metagenome | isolation source: sediment from site ElyBrook_90M | place: USA: Ely Copper Mine, Vershire, VT | collected 2017 | reverse complement strand
CTACCGGGCCGAGGCTGTGGACGCAGCCAGCCTGACCGACGAGGAGCGAGACCTGAGATCCCGGCAACGTCTGGACCTGGAGCAGATCGGGTTCCGGCGACGAGTGCGCTCCAACTTCCGCGGCCTCGCGCGGCAGGAGTATGCCGAGGACGACGAAAGCTGCTTCAGAGCCAGCGGCGATTCGGTCTTTGAGCTTGCGGCAATTGAAGACAGATTGGCGACCGCGCCGCCTGCTGTTGAAGAGCGGCGCAACGGAGAGTTGGAGATTTGGCTGCCGCCGGTGAAGGGCAAGGAGTATCTGGTCGCGGTTGATCCCGCAGGCGGCGGCAGCGAGGGCGACTACTCGGCGGCGCAGGTGCTGGAACTGGAGTCCGGGCTGCAGTGCGCGGAGTTCGCTGGCCACGTGGGCGGTCTGGAGCTGGCCAAACTGGTCACAGCGCTGGCGAGCGAGTACAACCAGGCATGGCTGGTGGTGGAACGCAACAACCACGGCAGCGGCGTGCTGGCGCTGGCGGAGACGGCGTGCGGCTACAGGCGAATCTACGGGCATGCAGGACAACCGGGATGGCTGACCACATCGGTGAGCAGGCCCGCTGTGCTGGGGCGGCTGGATGCGGCTCTGGTGGAGAAGTCCGAGCGTTTTATGAGCCGTAGGCTGCTGGGCGAGTGCCGCAGCTTTGTGCGATTGTCGGATGGCGGCACAGGAGCGCGCGCAGGAACACACGACGACCGCGTGATGGCGATGGCCATTGCATTAGGGGCGCGGGCGGAATTGCTGGAAGGCTGGCGGTGGCATGCGCGGCCGGCATGAAGAGGCGAATCCCTTTTCCTGTGGAAGGATTGCAGAGGATTCGAAGCGATGCGCTTAGAATTCGAATAAGGCTTTAGAAAAGGCGGGCAAACGGTTTGGCAGTTCTGGCAGTGCAGCATATCCGGAGGATGCGGGGCGGTGCACAGGGCCAGTTGATGCTGGGCGCGGATGGCCATGCCTACGTGGTGAAGTTCCAGAACAACCCCCAGCACATCCGCGTGCTGGCCAACGAGTTTCTGGCCTCCAGGCTGGCGGCTGCCGCGGGATTGACAGCGCCGGAAGTCGAGCTGATGGAAGTGTCAAGATGGCTGGTGGAGAACACGCCGGAACTGGAGATCGACCTCGGGCGAACGCGCGTACGATGCCAGCCGGGGTTGCAGTTCGGGTCGCGGTTTGTGGGTGGGCTGATGCCGGGGCAGGTGGTGGATTTTCTGCCTGAAGAACAGTTGGCCGAGGTGCGGAACATCGGCGAGTTTGCCGGCATTCTTGCGCTGGATAAGTGGACCGGCAACGCCAACGGCCGGCAGGCGGTGTTCACGCGCAAGCAGCGGGAGCGCCGGTATCGTGCGGTCTTCATTGACTACGGATATTGCTTTCATGCGGGCGATTGGAAGTTCGAAGATCTTCCCCTGCGCGGGGTTTACTACCGCAACGACGTGTATCGGGAGATTACCGGGTGGGAGTCGTTTGAGCCGTGGCTGACGCGGCTGGAGACGATGCCTGCTGAAACGGTGTGGGCCGCCGCGAACGAAGTTCCTCCCGAGTGGTATGGCGGCGACTTGGGCGAGATGGAAGCACTGGTGGAAAAGCTGCTGGCGCGCCGCAGCCGGATACGGGAATCGATTGTGGCATTCGGGAAGTCGGACCGCAAGCCATTTCCAAAATGGGGCGCGATCACAACAGAAATAGCGGAAGATGGTTGGAAGAGCACGCGGTGGGGGAATAGCATCGCGGGAAGAGTGATGTAACGCGAGAGGCCTGGCATGAAGAGCGAAAGCGGGCGACGGCCATGCGAGTTTCAACTGCTCCGGTATGTGCCGGATGCGGTGCGGAATGAGTATGTACATATCGGGGTGATCCTGCGTGAGCAGGGTAGTCGCGAACCGGCCGAAGTGCGTTTCACGCGCGATTGGCGCCGGGTGCGCTGTTTGGATCCCGACGCCGATACCGCGCTGCTGGAGGGGATGGAGAGCGAACTGCGCAGGCGCTTCCTTGAAGATCCCGACGGCAAACTGAAGCGGCTGTTGGATGAATCGCTTTCGCTGAATATCCAGATGACCGCGCCCAAAGCCTATCTGGCAGAGAGCCTTCCGGCAGGCATGGAAGAGCTGATGCGGCTATACGTTGATCCGCCCGCCAGGGAGCGCGCAGCGCGGTTGAGCGGGCGCGCAGCCATCCACGCGAAGATGCGGACGGAGTTCGAGCGGGCCGGCGTGTGGGACCTGTTGCGCAAGCGGATCGCGGCTTCAGAGTACACGCGGCCCGGTGATCCGCTGCGCATTGACCTTGCTTACCGGCCCAACGGAGTGATCCGCATGTTTCATGCGGTGAGCCTGGAGCCGGGCGTGGAGATGGCCAAGGTACTGGCCTTTTCCGCGGCGGGTCTGCGCGCCGGTGTGGAGCGGGTTGAGAAAGCCAGCCTTCAGTTGACCGCGGTGATTGAGCCCGCGGCAAAGATGGGAGCAACGGACGAGGAGCCCGACCGTCTTGCCATGTACCGTTTTGGCGTGGAGACGATGGAAGAGCACCAGATTCGCGTGCTCACGACATCGGACCTGGACCGCGTGGCAGAGACGGCTCGGCGTGAACTGAGAGTGTGAAATGCGGGTGCTTAGTTGCGTGTGGCCAGTTTCCACTGCTAACTCCTGAGCTATCGGCCACTTATTCCTCTCGAAACCCGCTTTTAAAGGTTTGCAGATAATTTCCAGCTTTTAAGGTAGGATCAATTCTGTTGAGTGACAATTTGATTGAGGTGATTGTCAGAGGGCATCTAACTTGTGATCTCTGATAATTGACCACTGATGATGAACAATGAACGGGGCACGGCTCTTCCAGGGGCTGTGCCTTTTTTATTTCCGGGATGGCGGAAAAAGGAAGGTGCGCGTGAAGGTAACAGAACAGTTGCGGGAGATCTGGCGGCAGGCGACCGGAGGTCCGGCGGACCGGAGAGCAGATGTACATGCCGCGGCGGAGGCAGAACGCAAGACCCTGGCGCTGCCCGCCGTCTTGAGCCCGGTTCAGTTTCCCGGGCGCCACTTGCCCAAGCCGACACCGATGAACCTGCGGCGGTTTGCGGAGACGCCGGTGGTGCGCCGTGCCATCAACGTGATCAAGGACCGCATAGCGGCCATGGATTGGCAGGTGCGCGTGCGGCGCGGCGTGCTGCCTGGGAGCCTTCCCGATGCAAAGCAGAAACTGCGGGCGCTGCGCCGGATGCTGGAAGAGCCCAACGCCGTTGACAGTTTTCGCACACTCATCGAACAGGTGAGCGAAGACGCGCTGACCGGCGGCTATGGGGCCATCGAGATGGAGCCCACGGGCGACGAGGAACGGCCCGCGATGCTGTGGCCGGTGGATGGCGCATCGATCCGCATCAACGCGCGATGGGACGGGCAGGAAGACTCGCCACGCTATGCGCAGGCGCTGCCGGGGCAACTCGAATCGAGCGCGGTGGAGTTACTCGACAATCAGTTGATGTACATCCGGATGAACCCGCGTAGCTTTACGCCGTTTGGCCTGGGGCCGCTGGAAGTAGCCTTCGAAACCGTCAATCAGTTTCTCAGCGCGCACAGGTTTGCGGGCAAGCTGGCGGCTAACTCAGTGGCGCAGTATGCGCTCTGGTTGAACGAGGCGACGCCCGTCCAGCATGACCGGTTAATTCGCTGGTGGCAGGACGAGATCGAGGGAACGGGGCGCGTGCCGCTCCTCTCGACCGAGCAGAAACCTGAGGTTTTGCGGTTCGCACAGGGCACAGACGCGGATCTTCGATTGGCGTGGCAGGAGTTTCTGATTCGCATGGTGGCCAACGCCTTTGGCCTGCCGCCGCTGCTGCTGGGGCTGGAGGGTGACGTGAATCGCTCCACCGCCGCAGAGCTGGCCGACGAGGCATTTCGCGGCGCGATTCTGCCGCTGGCGCAACTGCTCGCCGGGCACCTGACGCGCGACCTTTTTGCGAAGTGCATTGGCTGGCGCGAGTTTGAGTTTGTCTTCAACGATCTGAATGCGAGAGACGAGGAGACAGAACTGGCCGTGCAGGTGCAACTGCTGCAGGCCGGTGTATTAACGGTGGACGAGGTGCGGGCTATGCGGGGATTGGGGCCGCTGAACAAAGATGGAGCAGCAGTGCAACTGGCTGGTCAAGCTGCTGCGACGGATAAGTTGACCTAAGTCTAACCTGGCTGGCCTATAGGTTTGAGATAGACGGCTTGGTTGCGCAAGCAGATGGGCGGAGAGCGCATGCGATTGGAAGCAATGGCGGTAAAGATTCCCCACGTGGACGGGCACCCCAACCGGGTGCCGTTCGAGGGGATTTTGACGGTGGTGAATGCAGCCAGCGATAAGGCGCCGGCCGGCGCGCGCGGGCATCGGGTGATGTTGACGCGCGAGGCGGCGGAGAAGGCGCTGCCCTCGCTGCTAGGAATGGCGGTGGACTACAGGCCGGGCTGGGACGGCCATGATGCCCGGCGCAAGATCGGGCTGTTGACCGAGGCGGATATCGTCGGGCGTCGCCTCGTGGTGCGCGGCTACCTGTACGCGCGGGATTTTCCCGAGGTCGCCACGGCCATCCAGGCACAGGCGCCCGAGGCAATGGGGATGAGTTACGAATTGGCCGACGCTCGGGTTGAAGATATGCGGGCAGAGATATGGAAGCTGACCCGCGTGACTTTTACAGGAGCGGCAATCCTGCTAAGAGAGAAGGCGGCCTATCGTGCAACGAGTTTTCGGATGGCAAGCTAGCGCCTGTTCACCCTACTGAGGCCATTCACCCCAGTAGTCTGAACAGGCCCCAGTGCACGAACCACTTGGCAGAACGTCCTGCACAAGTTAGCAAATTAGCTCCGCGATGCGGGGCTTTTTTTGTTGACATGTTAGCGCGTCCTGCGCACGACATTCACAGAAAACAGGAAAGGAATGAAATGGAAACGGTAGAGAAGGAGATAGCGGAGCGGCTGGAAGCCGCTACGGCCCTGCTGGAGCGGACCCTGAACTGGCTGGAAGAGCGTCAGAGCGCCGGTGAAGTGGAGCGCATTTCCGCCACGGTTGAATCCGGAAGGCGCGAAGCGGAACTGGCTGAAAGGCTTGCCGCTGCTGAGCGGGAGCTGACCGACCTGAAGGCTGCGGCCGCGCAAACCGTATTGAACCCTCAGCGCAAAACAGTGCCTGCGGCCACATCGGAGATGCTGGCCAAGCACGGTATCGGAGAGGGCCCGGTGGATGTGCGCACCCTGGATGCCGCTCTTGCGGGACTGAGCCTGGAACAGCGCATCGCGGTAAAGAGTCAACTGCTGCGAGCCGGAGCGATCGCCTGAATTCGGCTTCCAGCTATTAGCTTTCAGCTTCTGGCTAAGAGCGAAAAGTGGCGGCATGTGGCAGCAGAAGCGCACTGAGATGATAAGTAACTCAGGTGCGCTTCTGCTGCAGTGATGCAAACCAAGCTAGCGGCTAACGGCTTGAGGCTGATAGCTCGTAGCACAGCAATGACTGGCCCCTTGGAGGGGCGGAAAGAGCCTATGAACGCAACCTTTGCAGACATTCATGCAGCAGCAGATTTCATCGGACCGGGCGCACTTGAAGTTCCGCTGTACCAGACCGAGATCTTCGATATCTGCCGCCGCTCGAGCCCCTTTGGGCAGCGCATCAAACAGGTTCCTGCGACCGGTCATCCGTCGCGATTCTTCGAGGAGACGGCCATTCCCAATCCCGGTACAGCCGGCTTTGTGAATCCGCGCAGCATTGTCGCGCCGGTTGTGAGCCCCACGCGTGTGGAGCGGAGCGTGCCCTTGAAGGCAATCGTTTCGCAGATCAACTACAACCTGTTCGATATCGAACTGGGCAATCAGCAACAGCAGTTCGCCTATCTCCAGGCCAAGGATCTGGTGGACACGGTGAGCGGCGTGATGGTGGCACACGACGTGGCCTTGTGGAACGGCAATGACACCAGCCTCAGTTCGCCGACCACCACTCAGTACTTCGGTACAGCGGCGCAGATTGCGGCTGGCGGCAATACAGTTACCATCGGCACATCGGCCTCGATTGTGGACGGCCTGAAGTCGGCGGTGGCTCAAATGGTGGCCAACAACGGCTACTCCGTGCGGCCCACAGCCATCTATGCCAACCCCGTGCTGCTTGACCTGATCGACCGCGAAATGAAGACCGAGTTCAACGTGGTGCTGAACTCCGATCAGATCACGGGCGGCTTCAGAGTGAAGATGCTGTCAACGCAGGCGGGCGATCTGCCCCTCATCCCCGACTGGAGCCTGAGTTACACAGGCACACCCGGATCGGGCTCGGCCGTTTTGCCCGCTTACATCGTGACAGAGGATCTGATCGAGTATCACTGGCTCGGCGATCCGACGCCGCGTATCTTCCAGCTTGGCTTGCCCGGTTCCCTCGCTTACCAGTACGTCGCCGTTAAGTTTGGCGCCGTGGTAGTCAAGGGAGCCAACTATGCGCACTACCAGGTGCTCGTAGACCGGTAAGTCGTTGAGCTGGTAACTCAACACGCTTAGAGGCTCTGCGATGCGGAGCCTCTAAGTGCGAATCATTAGCTCTCGCATTCGTAACAGGACTGAAGCGAGGCTGCCAGGTAGTGAAGTTCACTGTTTCACTGAGATAGAACGAGGGAAGGGTGAGGTATGGCATATCTGCAGCCAGCGGACTACCCAAATTATGGATTACCGGCTGGAACGACGGCGGACTGGGTTACAGCCGCCACGGCATTGATCAACAACTACTGCAGGCGGCCGGACCTGAACGTGATTCAGTATACTGAGCGGCTTCGGTTGACAAGTGGGTCACAGACTGTGCGGCTGAGTTATCTGCCCCTTGCACCTTTAGGCACAGCTACCACGCCGCTGGTAAGCATCCAGGGACGGTACGCGAAGCCGCGGCGGGGAGAGATCCCCAACGAGCCGCTACAAGAAATCGCATGGGCATTCTCGCTGCCTGGACAATGGACAGCGATCGATCCAAACTTGGTCGACTTTGACTCCACTACCGGAGAACTTACACTTCCCTGGAACGTGCTGGGGCTGCCGTACAACGAAGTGTCGGTGACTTATACAGCGGGGCTGACGACCATTGGTGACGACGTGAAGACAGCGTGTGCGCAGATCGTTCGCAATGCACAGTCTACGCCGGCGTTGAACGCCAGCAGGACCAAGATCGACACAATGTGGATGCAGTACTTCTCAAGTTCGCTGGTGGACGAGACGGTGCAGACCTGGCTGCGTCCCTATGTGGCGAACAGGCTGGGGTGAGCGATGAGTGATACGGCGCCGCGGAACCCTGTGGGAGCGCCACAGATGCTGGCCGATGCACTGCTGCGTAGTGTGGCAGGAACGACGGCCCTGCTGCGAGTGACGGGCACAAATACAACCACCAGCCAGTCTGAGGTAGGCCTGGTGGCCACGACCTTTGCTGAAGTGGTGGTGAGCCCCGTTGTGATGCGTAAGTTGCGACCAACGTGGAAGGCGGATGGCGAGTCGCAGTGGGAACTGCTGCTGTCTGCTACCGGGGTGGAGCAGCAGGTAACTGCGCTTGACTTTGTGTCTGCCCAGGCCCTCTTTGCCATGACGTTGGCAGTTACCGTCGCAGGACAGGACTATCTGATCGAATCGGTTGCCTCCAATGAGGCGTTCGGCCAGGTGTATCTATACAGGTTGTTATTACGCGAAGCACGGCAACAGGCGGTATAGCTCCTGCGAGTTAGGGATCGAAGCATTCCGCGCCTGCTGAACCCGACACACGCGTTCTGCGCGGGTATCTCATAACTGCCTCGTGCGGGCGCGGTTACTCCGACGCGAGCGCATCAACTTGGCGCTGGAAGAGAAATGCACTAGGAGCTCAACTTTATGCAAAATGCAAAAGATTCGTTCTATATGGCGCTGCGCACTCGGCTGGCGGCGGTCAATCCTGACCGCACCATTCTGCTGCGTGGCGCGGTGCGTCCAGGGATTCTGGTAGAGGAAGCGGAGGCGCCTTTCAGTCAACTGCCAAATGATGTGTTCGTCCTGCGTTGGCTTGGCCTGGGCGTTGATGTGGATCTTGCCTCTACGATGGCCGCCGAGGAATGCGAAATCATTTACCAGACATGCGGGACACAAAGCTTCGGGGGGCTTGATCGCGGCCGCGCACTAAGTGCGATGGATGAGGAGTTAGTGACGATGCTGCAGCCGTTCTATACCCCCAAGCTCAATTACACGGTGCAGCCGCCGGCAGCATTGCTGACGCAGGTATTTTGGGATGAACCTGGATTTACTCCGATCGTGGTTCAGAGAGACCGGTTAAGCAGATCGGCCAAGGTGATGGTTTACAGCTATCAGGAGCAGGGGGAATAAATGAGTGCAAATTGGTTTTCGGCTCCTGCTCCGGTGGCGCGGCGAGTCCGCGCGTATTTTGCGCCGGTGAACAGGACAGCACAGACGCCGGTGCTCTTTGATCCCGCTGAACAGGGCAGCTTCAACCTTGACGCGCCTCCCGCTCCGTGGATCGACTTGGGATGGATTCAGGGGTTTATGCGCAAGACTGGAAGCAAAACAGCGCCAGTGCTGACGGGCATTCCTGCCGCAGCGCTGGAGCAGGTTCGCGAGTCAGTCGAGGCGCAAGTGAGCTTCGAGTTTCTTAGTTGGACAAAACTGACCATGGCATTGGCCACGGGTTCGCAGCACATGAATCTGCTGGCACCGGCGAGCGGGGCCGCGTTGGCTGCGGATGGAGCGCAGGCGGCCGCAGCAGCCAACGTGCAAAGTGGGTCGACAGCTTCAAGCCTGTTGCTAGCCGCTGCGGATGCGGCAAAGTTCATCTCGGGTTCGATCATCGCGGTCGATGCCGACTACACCGGGCAGACTGGCTTTGTTGGGTCGCCGGTTGCAGGCGCGTATGTGCGGCTGGCGCCGACAGATGTGGACTATATCCGGCGCGTAACATTCAACGTCGCATTGGTGTCTCAGGCAACTTCCACGGGACTTACTCTGGCAACTCCATTACCTGGAGGTGCGCCACCCGCGGGCGCCAAGGTGCAGGCGGTAACTGGATTTGTAGACCGCGAGGGCGGAAGTTTCTATCAGGAATGGTCGGCGCTGTTTGTTATGCAGGGGGGTCAAGGAGAACGCATCTGTTTCCATTATCCCCGGTTGCAGTCCATGGCAGGAGCAGAGGAGCAGGCTATCCCGCTTGATAGCAAGCATAAGGGAGGGCAAGAACGCGTGTTGCTCAAGGGGCAGTTTCTGGCGTTGCCGGTAACTGACCCGTTGGATGGGGAACGAGTGCTGTGTTACCGGAGCTTTCTGCCCGCAGCCAACGCGTTGGTGTAGGCGTTCATGCATGCAAGCGGGCGCTCTTCTATACCTGCGTGAAAGCCTCATGCCATGAGGTGCTACCGGGCTGCAGGCGCCTAAGTGAATCCATGTGCCAAAAAGAGATAGAGAGCCACAATGAAGATTGCGATTCAGGGCCAGGACTACACAGCAGGGCTCGATGCAGCGCACCCGTTGACGATTGAGCGCCAGTTGAACGAGCCCTCAGTATGTCAGTTATGGTTAAGTCTACCCGCCAACAATAGTCTGGCGATGCCCACACGCAACCAGTCTGTGGTGGTGTCAGGCGATGATGGAACCTACTACTTTACGGGATATATTGCAGTAAGTCCGCTTCCGGAATACGCCGGGCTGGGCGTGGAAGGGCCGCGCTATAGGATTGCAGTCCAGGCAGTAAGTGACGAACTGTTGCTGGATCAGTTATTGTCGGCGCCCAGTAAAGGCGCTACCGGGGAGACGGCCGGGGCGTTGATGACGTCGCTGGTGACCCGAACTGGATCGACAAGCATCTCGACTCAAACGCTCACATTAAATGCAGCGGTAAGCAACTTTGTCCCGGAGGCCGGCGCATCGTGGAGCAAGAGTGCGGGGCAAGTGGCCAACCAGGCGCGGGCCGCATATCGCGCAGTGAACGGGGCGCTGGCGCTCTCATCCGTACCAGGCTCGGTGCACTCGCTCAATGAGACGGACGGCAGCCTGAACCTCGCGAATCTGACGCTGGCAGGCGGCACAAAGCGCGCTTTGGCAAACGATGTTACCGTCTGCGGCGAGCATGAGCCGGTTGCCTATGTAACTGAATATCTTCTTGGCGATGGCGTAACGACACAATTCTATCTGGCCGCTGATCCATTCTTCCCGCCGTCTTCTAAGTCGATCATCATTCACGAACTGTTCAATGAGACGGAGATCGATCAGCGTGTCTGGAGCAATGCAGGTGGATATGGCTATCTTTCGCTGGGCGCGGGTGGATTGGCAATGCAGGGCGGCAACGGAATCGATGGAGACACGCTGCTGACATGGCGTGACCAGGTGGAGATGGGCGGCACCCTTCTGCTGGAGGCCGTCGGGGTAACTCTTTCTACCGGGAGCACGGGCGTGCTTGCTGGATTCTTTGTCGGCATGGAGACGCAGGCGGCCTGCACCGCTGGCTTTCAGGTAACTTCACAACAGGGAACCGGGGCTGTGATGCTGCAGCCGATTGTTCAGGGAACACCGACGGGGACGACCTATGCGGTGAACACGGCCAACCAATATACGCTCCGCGTCAGAGTGCATTGCCCTGAAGACGAACGAGCCTTAGCGATCTATCGTGCTTACGGAGATAACGGTGCGGTAACTTATGGAGGGCAGTGGAACCTGGCTCCGGCAAAGCTTCTGTTTGAGATACAGGAGTATGTGAATGGCGTGGCCGGGATGCCTGTAACTCTCTACGATGGTGCGATTGCAAGCCTTCCGGGCGCATGTATGGTTGTCGCCGCCAGCAGTATCAACCTGGTCGGCTCCATGCGCGCGCTGAATCTGATGAATCTTGGATCGGGATGGGTGGTCAGCACGCCGGCCAACGGAACCGCCTACACCCGGCGCGTGGGCACGACGGCAGAGGCGGCGGAGTGTCATTTGGAGAGTTCCGGCAAGCTCGTGTTTTATACGGGGTTTGCGCCATTGGCTGGCGAGCAGATCGCCGTGAGTTATCGCACGGTGGGCAGAGCGGTGGGGCGTGCGGTGAATACCGCCAGCCAGCAGGCGTTGGCTCAAGCGGGTCTGCCGGCCGTGTCTGCGTGGATCGGCTCTGTCACGGGTCCGGCGGCGCGTAGCTCCCAGGACTGCCGCAATGCAGCTTTGGTGATGGAGCAGGCGGCGGCCTGCGTGAGTGCGTTGTGTAGCGGAACGTACAAGGGGACCAGCGTTAGCCTGGCTACCGATGTGTGGCCCGGAGATGCGCTGCTGCTGAATGCGCCTTCGGCGAATCTGAATGCTCAAGTGGTCGTACGAAACGTCAAGATGAGTTATCGGGCAAGTTATCCAGACCTTGTGGAATATGCCATTACGTTTGCCAATGACTGGGCTGATGATCTGGCCATCAAGACCAGCGGAACGGTGCCTGCCGACACATGGTTGCCCGCGCCAGTGGCTCCAACTGTTCTTACCAATCTAAGTGCGCTCACAGTAACTGCGCTGAGCGGAAGCACAGTTACCATCAACACTGGCGTGACGGCTCCAACTGGCGGCGGGTTTGAGATACGACGGCGGGATTTCGCGTTCATGCCGGGCGAGGATCCCGATCTGGTAATGCGCGGGTCGCAGTCGAGCATGACGTTTACTCGCACGTCCGCCAGCGACCGGTATTACATCAGAATGTACGACGGCGCGACGCCGCCGAATTACTCGGAGTTTTCCGCGGCGTTGTTCATCAATTTGCCGCTCGGCTCGTAAGCAGTTATTTCCCGGTGAAGTTAGAAACGGATGGAGTCCGGCGGATGCGAATGATGAATGAATTTGAAGCTCAAGTGCTGAGCGACTTATGCGTGTTGAAGACGCAAATGACCGGCCTGATGGGCGACGGCAGTGGGGGCCGTCTGGCGGAACTGGAGCGGCGCATGGACCGGCACGAGCAGAACTGGCAGCGCGCCAAGGGCTTTCTTACGGCGGTCAGTGTGGTGTTCGCGGTGATTGAAGTGGCCGTTGAGGCCTGGCATCGGCATTGAGTTTCGGCGGCTGAGAATAGCGACCTGCAAGGCCGCGGGCGGCTTCAATTCACACGGCCGAGGCTCGTATAATCAGGCCCATGAGCGATCAGCCGTTAGTTGGCGTGGTGATGGGCAGCAAGAGCGATTACGAGGTGCTCTCCGCGGCCGTGGAGATTCTGCGCACACTCGAAATTCCCCATGAGGCGCGGGTGGTGAGCGCGCATCGCACGCCGGACTGGCTCTTCAAGTACGCTGAGACGGAGCGGGCGCGCGGGCTGAGGGTGATCATCGCCGGAGCCGGCGGCGCGGCTCATTTGCCGGGCATGCTGGCCGCCAAGACGCTGGTTCCCGTGCTGGGCGTGCCGGTGGCGGCCACGCAATTGAACGGCATGGATTCGCTGCTGTCGATCGTGCAAATGCCGAAGGGCGTTCCCGTGGGCACGCTGGCCATCGGCAAGCCTGGAGCGGCCAACGCCGCGCTGCTGGCTGCTGAGATACTGGCCGCGACCGATGCAGCACTCTACGAACGGCTGGCCGCATGGCGGGCCGCGCGCACGCAGGAAGTGCTGGAGCAGGAGCTGCCCGCGTGAGCGCCGTTCACGATCCTTCACAACAGGAGAAGTCTTCCATCGTTCGCCCCGGCGGGTTGCTGGCGATTCTGGGCGGCGGACAGTTGGGCCGCATGACGGCCATGGCCGCGCGCACCATGGGCTATCGCGTGCGCGTGATGGACCCCGAGCCGGCTTGTCCGGCCAGCTTTGTGGTGGACGAGACCATCGTGGGCCGCTGGGACGATGTGGCTGCTGCACGGCGGCTGGCGGCGGGCGCGGACGCCGTGACCCTGGAGATCGAGCAGATTGGCGTGGACGCTCTCTCTGAGGTGGCGCGGCTGGCGCCGTTGCGGCCCGGCGTCGAGCCGATTCGCATCATCCAGGACAAGACCCTGCAAAAGACATGGCTCGCCGATGCGGGCTTTCCCGTCGGTGCGTTTCGCGTGGTTCGCAGCGAAGCGGATTTGCAGGAGGCCGTGCGTGCGCTGGGTGGGCGCGTGTTTCTGAAGATCGGCCGAGGCGGTTACGACGGCCGTGGGCAGGCGCGGATAGGCCCCATTGCTCAGACTGATGCGCCCGCTACGGAAGAGTCTGTAGCGGCCGCGTGGCAGAGCATCGGCGCGCGCCCCGCCGTCGCCGAGCAGGCTCTCGACCTGGAGTGCGAGATCAGCGTGATGGCCGCGCGCAATCCATCGGGCGAGGTGAGCAGTTATCCGGCGGCCCGCAATCATCACGAGAATCAGATATTGGAATGGAGTGTGCTGCCGGCCGGTGTCTCCGCGGAGCTTGAGTCGCGCGCTGAGGCGTTGGCCTCGGCGATTATTGCCAAGCTGGGCATCGAGGGCCTGCTCTGCGTGGAGGTGTTTGTCACGCGCCAGGGCGAGTTGCTGGTGAACGAGCTTGCGCCACGCCCGCACAACAGCTATCACCAGAGCGAGCGCGGCTGCGTCACGAGCCAGTTTGAGCAGCTTGTGCGCACAACGTGCAACCTGCCTCTGGGCGACACATCGCTGATTACTCCGGCAGCTATTGTGAACTTACTCGGCGATCTATGGCTGAAGGCAGAGCCGGACTTTGCCGCGGCGCTCGCCGTGCCCGGAGTGCGTCTCCACTTATACGAGAAACACACTCCGCGCGCGGGCAGAAAGATGGGTCACTTATCAGCGACAGGCACTACCGCGGAAGAAGCATTGGAGCGCGTGCTAGGCGCCAAAAAACTGCTTTAATTGGCTGCCTGACCCTTTTCCCAGCGCTTGGGCCGGCGGTTGGCCTGCAAAATCTTTTTGCGCAGCCGTAGTGACTTGGGCGTAACTTCAACCATCTCATCTTCGGCGATAAATTCAATAGCCTGTTCCAGGTTCAGAGTCTTTACCGGCACCAGCCGGATGGCCTCATCCGCGCTGGACGCGCGCATATTGGTCATCTTCTTTTCGCGGACCACGTTCACGTCCAGGTCGTTGTCACGCGAGTGCTCGCCGACGATCATGCCCTCATAGACTTCAACGCCCGGTCCAACAAACAAGATCCCGCGCTCCTGCAAGCCGTTCAGCGAATAGGTCGTCGTCTGTCCCTGGCGATCAGCAATCAGCGCGCCGGTCGGCCGCTGCGGAATCTCGCCCTGGTAGGGGATGTAGCCGTCGAACAGGGCATTCATCACAATGGTTCCACGCGTCTCGGTCAGCATCTCACTGCGCAGCCCGATCAGTCCGCGGCTGGGCACGCGAAACTCCATGCGCACGCGGCCTGAACCATGATTGTGCATCTTGGTCATCTCGCCTTTGCGCGGCCCCAGCTTTTCAATCACCACGCCGGTGTGCACTTCGGGCACGTCGATGGTCAGGTGCTCCACCGGCTCCATGCGCACGCCGTCCACTACTTTGGTCACGATCTCCGGCCGCCCGGCCATCAACTCAAAGCTTTCGCGGCGCATCATCTCGATAAGAATCGCGAGCTGCAATTCGCCGCGGCCCAGCACCTTGAAGCTGTCCGGCGAGCCGGTGTCTTCCACGCGAATTGAAACGTTGGTCAGCAGTTCCTTTTCCAGGCGCTCGCGCAGGTTGCGGCTGGTCACATACTGGCCTTCGCGCCCTGCAAACGGCGAATTGTTCACGCTGAATTGAATCGCGATTGTTGGCTCGTCAATGATGATCAGCGGCAGCGGATCGGGGTTCTCAACGCTGGTGATGGTCTCGCCGATGGTGATGCCTTCCACGCCGGCCACGGCTACGATGTCGCCCATGGTGGTCTCGGTCGTCTCAGTGCGCTTGAGGCCGCTGAAGGTGAACAGCTTGGTAATGCGCGTCTTTTGCAGGCTGCCGTCGCGCTTTGAGATGGTTACATCGTCGCCTGCGTGCAGCGTTCCCTGGAAGACGCGGCAGATGGCGATGCGGCCGAAATATTCCGAGTAGTCGAGATTGGTGACAAGAATCTGCAGCGTGCCGTCGGGGTCTCCCGTGGCCGGCGGAATCGTCGACACAATGGTCTCGAACAGCGGTTGCAGGTCTACCCCCGGAGTGGCCATATCGGTGGTCGCCGTGCCCGCCTTGGCCACCGCGTAGAGTACTGGAAAATCCAGTTGCGACTCGTCCGCATCCAGGTCGATGAACAGATCGTAAATTTCGTTCAGCACTTCCTGCGCCCGCGCGTCGGGGCGATCAATCTTGTTGATCACCACAATGGGCTTCAGTTTGGCTTCCAGCGCCTTGGCCAGCACGTAGCGCGTCTGCGGCAGCGGACCCTCGGCCGCGTCCACCAGCAGCATCACGCCGTCCACCATCTTCAATGCGCGTTCCACTTCGCCGCCAAAGTCGGCGTGCCCCGGCGTATCTACAATGTTGATTTTGCCGCCGGCAAAATTGATGGCCGTGTTTTTGGCCAGGATGGTGATGCCCCGCTCCCGCTCCAGGTCATTCGAGTCCATCACCCGCTCTGCCACTTGTTCATTGGCGCGGAACGTGCCCGACTGCCGCAGCATGGCGTCTACAAGGGTTGTCTTGCCGTGGTCAACATGGGCAATGATGGCGATATTGCGTATCGTCTGGGTCACAGGTGCGGATTTCCTTCTCTCGGGTTCGGCTGTTCGTGCCGTCAGGTTGGGGGATCACAATACGGTAAATCACCGCACATCGCGGCAATTTCTATTCTATCAGCAAGGCATTGCGCAGGCCGGACGGCCGTGTTTTTCAGCTCGTGGGATGATGGTTTACACTTTCGCCCAAATGCGAATTGCCGTTCACAGCCGCGTAAACCCCTCGGATCGCCCGCTTCTTGCCCGCCTCACCCGCATTTTTTCTGTCTCCATCGTTGCCGGAGTGTTCGCTTTGCCGCTGGTTTTTGCGGCGCAGGCTGCACCGGTGCAGGCCAGGGCCAAGCACCTGCTCATCTACTCCATTGACGTGGAAGGCGGCCAGTCCACGCTGCTGGTGGCTCCCTCCGGCGGGTCGCTGCTGGTGGACACAGGCTGGCCCGGCAACAACGACCGCGACGCCATGCGCATTGAGCAGGCGATGCACGACGCCGGCATCACCAAAATCGACCGCGTGCTCATCACCCACTTCCATGTTGACCACGTGGGCGGCGTGCCCAATCTGGTCAAGCGCGTTCAGGTCGGCGAATTCCTCGACCACGGCGTGAACCGCGAAGACTCCGACATTACGCGCCACGACTTCGCTGCGTATCTCAAGGCCATTCAGGGCAAGCCGCGGCGCATCGTTCATCCCGGCGACACCATCAGCATTCCCGGCCTCAGCATCGTCGTGGTGGCCGCTGACGGCGAGCACATCGCCGCGGTTCCCGGCATCAAGCCCGCGCCCAACTCCTATTGCGCCACCGAGCGCAAGTGGGAGACGGACGACAGCGAGAATGCGCGCTCCGTCGGCTTCCTCCTCAAGTTCGGCAAGTTCCGCTTTCTCGACCTCGGCGACCTCACCGGAGCCAAAGAGGTTGCGCTCGTATGCCCGGCCAACCCCCTTGGAACGGTGGACCTGTATCTCGTGACGCATCACGGCATGAACCTGTCGAACTCGCGCGCCATCGTGGATGCGATTCACCCCCGCGTGGCGATCATGAACAACGGCGCACACAAGGGGGGCAGCCCTGAAGCGTGGCAGACCGTGCACGAGAGCCCCGGCCTCGAAGACCTCTACATGCTGCACACCGCTGAAGGCTCTGACGCGGCGCACAACAGCTCCGAGACCCTTATTGCCAACCCCAGAGGAGACGGCGATGGAGCGCACTTCAAGGTGGTCGCATCCGCTGACGGCAGCTTCTCCGTCACCAACACCCGCACCGGCCAGACGAAAGAATACCCGGCCAGGTAAAGAGAGTAGTGTTTTGTCGAGGAGATACGGATGTCTTTATCGCGACGGGAATTTATGGCCGGAATGGGAGCGGCGGGCGCTTTGACGGCCCTGCCAGGCGCAGCGCTCGCAAGCTGCCCTTCCGGGTGGCTGTCATCAACGACGAAATCTCGCAGGACTTTGACCACGCCTGCTATGTGGCTGCGCATGACTTTGGTTTGCAGTGGATCGAGCTGCGTGGCATGTGGAACAAGAACATCACCGAGCTCGACGCGGCTGAAGTGACGCGGTCGCGCGCAATTCTGAAGAAATACAATCTGCGCGTGACAGACATTGCCAGCCCTCTCTTCAAGGTGGACTGGCCCGGCGCGCCGCTCTCAAAGGAGAGCCCTCGCCACGACCAGTTCGGCGCCAACTTCGATTTCAAGCAGCAGGACGTGGTGCTGGAGCGCTCCATCGATCTGGCCAAGACATTTGAAACCGACCGCGTGCGCTGCTTCGACTTCTGGCGGCTTGAAGACCAGAAGCCCTATCGCGAGGCCATCAACCGCAAGCTCAGCGAGGCGGCCCGCACCTGCGCCAAGCACAACCTGATCCTGCTGCTTGAAAACGAAATGGCCTGCAACACGGCCACCGGCGAAGAGGCCGTCGCCACGCTCAAGGCCGTGCCTGAGACGAACTTCATGCTCAACTGGGACCCCGGCAACGCGGCGACATTTGCCGGCAGCCAGCCCTATCCCAACGAGTACAAGCTGCTGCCCAAGCACCGCATTGGCCACTGCCATGCCAAGAATGTGGTTCGCAAGCCGGGCGGCAAATGGGAGTGGGCGCCGGTGGGTACGGGCGTGGTGGATTGGGCGGCGCAGTTGCACGCTCTGATGCAGGACGGCTACCACTATGCCGTGAGCCTTGAGACGCATTGGCGCGGCGGCGGAACCCCCGAAGCCTCCACCCGCATCAGCATGAAGGGCTTGAAAGATGCGCTGGCCAAGGCGGGGACGGGCTGCTGAGGGCGGTGTTTCAAGGGTTGGATGAGTGCTTTCCCAGGTCAAAAGCGAGACCTGGGGCACCCGGCTACCAGCCTTGATCTACGAGATGGGCCTGTCAGCCGCCTTATAGCCGCTACGCCTTCCGCGTCTTCAAATACAGTTCTTCCAGCGCATCGCAGGCTGTTTTTACGCCGTCTTCGCGGCTCAACTGCTGGGCCGCGCTCTCGGCGTGCTGCGCAAAACCCGGCTCGGCCAGCATCGCCTTCAGCGTGCGCGCCACCAGCAGCGGGGTGTAGTCGGCCTTCTGGATCACCCGCGCCACATTCAGCCGCCGCATGCGCCGTGCGTTGTCCGGCTGGTCGTGCGAGTAGGGCATGATGAGCATCGGACGGCCCGCGCGCAAACACTGGGCTGTCGTCCCCACGCCGCCCTGGTGCACCACCAGCGCCGCCCGCGAAAACAGCGCGGAGTAAGGCATACTCGGCCACGCAGATTGAGTTCGGCAGCTCCTGCTGCGGCCGGTTGCGCGGGTCCGTCCCGATCAGCAGCACCGCGCGAATCCCCAGCTCGACGGCGGCCTGGGCTGAAACCTCGTAGAAATCTCCCGCGGCCAGCACCGCCGCCGAGCCCAGCGTAAACACCACCGGCGGCGGCTCGGCGGCCACAAACTCCCGCAGATGCGGCGGCAGCGCGGCGTTGCCCGCGTCCGCATCGTAAAAGCAGAAGCCCGTGATGAGCGTGTTCTGCGGCCAGTCCTTCTGCTCCTCACCCAGCACGCGAGAAAACATCGCCAGCACCAGGTGCGGCGAGTGCTTGGCGTCAAACAGCGGATTCGCGCCCCGCGGCAATCCCAGCTCATGGCGCAGGTCGTAGATGGGCTGCGGCCACTTGCGGCTCGCGAACCGCGCCAGCCGCTTGATGACGCGCCCAAAGCCGGGCACGGCCTTGTCGGCGCGCGCCAGGCGCGGATACGGCGGCAGCACCGGCGGATCGAACGCTGAAAAAAACGAGAGCGGCGCCAGCACGTAGCTGGCCCACTTGATTCCCGTCACCTCGGCCACCAGCGGCCCGGCATAGTTCAACTCGCCCAGCAGCAGCAGGTCGGCGCGCGCGGGCCTGGTGGCAGCGTCCAGCAGGTCGTCGTAGGTCTGGCGCAGCGCGGGGAAAAGAAAATTGCGCAGCCCGTGCTCGGTGCCGTGCTTGATGTCGTAGACCATCTCCACGAGGATGCTGTTGGTGGGGTCGATGTCCGGGCGCACAGCGTGGAATTCGAGGCCGAGCGGCGCGATCTTCGGCTGGTAAACGGCGGGCAGCGCCATCACCGGCAGGTGTCCCCGCCGCCTGAGTTCAAGCGCGATGGCAATCAGCGGATTGATGTCGCCGAAGGTGCCGATATTCGACAGAACAATACGCACAGACAGGTCCGTAAAAGGTGATTGGGCTGCAGCTATGAGGGTAATGCATCGGGGTACGCGCGTTGCTTCAGCCTCATTTAATCTTGCTGCAACGATAATGACATCGGAGATACTCTCCCCATGCGCGTGCTGCTTGTGGAAGACGAGGTTCGGCTGGCGGACAACCTGGCTGCCGCCCTGCGCGACGGCCCCGGCTTCGCGGTGGATTGGGCCGGCGACGGAGAGGCCGGCGACGACTGCGCCCGCAACGGCTGCTACGACCTCGTCATTCTGGACCTGATGCTGCCCCGGCTCGACGGTCTGAGCCTGTTGCGCCGCCTGCGCGGCCGCCATGACCCCACGCCGGTGCTCATCCTCACGGCCAAGGACGGCGCCAGATCCATCATTGAGTTGCTCAACGCCGGGGCCGACGACTACCTGGCCAAGCCCTTTGACCTGGGCGAACTGATCGCCCGCGCCAAGGCGCTCATCCGGCGCGGCAAGGGCGCGGCCCATCCCACGCTCAACGCGCTGGGCCTCACGGTAAATACGTTGGAGCAGACGGTGCGCCGCGCGGGCGTGCTGGTCGATCTTTCGCCCACCGAGTACCGCATCCTTGAATACCTCATCCACCACCCGCGCAAAATCGTCAGCAAGCGCGAACTGCTGGAGCACCTCTACGACTACAACTGGGAGCACCACTCCAACGTGATTGAGGCGCACGTCTCCAACCTGCGTAAAAAGCTGGACGCCGCACTGCCCGACGCCGAGCCGGTGATTGAAACCATGCGCGGCCGCGGCTACCGCATGGCTGTTGAGTCAGAGCAGACCGTGCCCGAAGGCCAGGAGAAGCCATGAAGCCTCGCTCCATTGCCTTCCGGCTCATCGTTGCCGTTCTGGCGGTTGAGCTGGCCTCGGCGCTGCTGGTCGTTTTTCTGTCGCTGGGTTATGAGCGCCACATTCACTTCCACACCTTCGACATCATGCTGCGCGGGCGCGCCGACTCCGTGCTGGGCGCGGTGCAGGACGCTGAAGACGCCGCCGACAACGTGATGCTGGACCAACGCGACCTGCACCTGCCCTCTGACGACATCTACGAGGTCTACGACGCGCATGGCCGCCTGCTGGGCCGCTCGCCCAACTGGCAGGGCATCGGCAGCGCCCCACCGCCGGAGCAGGACGGCTTTTCGCGGCTTATCGTCAATCAGCGCCATTACCGCGTGCTGCGGCTGCACGGCTCGCGCATCGTGGACCCCGGCGAACCCGGCGGAGGCACATTGCGTCACGTCACCATCCTCTACGGCGCGCCCACCGGGCATGTGTGGCATGCCATCCGCGGCGCGGTGGAGTTTTATGCCGCGGGCAGCATCCTGCTTCTCATCGTCACCGGCCCGCTGATCGCATGGCTGCTGCATCGCGGACTGCTGCCCTTGCGCCAGTTGGCCGCGCTGGCCTCGCAGGTCTCAGTGGATGCGTGGCAGTTTTCGCCCCCGCCCTCGGCCCGCGCCACCCCGGAGCTTGCGCCGCTCACCCACGCCATTGAGAGCGTGCTGCAGCGGCTGGAGCGCTCTTTTACGCAGCAGCGGGCCTTTGTCTCCGACGCCGCCCATGAGCTCAAGACCGCTGTCGCCGTGGTCAAGTCGTCGCTGCAACTGCTGGGCCTGCGCCATCGCACCACCGCCGAGTACCAGGCCGGCCTGGAGCGCTGTCTCGCCGACTCCGAGCGGCTGGAGGAGCTGGTGGCCAAGATGCTCACGCTGGCCCGCGTTGAAAGCGGAGCCAACTCCGCCGGCCCGCCGCCCGCCGCCGCCCTGGCTGCCTGCCTGCGCCAAACCGTTGCCGAACTGGGGACGGTGGCCGCCCTGCGCTGCGTGCAGGTGCTTGTCCAGGCTCCCCCCGGCGGCGAGTGCCTTGTCCCGCTGGCTCCCGATGACTGCTCACTGCTGGCCTCGAACCTGCTGCTCAATGCGCTCCAGCACAGCCCGCCCGAAGCGCGCGTCGAGCTGCGCCTCACCCTCAAAACCGATCCGGACGCGGCGGAGTTCGAAATCGAAGACCACGGCGAGGGCATCGCCCCTGACGTGCTTCCCCATGTATTTGAGCGCTTCTATCGCGGCGACCCGTCGCGCACCCGCTCCACCGGCGGCGCCGGGCTGGGCCTGGCCATCTGCAAAGCCGTTGTTGAAAGGGCAGGCGGAGCCATCGCTCTCGCCAGCCAGCAGGGCAGAGGAACGGTTGTCACCGTCCGCCTGCCGCTGGCCCCTGCAATCGCCGCAAATACTCCCGAGCCTTCAGCGTGAATTAATCCACATGTGGCACACTGCTTGCGCCGGTGAATCGCCTCATTTCGCCGAGTTCCACGCGGAGCTTTCCATGCCTGTCCAGCGCTGTCTTCGTCTTTTCGCCCGGTCCTTTGCGGCCGCGGCCCTGCTCTGCACCCTGTTTGCCGTCGCCCGCCCGGCCTCAGCACAGCAGCCCTACCGCATTCTTGACCGCTGGAAACTGGCCGACGCGGGCGGGTGGGATTACCTGCTCGTCGATTCCCCGGCCCACCGCCTCTACCTCACGCGCGGCGACCATGTGGACGTGCTCGACACCCGCACCGGCAAGCTGACCGGCACCATCGCCGGCCTGCACGGCACGCACGGCGTTGTGCTTGACCCCGACGGCAAGGTCGGTTACGTCTCTGACGGCGGCGGCAATGCCGTGGTCGTCTTTGACCGCACCACGCTGGCCACCCTGGCCACCATCCCCGCCGGAACCAACCCCGACGGCATGACCTACGAGCCGGCCACCAAAACCGTCTGGGCCTTCAACGGCCGCAGCAAGGACGTTACCGTCATCTCCACCGCCACGCGCAAGGTTGTCGCCACCATCGCCCTGCCCGGCAAGCCGGAGTTTCCGCAGGTGGACGGCAAAGGCACGGTCTTTGACAACATTGAGGACAAGAGCGAGATCGTCCGCCTCGACGCCCACACTCTCAAGCTCACTGCGGAGTGGAAGCTCACGGATTGCGACTCGCCCTCCGGCCTGGCCTTTGACGTTCCCGGCCACCGGCTCTTCCCCGTCTGCGACGGCAAAAAGATGGCCGTGGTCGACTCCAACAGCGGCAAGGTTCTCGCCAACCCCGCCATCGGCGACGGCCCTGACGCCGCCGGCTGGAGCGCCAGGCACAAGCTGGCCTTTGCCTCGGCAGGCGAGGGAATTCTCTCCGTGGTGAATGCAGCGGACCCCGCCTACCCCACCATTCAGAATCTGCCCACCCAGCGCGGCGCGCGCACCATGGCCTATGACGCGGCCACTGACCGCATCTACCTGGTTACAGCCGAGTTCGGCCCGCGGCCCGAGGC